>JGI26470J50227_1000768_pt1 | contig 12409 bp, 21 predicted proteins | sample FreactTroBogLake_FD_50227 | JGI IMG/M metagenome (IMG submission 50227) | reverse complement strand
CCTTCGAAACCAGCACGGACCACGTTACGAGCACGTGTTCCCTTGCCGCCACGACCTGCGGTCTTACCCTTTGATGCTTCACCGCGACCCTTACGAGTACGCGCCTTCTTAGCTCCTGGAGCTGGACGAAGATGATGGACCTTGAGCACCATTGTTATTCAACCTCCTCAACCTTGACGAGGTGGCGAACAGCGACGACCATTCCGCGAATCTCGGGACGATCTTCCTTCACCACAACATCACCAATACGCTTCAAACCTAGTGATCGCAATGTGTCACGCGCCTGTGGGTTGTTGCCCACCTTGGAACGCAATTGAGTAACTTTTAAACGAGGCATTAGGCACCAACCTGTGCTGCTACGGCACGAGCAATTGCTGCAGGTGCGACATCTTCAAGTGAACGACCGCGACGTGCGGCGATTGCTTGTGGTGTCTCGAGCATACGAAGTGCTGCGGCAGTTGCATGAACCATGTTGATTGGGTTGTTTGATCCCAATGACTTGGTCAATACATCTGTGATTCCTGCGCACTCAAGTACTGCACGGACTGGACCACCAGCGATAACTCCGGTACCTGGTGATGCTGGGCGAAGAAGAACAACGCCAGCAGCTGCTTCACCTTGAACAGGGTGTGGGATGGTTCCGTACAAGCGAGGAACCTTGAAGAATGACTTCTTCGCCTCTTCGATCGCCTTCGCGATTGCTTGTGGAACTTCCTTAGCCTTGCCGTAACCGATACCGACAGTGCCGTTTTGATCGCCAACTACGACCAACGCGGTGAAGGCGAAGCGACGTCCACCCTTAACCACCTTGGATACGCGGTTGATGAATACAACGCGCTCTGTGTATGGAGACTTCTCTTTCTCAGGTGCACCATCACGACCGCGACGTTCGCGACGATCGTTTGAGCCCTTGTTCTCGCCACCGCGAGTGCTGTTAGCAGGAGCAGTAGTTACCATTAGAAGTCCAATCCACTCTCGCGAGCTGCATCAGCAAGTGCTGCGATGCGGCCGGTGTACTTGTTTCCACCACGGTCGAAGACGACAGTAGTAACGCCCTTTGCCTTAGCGCGCTCACCGATGGCCTTGCCAACGATGCGAGCCTTAGCGGTCTTATCTGACTTGTCGTCGCGTAGCGCATCTTCCATGGTTGACGCTGAAGCCAGTGTCTGACCGATGGAATCATCGACAATCTGAACAAAGAGGTGACGAGCAGAACGTGAGACCACAAGACGTGGACGAGCAGCTGTTCCGCTTACTTTCTTGCGGACACGGAAGTGACGACGAGCACGCGCCTTTTGCGAGTTGCCCTTAACGACTTTTACACCGATTGCCATTACTTCTTACCTGTCTTTCCTTGCTTGCGGCGGATACGTTGTCCATCCAAGTGCAAGCCCTTGCCCTTGTATGGGTCGGACTTACGAAGCTTTTGGATCTTGGCAGCGGTCTCGCCTACGAGTTGCTTGTCGATTCCTTGAATGTGGAAGCGAGTTGGCGACTCAACCTTGAAGGTAATTCCTTCTGGGGCTGGGAAGAGGATCGAGTGGCTGTATCCGAGCTGGAACTCGAGGTCCTTGCCCTTTTCAGCAACGCGGTAACCAACACCAACGATGGTGATGCTCTTCGAATATCCGTTAACAACGCCTTCGATCAAGTTGGAGACGAGTGTGCGAGACAAACCGTGAAGCGAACGCGCTTCGCGTGAATCATCTGGACGCTCAACAACGATGGTCGATGCATCTTGCTTAACAGTGATTGGAGCCTTAACGGCTAGTGACAAAGAACCCTTAGGTCCCTTGACGGAAACGTTCTGACCGGCGATGTTGACTTCAACACCCGATGGAACGGTGATAGGGCTGCGACCAATACGTGACATTTAGATCACCATACGTAGGCGAGAACTTCTCCGCCTACACCCTGCTTGTTGGCCTGCTTGTCAGTCAAGAGACCAGATGAAGTTGAAATGATGGCAACGCCAAGTCCACCCAAAACCTTAGGTAGCGCGGTTGACTTTGCATAAACACGAAGTCCTGGCTTGCTGACGCGGCGAAGTCCTGCAATAGAACGCTCGCGGTTAGCTCCAAACTTCAAATCCAAAGTAAGTGTCTTGCCGAAACCACCAACGGTGTTTTCGACCTTGAAGCCGGCGATGTAACCCTCTTGCTTGAGGATTTCTGCAATACGAACCTTGACCGACGACGATGGCATGGAAACCGTGTCGTGGTAGGCAGAGTTCGCGTTGCGCAGACGTGCCAGCATGTCTGCGATCGGATCTGTCATTGTCATTCTTGGCCTTTGGCCTTTCTCGAGCCGGTTTCCGGAAGTNTTTCCGGACCTGTCACGTAGTTAGTTGGTTGAAACCTTTTCCTCAGTAACCAGGTCGGTTACCAAGAAGCCTTTGTGATACCTGGAAGTTCGCCACGGTGTGCCATCTCGCGGAAGCAGATACGGCAGATACCGAACTTTTGGTAAACAGAGTGAGGACGTCCACAGCGCTGGCAGCGGGTATAGCCGCGTACCTTGAACTTAGGCTTGCGAGCTGCGCGAACCTTAAGTGATGTCTTTGCCATGTCGGGCCTCTCTTAGTTTTCCTTGAAGGGGAATCCGAGCGCCTTCAATAGCGCACGACCCTCTTCATCGTTCTTAGCGGTGGTTACGAAAGTGATATCCATACCGCGTTGGCGGTCGATCTTGTCCTGCTCGATTTCTGGGAATACAACCTGCTCGGTCAAACCGAAGGTGTAGTTACCGTTTCCATCGAACTGCTTTGGTGACAAACCGCGGAAGTCGCGGATACGTGGCAAAGCGATAGACAAAAGACGATCTGTGAACTCCCACATGCGATCGTTGCGCAAGGTGACGTGGGCGCCGATTGGCATGCCTTCACGCAACTTGAACTGTGCAATCGACTTACGTGACTTGGTGACCTGAGGCTTCTGACCGGTGATGATGGTCAAATCCTTGATCGCGCCTTCGATCAACTTGGAATCGCGAGCGGCTTCGCCCACACCCATGTTGACGATGACCTTGGTCAATGTAGGAATCTGCATAACGTTTGGATAGTTGAACTGAGACTTAAGCGCTGGTGCAATCTCTGCACGGTAGCGAGTCTTCAAACGAGGTGCGGTAGCGGTTGTCATTAGACGTCCTTTCCTGTGCGACGTGAGATGCGAACGTTGTTGCCGTTCTCATCCTTGCGTGCGCCAATGCGAGTTGCCTTGCCATCGTCGCCGACCAACAAAACGTTTGAGATGTGAATTGGTGCCTCAACGGTCAAGATGCCGCCGACCTTTGCACCGCGCTCGCTGGTGGTCTCTTTGGTGTGGCGAAGCACGCGGTTAACACCCTCAACGAGTACGCGTGAATCTTCGGTGATCACTTCAAGAACGGTGCCGGTCTGGCCCTTGTCCTTGCCTGCGATTACCTGGACGGTGTCGCCCTTCTTAATCTTTGCCATTTTTAGAGTACCTCCGGCGCTAACGAAATAATCTTCATGAACTTCTTATCGCGAAGCTCGCGAGCGACTGGTCCGAAGATACGAGTTCCGCGTGGTTCGCCGTCAGCCTTGAGGATGACAGCCGCGTTCTCGTCAAACTTGATGTATGAACCATCTGGACGACGGTTCTCCTTTACGGTGCGAACGATGACAGCCTTAACGACTTCACCCTTCTTAACCTGACCGCCAGGAATTGCATCCTTTACGGAGCAAACAATGATGTCACCGATGCCGGCATAGCGACGTGATGAGCCACCGAGTACGCGGATGCAAAGAAGTTCCTTTGCTCCGGTGTTATCGGCGACGCGAAGTCGCGATTCTTGTTGGATCATTCGTTATCCACCAGTCCCTTACTTAGCCTTCTCGAGGATCTCGACGACGCGCCAGCGCTTGGTAGCGGAGAGCGGACGAGTTTCCATCAAGAGAACGCGATCACCGATACCGGCGGCGTTGTTCTCATCGTGTGCCTTCAACTTGTGTGAGCGAGTCATAACCTTGCTGTAAAGGCCATGCTTGACTCGATCCTGGATCAATACGACGACGGTCTTATCCATCTTGTCGCTGGTCACAATTCCTTCACGGGTCTTACGGTCACCGCGTTCGATATTGGTGGTCATGCTGCGCCTCCAATTCCAAGTTCACGTTCGCGCAAAACGGTGTAGATGCGGGCAATCTCCTTGCGCACAGCGGTCAAACGACCGTGTGACTCAAGTTGACCGGTTGCTGCCTGGAAACGAAGGTTGAAAAGTTCTTCCTTCGACTCGCGCAGCTTGATGCCAAGCTCCTCGGTCGACAACGCACGTAGCGTCTCGGCGGTTAATACTTCAGCCATTAGAACTCCTCACGACGAACAACGCGGCACTTCATCGGCAACTTGTGAATCGCGCGAGTCATTGCCTCGGTAGCGATCTCTTCACTGACGCCGGAGATTTCAAACATAACGCGACCTGGCTTGACGTTTGCGATCCACCACTCAGGAGAACCCTTACCGGAACCCATACGAGTTTCAGCAGGCTTCTTGGTGAGCGGACGATCTGGATAAATGTTGATCCAAACTTTTCCACCACGCTTGATATGACGAGTCATAGCAATACGAGCGGCTTCGATTTGGCGGTTGGTTACGTATGCAGGCTCAAGAGCTTGGATACCGAAGTCGCCGAATGCAACTGAGGTGCCGCCCTTGGACTTGCCACCACGCTTTGGGTGGTGCTGCTTACGGTGCTTAACACGACGTGGAATTAACATTTAGTTAGCTCCTCCTTCTACAACTGGTGCTGCTGCAGCCTCAGTCGCACGTGCTTCGACAGATGAAGTTGTTACTTCACCGCGCGGTGCACGTGGACCACGAGGTCCGCGATTCTGCTGTGGCTTTGGAGCACGAGCTTCAGCAAGCGCCTTAGCGGCACGCTCTGCACGAGACTCAATGATTTCGCCCTTGTAGATCCAGACCTTTACGCCCAAGCGACCGAATGTTGTATGTGCTTCGTAGAAGCCATAATCGATATCGGCACGCAAGGTGTGCAAAGGAACGCGACCTTCACGGTAGAACTCAGAACGAGACATTTCAGCGCCACCCAAACGACCACCGCACTGAACGCGGATACCTTGAGCGCCAGCCTTAAGAGCTGTCTGCATTGACTTACGCATTGCGCGACGGAANGAGACACGNGCAGCGAGCTGCTCTGCGATTCCTTGTGCGACGAGCTGTGCGTCGATCTCTGGGTTCTTTACTTCNAGAATGTTCAACTGGACTTGCTTNCCAGTCAGCTTCTCAAGGTCGATGCGGATGCGATCGGCTTCTGTTCCACGACGTCCGATAACGATTCCTGGACGTGCGGTGTACAAGTCGACGCGAACGCGCTCGCGGGTACGCTCGATTTCGATACGTGAAACACCGGCGCGCTCCATGCCCTTAGACATCATGCGGCGGATCTCAATATCTTCCTTGACGTAATCCTTGTAAAGCTTCTCGGCATACCAACGTGACTTGAATTCAGTGGTGATACCAAGGCGGAAGCCGTGTGGATTTACTTTTTGACCCATTTACTCGGCCTTCCCTTCGGATTTAGCAGCAGCCGCTGAAGCTTTTGGCTTCTCAATCTTGACTGCAGGATGTGCGCTCTTCTTACGTGGACCGTGTGAACGGTAGTTCACGTCGTCAGAGAGAACCACNGTGATGGTGCTGGTGCGCTTGCGGATTGTGAAACCGCGACCCTGTGCACGCGGACGGAAACGCTTCAAGGTGAAGCCTTCGTCAACGGTTGCCTCGGCTACGAAGAGCTCTGAAGCGTCACGAATTGCTGGGTTCTTCTGCTTTGCGTTAGCAACAGCTGAGTTCACCAATACGAAAAGTTCCTTACCGATTTCTTGCGGTGCGAACTTAAGTTGAGAGTGCTGAGTCAGCGCGCTCGCCACGAATCAAGTTAACAACGCGACGCGCCTTTTGTGGCGTGGTGCGTGTTGACTGAAGTGAGGCACGTGCGACTAGCGCTGTGTCCTGGTTAGTTGCTTTAGCCACGAGAAGCTCTCCGATCGTCGCCCTTGATGTGACCACGGAAGGTACGAGTTGGTGCGAATTCACCAAGCTTGTGACCGATCATGGCTTCAGTAATGAAAACTGGAACGTGCTTGCGACCATCGTGTACTGCGATGGTGTGGCCAATCATGGCTGGTGAGATCATTGAGCGGCGAGACCATGTCTTGATGACATTCTTGGTGTTCTTCGCATTCTGATCCTCAACCTTTTTGGCGAGGTGGCCATCGATAAATGGACCCTTCTTTAAACTACGAGGCATTTGCAGTCGGCTCCTTATCGCTTCTTGTTCGACTTACGACGGCGGACAATCATTGAATCGCTGGCCTTCTTCTTACGAGTACGGCCTTCAGGCTTACCCCAAGGGGTAACTGGGTGACGTCCACCAGAAGTCTTACCTTCACCACCACCGTGTGGGTGGTCTACTGGGTTCATCACAACACCACGAACGGTTGGGCGAATACCGAGCCAACGCTTACGGCCGGCCTTTCCGTAGTTGATGTTTGATTGTTCTGCGTTACCGACTTCACCAACGGTGGCGCGGCAACGAACATCGACGTTACGGATTTCGCCAGAAGGCATACGAAGCTGTGCGTATGGGCCTTCCTTTGCAACAAGCTGAACTGATGCGCCAGCTGAACGAGCGATCTTCGCTCCTCCACCTGGGCGCATTTCAATTGCGTGAATAACGGTACCGACTGGGATGTTGCGAAGTGGCAAGTTGTTACCAGGCTTGATATCGGCTGATGGGCCGTTCTCAATCTTGTCGCCTTGGTTCAACTTGTTTGGCGCGATGATGTAGCGCTTTTCGCCATCCGCGTAGTGCAAGAGTGCAATACGAGCTGTGCGGTTTGGATCGTATTCAATGTGAGCAACAACGGCTGGGATGCCGTCCTTATCGTTGCGAGTAAAGTCAATCAAACGGTATGCACGCTTGTGACCGCCACCTTGGTGACGAACAGTGATGCGACCGGTTGCGTTACGGCCACCCTTTGAGTGAATTGGGCGAACCAATGACTTCTCAGGAGTGGTGCGTGTGATTTCAGCGAAATCAGGAACGCTTGCACCGCGTTGACCAGGTGTAGTGGGCTTGAGTTTACGTAGCGCCATTTTTAAATATCCCTATTCCTCTTCTAGTCCTATCTCCTTAGGAGACAGGGCCTCCGAAGATGTCGATGCGGTCGCCGGCAGCAACGTGCACAATCGCACGCTTGGTGTCGTTGCGCTTTCCGAAACCAACTCGGGTGCGCAAGCGCTTTCCTTCACGGTTCATGGTGTTAACACTAAGAACCTTCACTCCGAAGACCTTCTCGACTGCAATCTTGATTTCAGTCTTGTTGGCTGATGGAGCGACTAAGAATGTGTACTTGTTCTGGTCCAACAATGAGTAGGACTTTTCAGAGACAACTGGTGCTAGCAAGATGTCGCGATGGTCTTTCATGCTGATACCTCAACTTCACTCTCGCGAGCGGTTGCGCTAGCGACTTGACGGGTTGCCGCGACCGCGATGAATTCGCGGAGCGCGCTCTCAGAGAAGACAACATCATCTGAAACCAAGACGTCATAGGCGTTTAGTTGATCATTGACGATGAGGTGAAGGTCATCGGCGTTACGCAATGAACGCCAAGCTACATCTTCGCTACGTGAGAGGACCACAAGAACGTTCTTGCGATCTGAGAACTGACGAACCGCTGCGATAGCGCCCTTGGTTGTTGGGCCTTCGGCGATTACTGATACGCAGTGAATGCGATCTTCGCGTTGACGGTCAGAGAGAACGCCACGAAGAGCAGCTGCAATCATCTTCTTAGGTGTGCGCTGGTCGTACGAACGAGGTACTGGACCATGTGAAACACCACCGTGACGCTGCAAAGGTGCGCGGACAGAACCCTGACGAGCGCGACCGGTTCCCTTCTGCTTGAAAGGCTTCTTACCGGTACCGCTTACCTCACCACGAGTCTTTGCCTTTGCTGTACCTGCGCGAGCAGCAGCAAGTTGTGCAACGACAACCTGGTGGATCAGAGGAATGTTTGCTTGAGCGTCGAAGACGTTCGCTGGCAAATCAATGCTGCCAGTGACCTTTCCTTCTGGGCTCTTGATATCAATCTTGAGTGACATGAATTATGCACCTGCCTTTTGTACGGTCTCAGATGCGGTCTTCTTCGCTGCAGAGCGAACGAAAATGATTGCACCGGTTGGGCCAGGAACTGCGCCCTTGATGAGAATGAGTGACTTCTCAGCGTCAACGGAGTGAACGAGAAGATTCTGTGTTGTAACAGTGTCAACACCCATGCGGCCCATCATGCGCTTGCCCTTGAAAACGCGACCTGGTGTTGTGCGGTTACCGATCGAACCTGACATACGGTGCTTACGGTCAACACCATGCGAAGCTCCGATACCGGCGAAGCCGTGGCGCTTCATAACGCCGGCGGTTCCCTTACCCTTTGAGGTTCCGGTTGCATCAACGAAGTCACCAGCAGCGAATACATCTGCCTTAACTTCCTGACCAACGGTGTAACCATCGGTTGAAGAGATACGAAGTTCAGCAACTTCGAGGCGTGGCGTTACGCCAGCCTTCTCGAAGTGACCTGCTTCTGGCTTGGTGACCTTGCGTGGGTCAACAGCGCCGTACGCGAGCTGAACAGCTGCGTAGCCATCCTTCTCAGCGGTACGGATCTGTGTAACGACACATGGTCCAGCCTGAATAACGGTGACGGGAACAATCTTGTTGTTCGCGTCGAATACCTGGGTCATGCCCAGCTTTGTACCGAGGATGCCTTTGACGGCAGAGCTCTGTGATTGTGTTGTTGTCATCTCAGATCCCCTAGAGCTTAATCTCAATGTCAACGCCGGCTGGAAGATCGAGACGCATCAATGAATCCACTGTCTTAGGAGTTGGATCGATGATGTCGATGAGGCGCTTATGTGTGCGCATCTCGAAATGTTCGCGGCTGTCCTTGTACTTGTGAGGAGAGCGGATTACACAGAAGGTGTTCTTCTCTGTAGGCAGCGGTACAGGACCTGCGACAGTAGCACCAGTGCGCTCAACGGTCTCGACAATCTTCTTAGCCGAGGTGTCGATCACTTCGTGGTCGTAAGCCTTAAGCCGAATGCGGATCTTTTGTCCCGCCATTTGCTTCTCCTTTTTATCTTTACTGCTTTTAATAAATCTTCGGGTTCGTAGTTCTTTCTTGCTTAGTAAGTGGCCCTTTCGGGCCACTTACTATTGAAGCGAGTTTGTTACTTGATGATCTTGTAACGCGACCTGCACCAACGGTGCGGCCACCTTCGCGGATAGCGAAGCGAAGACCATCTTCCATAGCGATTGGCTGAATCAACGCAACGGTCATTTCAGTGTTATCGCCAGGCATAACCATTTCTGTTCCTGATGGAAGAGTCACGATGCCTGTTACGTCAGTTGTACGGAAGTAGAACTGTGGACGGTAGTTATTGAAGAATGGTGTGTGGCGTCCGCCTTCATCCTTTGAAAGGATGTAAGCGTTAGCTTCGAAGTCAGTGTGAGGTGTGATTGAACCTGGCTTAACAACAACCTGGCCGCGCTCAACATCTTCACGCTTTGTTCCACGAAGTAGGAGACCAACGTTCTCGCCAGCCTGACCTTCGTCAAGAAGCTTGCGGAACATTTCGACACCGGTAACGGTGGTCTTCTGTGAATCTGGACGGATACCAACGATTTCAACTTCTTCGTTGACCTTGACGATACCGCGCTCGATACGACCGGTNACAACGGTTCCACGACCTGTGATGGTGAAAACGTCTTCAACTGGCATAAGGAATGGCTTATCGATTTCACGAGCTGGCTGTGGNATGAAGCGATCAACTTCTGCCATAAGAGCCATGATCGACTCAACCCACTTAGCGTCTCCTTCGAGAGCCTTAAGAGCTGAGATGCGGACGATAGGTGTGTCATCGCCTGGGAACTCGTACTTAGAAAGAAGTTCACGAACTTCCATCTCAACGAGCTCAAGAATTTCTTCGTCATCAACCATGTCTGACTTGTTAAGAGCAACAACGATTGAAGGAACGCCAACCTGGCGAGCAAGGAGAACGTGCTCCTTGGTCTGAGGCATTGGTCCGTCAGTTGCAGCTACTACCAAGATCGCGCCGTCCATCTGGGCAGCTCCGGTGATCATGTTCTTGATGTAGTCAGCGTGGCCTGGGCAGTCAACGTGTGCATAGTGACGTGCTTCGGTCTGGTACTCGATGTGCGCGATAGAAATGGTGATACCGCGTTGACGCTCTTCTGGCGCCTTATCGATCTGATCGAAAGGTGTGAATGGGTTTACATCTGGGTACTTGTCGTGAAGTACCTTCGAGATGGCAGCAGTAAGAGTGGTCTTACCGTGGTCAATGTGACCAATTGTGCCAATGTTGACGTGCGGCTTGTTACGCTCAAATTTAGCCTTTGCCACTTTTTCCTCCTGTTGTTTCTATTTTGTCTATTGAGTATTGGGTTTTCGTACTGCCGATTTCTTGAACGCTCTTAGCGATTACTCGCCGCGAACCTTCGCGATGATTTCCTTCGCGACCGCGGCTGGAACCTCGGCATACGAATCAAATTGCATGCTGTAGCTTGCGCGACCTTGTGTACGTGAACGGAGATCTCCGACATAGCCGAACATCTCTGACAACGGAACAACTGCCTTCACCACACGAGCACCTGAACGCTCATCCATGGACTGAATCTGTCCACGACGAGAGTTAAGGTCACCGATGACATCGCCCATGAAGTCTTCAGGGGTAATGACTTCTACTGACATCACTGGCTCGAGAATGACTGGACCGGCTAAGCGGGCAGCCTCTCGGAACGCTTGGAGACCAGCAATCTTGAAGGCCAATTCAGACGAGTCAACGTCGTGATATGCGCCGTCAAGAAGAGTGACACGGACGTCGACCAGTGGGTAGCCGGCCAATGGGCCGTTCTGCATACCTTCTTGGCAACCGACGTCGACTGATGGGATGTATTCCTTAGGAATACGACCACCGGTGATCTTGTTTACGAATTCGTATGACTTCTCGCCGCCAGTTGGAAGTGGCTCGATAGCGATCTGGACCTTTGCGAACTGACCAGAACCACCAGATTGCTTCTTGTGGGTGTAGTCGTAACGATCAACAGGCTTCTTCAAAGATTCGCGGTATGCAACTTGTGGCTTACCAACGTTTGCTTCGACCTTGAATTCGCGACGCATACGGTCAACCAAAATTTCGAGGTGAAGTTCGCCCATACCCGAGATGATGGTCTGGCCGGTCTCTTCATCTGACTTCACGTGGAAGGTTGGGTCTTCTTCAGCCAAACGCTGAATAGCAACGCCAAGCTTCTCTTGGTCAGCCTTTGTCTTTGGCTCAATCGCAACCGAGATAACTGGATCTGGGAAGTCCATTGATTCCAAGATAACTGGCTTAGCTGGATCACAAAGAGTGTCGCCAGTTGTGGTGTCCTTAAGACCCATAACAGCGATGATCATTCCTGCGCCTGCTGAATCTTTTTCTTCACGCTTGTTTGCGTGCATCTGGTAAATCTTGCCGATGCGCTCTTTGCGATCCTTGGTTGAGTTAAGGATTGAAGAACCGGTCTCGAGACGACCTGAGTAGATACGTACGAAGGTCAACTTACCGAGGTGTGGATCAGACATGATCTTGAATGCGAGAGCTGAGAATGGCTCGTTGTCAGAAGGCTGACGTGACTCTTCGGTCTCGGCATCACCCATCTTGTGGCCAACGATTGCCTTGATATCCAATGGGCTTGGAAGGTAACGGTTAACGGCATCGAGCATTGGCTGAACGCCCTTGTTCTTAAATGCAGAACCGGTAAGAACAGGAGTCAACTTGTCAGCGAGTGTCGCGCGACGGATACCAGCAATGATTTCTTCTTCTGAAAGTTCGTGACCTTCGAGGTACTTCTCCATGATTGCATCATCTGCATCAGCGAGTGTCTCGATCATTGCGTGACGAGCAGCCTTAGCAGCTTCCACCATGTTGGCAGGAATCTCTTCGACGACGTAGTCCTCGCCCTTCTTGGTCTCGCCTGGCCATACAAGCGCCTTCATGGCGATCAAATCAACAACGCCGCTGAAGTCTGCTTCTGCGCCGATTGGCAACTGAAGGACAAGCGCGATTGCGTTAAGGCGTGAACCGATCATCTCGACGCAACGGTCGAATGAAGCACCGGTACGGTCGAGCTTATTGACGAAGCAAATACGTGGAACGTTGTAGCGATCAGCCTGACGCCAAACGGTCTCTGATTGTGGCTCTACGCCAGCAACGCCGTCGAATACGCAAACAGCGCCGTCGAGAACGCGAAGTGAGCGCTCTACTTCTACGGTGAAGTCAACGTGACCTGGTGTATCAATAATGTTGATGAGGTG
>JGI26470J50227_1000767_pt1 | contig 12410 bp, 10 predicted proteins | sample FreactTroBogLake_FD_50227 | JGI IMG/M metagenome (IMG submission 50227) | reverse complement strand
CCTCATCAACTCGGGTGCCGCCGCCCTCGACGGGGCAGGCCGCATGACCGACAAGGCGGGCAAGCCCGCGATCAAGCCCGCCTGGGAGATCACCGAAAAGGACGTCGAAGCCACGCTCAAGGCGACCACCTGGGGACCCGGCGTGCTCGAGTACTTCCGGGGCGGCGGCTTCTCATCGACTTTCTCGACCAAGGGCGTCATCCCGGTGACCCTGGTGCGCCTGAACGTGGTGGCCGGCGTCGGCCCCGTGCTTCAGCTGGCCGAGGGCTGGACCGTGGACCTTCCCGACGCCGTGGCCGCCAAGCTCGAGGCGCGCACCGACCCGTCGTGGCCCAGCACCTGGTTTGCTCCCCGGCTCACGGGCAAGGGCGCCTTCCGCGATGTGTATTCGGTGATGGCCAACTGGGGCGCCAACCACGGCGCGTTCAGCCCCGGCCATATCGGCCACGACCTGGTCACGCTGTGCTCCATGCTCCGCATTCCCGTGAACATGCACAACCTCGGCGAGGACGTGCTGTTCCGCCCCGCGTCGTGGGCCTCGTTCGGCACCACCGACACCGAGAGCGCCGACTACAGGGCCTGCGCCGCCTACGGGCCGTTGTACGGAGGCAAATGACATGACAAACCCGGCACGCGCCCTGGCCGTCGACCTGGGGGCCGGCAGCGGCCGGGTTCTTTTGGGGACCTTGGCCGGCGGCCGTCTCCAACTTGAAGAAGTGCACAGGTTCGCCAACGAGCCTGTGCTCGTCCACGGCCGCTTCAGCTGGGACATCCTGGCGCTGTACCGAGAAATCCTCAAGGGAATGCGCGCCGGGGTGGCCCGGGCGGCCGATGGCCCACCGCCCGCCACGGTGGGCATCGACACGTGGGGGGTCGACTTCGGCCTGCTCGACGACGAGGGCCGCCTCCTCCAGAACCCCGTGTGCTACCGCGACTCGAGAACCGACGGGCTGATGGACGAGAGCCGCCGGCGCTGCGGCGAGGGGCTTCTGTTCGGTATCACGGGCCTGCCCGATCTGTTTTTCAACACAAGCCTGCAGCTGATGGCCGTCACAGCCCAGGAGCCGGATCTGGTCCCCCGGGTGGGCAAGCTCCTGTTCACCCCCGACCTGCTGGCGTACTTCCTGACNGGGGTCGCCCAGGCCGAACGGTCGATCGCCAGCACGTCGCAGCTCCTCGANGCGGGAGCCCGGGGCGNNTGGTCCCCGAAGGTATTCAAGACGCTCGGGCTTGGGGCGTGGCTGGATAAGATGCCGCCGGTGGTCGAGCCTGGCACCGTGGTCGGGCCGCTCACGGCCGAGGTCGCCACCCACTACGGCCTGCCGCCTTCGCTGAGGGTGGTGGCCGTGGCGGGTCACGACACGGAATCGTCCCTGCTGGCCATGCCCGCCTCGTCGCCCGGGGCCGTGTTCCTCAACGTCGGCTCGTGGGCGCTGCTGGGCCTGGAAACCGACGCCCCCGTGCTCGACGACCGCTTCCGCCAGGCCGGGTTCTCGAACGAGGCGGGTTACGGCGGCAAGGTATGCCTGCTCAAGAACATCATGGGCCTGTGGCTGGCCCAGGAGTCCAAGCTGACCTGGGAACGCGAGTCGGGCCCCCTCGACTGGGCGGACCTGTACCGCCAGGCCGCCGAGGCGCCCGCCTTCCAGGCGTGGGTCGACCCCGACGACGCCTTGTTTGTGGCGCCGGGAAACCTCCCCGAGCGGATCGTCGAGTACTGCCTGCGCAAGGGCCAGACGCCGCCGGCCACCCGGGGCGCCGTGCTCAGGTGCATCGTCGAAAGCCTGGCCTTCCGGTTCCGCCAGTCGCTGGAGTCGCTCCAGGCGCTCTCAGGCCGGAGCCTAGACCGCATCCACCTGATGGGCGGGGGCTGCCGGGGCGAACTGCTGTGCCAGTTCACCGCCGACGCCTGCGGCCTGACCGTCGAGGCCGGCCCCGAAGAGGCCAGCGGTACCGGCAACCTGTTGGCCCAATTCCTGGCAACGGGAGACCTGGCCTCGGTGGACGAGGCCCGCCGGGTGGTCCGCGATTCGTTCGGAACCCGGATCCACGAGCCCCAACAGACCGAACAATGGAGCCAGGCCTACAAGAAATACCTGTCAAAAACCGCCGCCGCGACGTAAACTTGAAGAAGAGAGTCCGAACGGGAGGTGTGTCATGTATCAAAAGATACTGGTACCCATCGACGGGTCAGAGAATTCCCACTACACGTTGGCCCAGGCCGTCAAGCTTGCAGAGATCTTCGGCCCGGACTGCGCGGTGACTGTGATGCACGTTGGTTCGTTCCTGCCCTACGCCGACGTGGCGATGGCGGTGGACATGACCCGCCTGCTCCACGACGAGGCCAAGGCCGTGCTCGCCGACGCCGAGCCCTTCTTTGGGGGGACGGCGGTGCGCCACGACACCCTGGCCGTGGAAGGCGACCCGGCCGAGGAGATCTGCCGGACGGCCCGGAGCGACCATTTCGACCTGATCGTCATCGGCACCCGGGGACGCAGCCTGTTCACAGAGCTGCTCCTGGGCAGCGTTTCGCACAAGGTGCTCCAGCACGCGCCTTGCCCCGTGCTCGTTATCCGCAAGCCGGCCTGAACCCGCCCGCGGCAGGGTCAGCCCTTGGGGACGAGCCGCTTCCACAGGTCGCTGACCATGTCGGTGTGGCCTATCACCCCGACGACCGTCCCCTGGCCATCGACCACGGGGATGCGCCTGACATGGTGCTTGGCGAACAGCTTGAGCGCGTCGTCGAAACTCCTGTCCTGGCGCAGGGTGACGAGCCCCTTGGTCCTCATAATCTTCGAAACCGGGTCGAGCAGCTTCTGTTTCACTGGCTCAGCCCCTGCGGATTCGGCCACGTAGGCCGAGTAGAACAGCTCGTACACGGCGTCTTCCTGGGGTGAAAGCGCGCGGATGATGTCGCCGTCGCTCACCATGCCCACCAGGCGCCGGTCGGGCCCGAGCACGGGAACGCTGGTGATTCTGTGCTCCAGGAACCGCCCGATCACGGCTTCGATTGTCGTTTCGGGTGTGACCGCCACGAAGTCCTTCGCCATGAAGGCGCCGCTGGCCAGGGGCTCGGGCTTGGGCGCCGCTTCGCCGTGGCCGCCCTCGGTATCGTCCACGTGGTCGACGTGGCCCCGGTTGAGCAGCATGAACGCCACCGAGACCACCACCGCCAACCCGGCAACCAGGAAGGGGACGTGAGGTGAGAACCACTGGGCCAGCAGGCCCGCCATGATGGGGGCGACGGCGCTGCCGATGAACCGAAGGAAGCTGTAGGTAGCCGAGGCCGTGGAGCGCTCGATGGGGGCGGCGGTCATCGCCGCCGTGGTCAGCAACGTGTTGATGTTGCCCATCATGGCGCCCGAGAGGACGACCGCGCCGATGACCACCCACTGGGTGTCGGTCCAGATGCCGATGGCGGCCAGCAGCGCGGCGAACAGCACCATAACGCCGACCAGGGCGTTGATGGTGCCGAACTTGCGCTTGAGGATGGGCGCGAGGAACACCGAGGTGAGCGCCAGCAGGATGCCCCAGCCCAAGAAGACGTAGCCAATGCCCTGGGCCTCGAGGCCCATGACGAAGGGGACGAAGGCCAGCAGTGTGAAGAATCCGATATTGTACAGCCCGGCGGCGATGCCGAACACCAGCAGCGACTTGTGCTTGAGCGCCTTGAAGGGGGCGCTGAACGACGTGGTCCGCTTGGTGCCCGCGGCGCCCGCCGGGGCCTTGGGCATGAAGAACGCCAGAGCAAGGAACCCGACAAGCATGAGCAGGCCCACACCGATGAAGGGCCAGCGCCACGAAACCGACCCCAGGGTGCCCCCGAACAGTGGGCCCACCGAGAAGCCGATGCCGATGGCCGCCTCGTAAAGGATGACGGCCCGGGCGGTGCCGTTCTTCGAGAAGGTGACGATGGCCGAAAGCGCGGTGGCCACGAACAGCGCGTTGCCCAGGCCCCAGAAGCCGCGCAGGCCCACGAGCACCCAGATGTTGTCCGAAAGGCCGCCCAGGGTGGAAAACACGGCGATGGTGGTCATGCCCAGCAGCAGGGTGGCCTTGGTCCCGAGGCGGGACGAAAGGTAGCCGGTGATGAGCATGGCGAGGGCCATGACCCCGTTGTAGCTGGTGAACAGCAGCGTCACCTGGGCCGGGGTGGCCTTGAGCTGGGCGGCAATCGAGGTGAGGATGGGGTCCACGAGCCCGAGGCCCATGAAGGCGACAATGCACGCGAAGAACACCGCCCAGACGGTGAGCGGTTGATGGGCCTCCCCGGGGGAGCGGTCAAGGTTCGACATGAGGGAAAATCTCCTTTTGATTTAGGGACGAAAGAGAAAGTACAGTCCGATCACCGCGCCGAAGGCGACCACCACCACGCGCAGGACGGTGGGGCTGATGCGGTTGGCCAGCCTTCCGCCCAGCATGCCCCCGGCGAGGGCTCCGACGGCCATGATGGCGGCCACCGTCCAGTCTACTTTCCCCGAAAAGACAAAGAAGAGCGCTGCGGCGATNTTCATGGCGAACGACAGGGCCTGCTTGACCGCGTTGAGCCGGGTGAGGCTCTCGTTGATGGTCAGCCCCAGGATGGCCAGGGTCACGATGCTCACCCCTGCGCCGAAGTAGCCCGCGTAGACGCCCGCTGCGGCGATGCACAAAAGGGTCACCGGCCCCGCGTTGCTGCCCCCGTGGCCCGCGGCGCGGCCCAGCAGCTTCCTGACGGGCCCCTGGACGGCCAGCAGTCCCGCCGCCAGGAGGATGAGGTAGGGGACCACCGACCGGAACAGCTGTTCGCTGGTGTGCAGCAGCAGGAATCCGCCGGCGATGCCGCCGACCACGCTCACGGGGACAAGGGCCAGCAGGCGTTTCTTCTGGCCGGCCAAGAGCTGCCTCTGGGCCAGGGCGCCCCCCAGGTACCCGGGCGAGAGCGCCACGGTCAGGGTGACGTTGGCCACCACCGGGGGAACCCCCAGCAGGGTGAGGATGGGAAACGCGATGAGGGTACCGCCCCCGGCGAGAGCGTTGATGAGACCCGCCGCGACCGCCGCACCGGCGATGGCAAGAATGGAAAAGACCGACAGGACCATGGGATACCCTCGTGGCCACCCATTATCGAGATTTTTGCCGGCACTGGCAATCGCGGGAANAATACACGAAACTGGGACAAGGAACACCACCGGCCATGGACGAATCGGCGCTTCAGACCATTTTGCAAGCCTCAATGGACGGNTTCTGGCTGGCGGATGCCGACGGACGCCTGCTCGAGGTCAACGAAACTTACGAGAAGATGAGCGGCTACGGGCACGACGAACTCCTGTCGATGAGAATTCCAGACCTGGAGGCCAACGAAACCGAGGCCGAAGTTGCCTCTCACACGGCCAGGATCAGGGCCCTGGGGCAGGACAGGTTTGCCAGCAGACACCGCCGGAAGGATGGAACCGTCTTCGAGGTGGAGAACAGCGTCAAGTTCCTGCCCGAGGACGGCGGCCGCTTCCTCGTGTTTCTGCGCGACATTTCCAGCCAAGTACGGGCGGACAGCGAGCTGCAAGAGAACCTGTACTTCTTCGAACAGTCGCAGAAGGCCGCCCTCATCGGTTCGTACAAGACCGACTTCTCCACGGGCCTCTGGGTATCCTCGGCCGTGCTCGACGCCATCTTGGGCATAGGCCCCGGGTACGAAAGGACCCAGGCCGGGTGGCTCAACCTGGTCCACCCTGACGACAGAGGCGAAGTCGAGCAGTCCTTCCACCGGGACCTGGATGCCGCTACCGAGAAGTTTGCCATTGAGTACCGAATCGTGCGCGCGTCCGACGGGGCTGTGCGCTGGGTCTACGGCAGCGGAGCCTTCGTTTTCGACGCCGCCGGCCACGCGGTCTCGCTTATCGGGACCATACAGGACATCAGCGACCGAAAGACCGTCGAACTGGCGTTGCTGGAGCAGACCCAGCTGCTCACCACCGTCATGAGCACCACCCCGGACCTGGTTTGGTTCAAGGACGCTCAGGGGGTCTTCCGGGAGTGCAACCACAAGCTCGAAGACCTGTTCGGTCTGCCCAAGAGTCAGATCATAGGCAAGACCGACTACCAGTTGTGGGACAAGGAGAAGGCCGACCTCCACGAGGCCGAGAACCACCGGGTCATGTCCAGCGGAGTAACCCACCGCATCGAGGAGGTCTTTGTCTTTGCCTCCGACGGCCACATCGAGACGGTGGAGACGGTCAAGACACCGGTTCGGGGTGCCAGGGGCGAGGTGGTGGGCCTGGTGGGCATCGCCCGCGATATCTCGGAACGCAAGCGCGCCGAGGCCGCCTTGGGCGCTCAGAAGGCCCTGTTGAGGACCCTTGTCGACGCCCAACCCGACCTCCTGTGGCTCAAGGACGCCCAGGGTGTCTTCCTGCTTTGCAACCGTAGGTTTTGCGACTTCTACGGTACGAACGAGGAGTCGATGGTCGGCAAGACGGACCACGACCTTGTGGGCAAGGCCGAGGCCGAAGCGTTTTTCGAGGGCGACCGTGTCGCGGTGGCCGCCGGCGTCCCGGTCACCATCGGGGAAAATTCCGTCTCAGTCGCGGGCCAGGTCCGAATCCTGGAAACCACCAAGGTACCGGTGTTTGCCGCCGACGGCTCGTTGTTCGGGGTGATCGGCATCGGCAGGGACATCAGCGATCTGAGGGCTGCCGAGCGGGAACGCGAGAAGCTGCTGACCGAACTCAGGCAGGCCCAGAAGCTCGAGAGTCTGGGGACCCTGGCCGGCGGCATCGCCCACGACATGAACAACGTCCTAGCCGCCATCCTCACCCTGGCCACGGTCGGCACCTCGACAAACCCCCCGGGGAGCGCCAATTTCCGATCCTTCAACACCATAGCCAAGGCCTCGACCCGCGGCGGCAACATGCTGAAGAACGTGCTTTCATTTGCCCGCCAGTCGCCTACCCAGACCAACGAGGTTGATCTCAACGCCCTGGTCCGCCAGGAAGTGGCGCTGCTGGAGGGCTCCGTCCTGGGCCCCGTCAAGATCCGCCTCACCCTGGACCCGGGAGAGCCCGCTATCCTGGGGGACGCCCACGCCCTGGGGGCCGCCCTGATGAACCTTTGCGTCAACGGCCGCCAGGCCATGCCCGAGGGCGGCGTCCTGGCCCTCACTACCCGGCGCCGGGGACTGCTCGTCGAACTCCAGGTGACCGACACGGGGGTGGGCATGACCCCCGAGGTGCTTGAGAAATGCCTGGACCCCTTCTTCACCACCAAGCCCGTGGGGCAGGGTACGGGGCTGGGTCTTTCCATGGTCTACGCGACGGTCAGGGCCCACGGAGGCCACCTGGACATGACGAGCCAGCCGGGGAAGGGAACAACGGTGACGATGACCTTCACGGCGAGCGGCCCCAAGGGCGCCCAGGGCGGCCGGGTCGAGGGGCCGGCCAACCTCGCCGAGGAACGTCCGCTTCACGTCCTGGTGGTCGACGACGACGAGTTGGTTCAGCTTGCCCTCCGCGATTCGATCAGCGCCCTGGGGCATCGCCTGACCGTCACCGACAGCGGTGAACGCGCGCTCGCCCTGCTTCGGGAGGGCTTGGCTCCCGACGTGGTGCTCCTCGATCTGAACATGCCCGGCTGGGGGGGGGCAGGGACGCTGAGCCGCCTTCGCGAGGTCCACCCCGACTTGCCCGTCATCCTCTCGACGGGGAGGCTCGACCAGAGTGCGCTCGATCTGAAGAATGGCAAGGCGGCGGTGACCCTGCTGGCCAAGCCCTACACCATCACCGAGCTGAAAGAGAAGCTCCGGATGGCCGTGAGGGCTCAATGAGAAGCGCCCAGTCCCCCGCCTTCGACAACGCCGTCTACCAGGAAATTCTCAAGTCCACGCAGGAAGGCTTCGGGGTCCTGGGCCAAGACGGGCGGATCCTTGAGGTCAACGACGCGTACGTTGCGATGAGCGGCTACAGCCGGGCCGAGCTGCTTTCGATGTCGGCGATGGACCTGGAAGCCGACCCGTCGGCGCCCGGGTTCCGCTCCCTGGTCGAGACCCTCCGGAAGACCGGGTCCAGCCGCTACTCCACCCTCCACAAGAGAAAGAACGGCACGCTGTGGCGGGNCGAAGGCGTGGTGAGGACCATGCCGGCCCCCGTCGCCGGGTACTTCTGTTTTCTGCGCGACGTGACTCAGCGGGTCGAGCTCGAGGACGAGCTGAGGCTCAAGGCCAAGAAGCTGGAAGAGCAGAACGCTATGAAGGACAGGCTGTTCATCATCCTGGCCCACGACCTGAGGGGCCCCGTCGGGAACTTGACGACGCTGCTCCACTTCATTGCCGACCAACCCATGGACACCCCCGACTTCAGGGCCCTGATGGAAGAGGGCAAGAAGTCTTCGTCCCAAACTTACAACCTCCTCGAGAACCTTCTGGGCTGGGTGCGCGCCCAGATCGACGAGGTGGTGGCCCTTCGGGTAAGGTCCGTGGTGTTTCACACCCTGGTGGCCATCGAGGACTGGATGGAGCCCCAGGCCAAGATGAAGAAGATCCGCATCCGGGTCGATTGCCCGAGGCGGCTGTCCGTGCTGACCGACGAAAGGATGTTCGAGACCATTGTGAGAAATCTGGTTTCCAACGCGCTCAAATTCTCCCCCCAGGGAAGCACTGTGTACCTCAGGGGCAGCGCCGTCGACGGGAAGATCGTCGTTGAGGTCGCCGACGAGGGCACGGGCATGGCGCCCGAGAAGGTGGCCCAGCTGTTTCAGGGGCAGAAGGTTGATTCCAGTCCGGGGACCAGCGGCGAGAGGGGGAACGGGCTGGGCCTGATGTTCTGCATGGACCTGGCGCGCAGCCTCGACGGCACCCTGGAATGCGACAGCGTGCTGGGCGAGGGCAGCACCTTCCGCCTCGTCCTGCCCGACACGGTTGACGAAGAGCTCTAGTATTCCCCCTTGATCACGAAGAACGAGCCCCTGATGGTTCCCGCCAGTTTGGACTTCTGCCGGGCAAACTTGAAGCGCTCGGCGAGTTCCGCAGGGACGTCCATCCCGTCAGACAGCTTGAAACCCACGGCCCGCTTCTTGGGGTCGTCCACGGTGTACAGCACGTTGATGCTCAGACCGCTTTCGTAGAACACGTACGTCCAGAGGATGTTCTCAACCTGGAAGCGGGAGGTCTCGAGCGGCTTGGACGCGATGGTGAACTTGCGTTCCTGCTGGATGACCTTGTGCACGTATTCGACCGCGTCCTGACTCTCGGCGGCGGGGGTCACCGTGAACTTGTGCTTGTATTTGTTCCAAAAGTAACGCGCCTCGTTCGCCCTCAGCCCCGCCAGGGCCCGGGCCACCGGCGAGGACTCGAGTCCCTCGGCCGATACAGTTTCAAAGTCCACGACTCTCGTCATTGTTTTGCCCCCTCGCCCGGTTGGCCCACCTCAACGGTAGGGGCCCAAGGGACCGCTGTCAAGGTAGACGGAGGGTTCCCCAAACGTTACCTTAGGGGATGCAAAGGAGATGTCTGTGGAAACATTGCTGGTCCCCGTGAACTACCTCGCCATCGTGGCGGCGGCCGTGCTCAACTTTGTGCTGGGGTGGGTGTGGTTTGGTCCCGTGCTGGGAAAAATGTGGGTGCGCCTTGGCGGCGGTGAACTGCGGCCGTCGGTGGTCAGCATCGGCGTCGGCTTCGTGACCGCGCTGTTGGTGGCCTACTTTCTGGCCCACTCGATTGTGTTTGCCTTCGGCTTCCTGCACGAGTCGGGGCCCCTGGCAGGTCTCGAGGTCGGTTTCGCAGTCTGGCTCGGGTTCGTTGCTCCCGTCACCCTGGGGCCGGTGATCTACGAGCGCAAACCCCTGGGCCTGTGGCTCATGAACAACGCGTACTGGCTGACGTCTCTGCTGCTGATGGGGCTGCTCCTGGCCGTCTGGACGTGAACCCGTATCCAAAATCGGCAAATATTACTTGACTAGTCAAGTATCACTCACTAGGTTGTTTCAGTTCCCTAACTCTCCCAAGCGCGCGGTCCTCGACCGTGCCTAGGAGGTGATCCCTCAGGAGTGCTGACGTGGCCGACACAACCTCTGACAACCTGACTGTTTCCGACGGACTCGACCACCGCCATTGGCTGGTCCCCGTTCTTGTGACGCTCATCGGCGTCTTCATGTCCATCCTCGACACGAGCATCGTCAACGTGGCGATTTCGTCGATCATGACGGTGTTCAACACCGACACGGCGGGGGTCGAGTGGGTGTCCACGGCCTACATGCTGGCCATGGGCATGGTGGTGCCCATGAGCGGCTGGCTCAGCGACAAGATCGGCCTCAAGCGCCTCTACCTGTGGTGTCTGGCTGCCTTTACCATCGGGTCGGTGCTGTGCGCGGCCGCGTGGAACATCGAGAGCCTGATTGCCGCGCGCATCCTGCAGGCCTTGGGCGGCGGAATGCTGATGCCCACCGTCATGGCCATCATCTACAGGCTCGTGCCCCGCAACCAAATGGGCACCGGCATGGGCATCTTCGGCATGGCCATGCTTGTCGCCCCCGCCATCGGGCCCACCCTGGGCGGCTGGCTGGTCGAATACGTCGACTGGCGCTGGATCTTCACCATCAACCTCCCTGTGGGCATCATGGGCCTCGTCCTGGGCGCCTTCCTCGTCCCCGAATTCAAGAGGGGGAAGGTGGGGAAGTTCGACGTACCCGGGGCGGTCACCGCAGCGCTGGGTTTCGCGGGCCTGCTGTACGTGCTTTCCAAAGGGAACGAATGGGGCTGGACCTCCGAGGCCACCGTCCTCACGCTGGTCGGCAGTCTTGGCATCCTCTTCATCTTCGTCCTGATCGAGCTTTGGTCGCCTTCACCACTGCTCGACCTCAAGGTCTTCGCCTACCGCAGCTTCACCTACGCCAACCTCACCATGATTGTGGTCACCATAGGCATGTTTGCAGGGTTGTTCTACATCCCTCTGTTCCTCCAGTCGATCCGGGGGCTGGGGGCCATGCAGACGGGGCTGCTCATGCTCCCGTCGGCCCTGGCCTCTGGTCTGATGATGCCGATTTCGGGGAGGCTCTACGACCGCTTCGGCCCCCGGGTCATCGTCTTGTCGGGCTTGGTGCTGATGGCGCTCACGACCTGGCTCCTGGCGGGGATTAGCCTCGACACCGGACTGTCGACTATCATGTGGTGGCTCATCTGGCGGGGAATCGGCATGGGGCTGTGCATGATGCCCATCAACAACGCCGCCCTGAACGACATCCCGCCCCACCTGGTGAGCCGGGCCACGGCGGTGGTCGCCATCATCCGAAACGTGGCCAGCTCGTTCGGGATTGCCCTCATGACCGTCCTGCTCAGCCAGAGGAACACGTTTCACACGGCAAGGATGTCCGACAGCCTCGGACCCGACAACGTGGCCTTTACGTCGTGGCTGACCGCGAATCCGGGGACGGGAATGATGCAGTTCTCGGCGCACATGGCCAAGCAGTCGTTTGTCGATGCCATCCAGGACATCTTCCTGCTGACGGCAGTCTTCACCTTGACCGCCATTCCAACGGCCATCTACCTGCGGAAGAAGCAAAGAAGCGCGGCCGACGGGCCCGCCATCGCCATGGAATAATCCGGCCCTTACACGCCCTGCAGGGGAGTTGTATACTTTTCCGATGGAAACCCTCCCCGACGTCCAGCTCCGTGTGTCGACCCGCGAACGCGAAACCGTTATCAGCCGCCTGCAGGAGGCGTACATCCGCGGTCAGCTCAGCGACCACGAGCTGGGGGAGCGAATCGACAGGGCGCTGACCGCCGTGGTGGGGGTAGACCTAGCGGCTCTGGTGGGTGACTTGCCCGCCCTGGCGACTCCCGTGCCAGTCGCGGCGGTACGCTCGCCGTGGTGGAGGCGCAAGGACCGCAGCCAGAGCGTCTACAAGTCCACCGTGCGCAAGACCGGCGCCTGGACCGTGCCGCCGGTGTTCCGGTCGCATGTGTATAAGGGCCTTCTCGTCCTCGACCTGCGCCAGGCTGTGCTGAGCGCCGCCGAAACCGTCATCGAGCTCAACGTCTACAAGAGCCGCGTGGCCATCATCGTTCCGCCCGAGTTCGGGGTCGAGCTCGACGGCACGGCCTACAAGGGCAGCATGGAAGACCTCACCGGCGGTGGCGTGGCCGGCGCACCCCGGATCGTGGTCCGCGGCTCGGCCTACAAGAGTTCTGTCGTTGTCACCGACCGCGACCTCGAGGCTCCGGGCGCCGTTTTGACATAGGCGCCGATCGTCCATATAATAAGTGCACTTGCACTTTGGACGGAGGAAGGGGTAATGCAGTACCGAACCCGGACTTTGGAACGGGCCGTCCTGAAGGCCAACAGGCAGTTTCCAGCCGTGTTGGTGACCGGACCGCGTCAGGTGGGGAAGACGAGCTTGCTCCGTCACTTGGGGGGAGACCGGAACTACGTCACTTTGGATGATCC
>JGI26470J50227_1000765_pt1 | contig 12421 bp, 7 predicted proteins | sample FreactTroBogLake_FD_50227 | JGI IMG/M metagenome (IMG submission 50227) | reverse complement strand
AATGAACAGACCTGGGAGAACCCAGTCGATTACACCACTGGCGGTAGCGCCTGAGGCTGTGAGTCGGTATGAAGGGTAGAAGTAACCACTAGCAACAGGTATTGTGATAACTACAGGAGAAGTGGCAGCTGAAATTGTTGCTGTTCCAATAGTGACCCAGTTAGCAGAAGTTGCCAAACCAGAAGCACTGGTGAAGTAAGCATTTGGTGAGAAGCGATTAGCAGTACCTTGGAGAGATACAGTAGCAGTTCCCGACCATCCACCTTCAGCGTTGAGTACAGCAACGATTGCCTGCAGGTCTGTTAGAGCTGTGGATGGGTCAATAGCGCAAGGGATACTAACGTCAAACGTGCCATTGCCGTTTACATTCAAGTTGAGACCTGGGTTTACTGATCCAGGCTGTGCATAAGCTACGTTACCGCTAGTGGTCATGTAACCAACACCGCTACTGGTAAAAGACTGCCCATATGCTACGGCAGGAGGATACAAGGCACCTGGAGTCCCATCATTACCGTAGTTGGTAACGAACTGACCAAGCGGCCATGTCTTCTTTGTTTGCTTGGGGCCTTTGCCTTCTGCGATGTTCATAATATCTCCTAGAGACTCATATAATCTATACCGAGATCCGGCGTGTTGGATTCTTCTAAGAATCTCATTGCATTAATGCTAATGTCATTGTCTGCAACATTTATTGCTGGTGTATCACTAGGAGCTGATTGAATAGCTTGTGGCCTAGGAGCCGGAGCAGCCTGTACAGGAGCAGGTGCTGGTCTTGCGGTTAGAGCCTTATCAACCTTACCTTCAAGATTCTTGAAAGCTGTGGCTACTGGTGAAAGTGCCTTGTTTATTGCTTGTTCGATCTTTGGACCAATTGGTTCTTCAACCTTAGGTGGCTCTGGCTTGATATAGTACTTGCGCAATGCTTCTTCGCATAGATCCCAAGTTAGCTTATTTACTTCAAGTCCGGCCAGACGCATGATTCGATTCGTTTTGGTATCCCATTGGAATGGGAATTCATTACCTTCGTAATCGATCAGAGTCCCTAGGTGGATTTCACCATCGTTAGATTCAAATTTTATAAATTCTATATTCGCAACGATTGTCAACGTTGGTTCTTCGTTAACAACTTCTGCTTCAACAACCTCAAGGACCTCCTCTACCGGAGTAGAGACGATCTTAGTCTTTTTTGATCTAAACATGGGTTATTGAGTAACTACCAACTCGTAGTCGCCCTTGCGCTCAACAGAGGCAGTCTTGTCGTCCCAGATAACTGCGAATTCACGGTCACCTACGGCAATAACGGTACCAGCAATCTTTGTGCTAGGTGTTTCAGCAACAACTCGAGCACTTACAAGGCTTTCAGACTTTGCACTAGCTACAACACCAAAGGTGCAGTTAGGGTTAACCTGTGAGTTGTTGAATCCGAAAGAGTGAGCAGCGAGCTTGCTAGCAGCCTTACCAGCAGGTACGTTAGAAAGGTCAGGAGTCTTAACAAGTCCTGGGTTCTGCACCATCAGTACTGGGTCTTGAGCAGGATTGGTACCAGCAGTAGCAGCGTCAGTAGCAGCAGCTTCATCTACGTACTTTTGGATTTGACCGCCCAAACCTTCACGTTGTTCCATGTAGGCTTGCATGTTGTTCTTAAAGTGGTTGCTGCTTTCGTCAATGAAGTCACCAGGGAGTTGGACTCCTTGTGGAACAAAATTGGGATCAGCTTGTGTAGGTGCGGCCTTTTTATCGAAAAGATCGGCAACCTTGATGTTCAAACGGGGTTCCATAATTTCTCCTGTATTTGGATACATACACTAGGGTAAATCACCCTAGTAATTACATTATTAATTCTTGGTATGACTAGTGACTAGGTGGGTTTGGTGCGCCAGTATCATCAGCATCATACTCGCTACCTGCATTCAAACGCATCATATCCTTAACTTTTTGGGATCTGTCAAGCATAGGAAACGTTGCTTCTACCGTGCTGTTGTCAATACTGTCAACATTACGGAATTGAGTAAGGGAGGCAAAAACACCGTTTTTCTCTCTGGACTCAAGTTCTTGTTGTTCTTTTAGCTTATCCTGGTAAGATGAGCAGTTCTCGTGGCCAAACAAGTTGCGACTATTGTCTGGGGTTTTGCCCAATTCCATCAAAGGATTGTTCTTCTCAGCAGGATATTCACAGTCGATGCAACGAGCCGAAGGGTCATTGATATTCCGGTCGGCTTTCTTAAGTACTTCTGAAATCTTGAATATTGGCATTATTCCTCGTTAAATATATTATTGATGTCTTCGTCTTCCATCAAGGCTTTCATTGGGTCAATGTTCTGGGCCAATCCTGGCTTTGGCGTTTCAGCGATTGGCTTAATAGCCTCATTGACGTGAGGTGGTGTAACCGCACCAATGTTCTCGATTGGCAACTCAAAGTCGGAAGTATCGATATCTTCGTCTTCGATTGGCTCATTTACCTCACCAGTACTGTTGAACGTCGTGGTGGGGGTCTTAACCTCGCTTGGTCGCTCGGTTTTGATAGCCTTCCCATATTCTGCAACATCTGGTACTTTCTCGCTTACAGATGGCTTTGTTGTTGTGGGAGCTGCGCCTAGCTGAGGGGCAAAGTCATACTTTTTAAGAGCAGCTTGGTACTTCTCAGGGCTATCGAACTGCTCTGGGACGATACCAGCTTGTTTAAGCAGGTGGCTACGCAAATAGCCTAGTTCTCCAAGTGTTTGCTCATCTTTAATGTAGTTATGAGCTTGCCCGAGTTCTTCCATGCTAAATCCATGGCCTCCTCTGTGGACGACGTTGGCAGTATCAACCTTAGGTGGCGTTGTTCTATCACCACGCACACCGCGGCCACGTGGGATATCAGAAGTCCATCCTTCAATGGGCGTTTTGATGTTAGCCTGTTGTCTAGCGTTAAGTGACATTGTGGATTCACCCGAATAGCAAGCATTTGCTGCTGTTATGTCATTAACTGGTGCCAGACGGTCTTCAGTAATACCCTTGATTACTTGGTAGTATCTACTTTCGTCACGTCCCTTGGTGTGGCCAAACAATTGTGATCTTGTGCCAAACATTGGGGTAATCTTGTCAAATAGGTTAAGAAGGTGGGTGTGAGCCCTTGCATGCATAGGATCAGCTTTGGTGCCGTTTAATGCATCGCCAGCACCTTCAAATCTTGTGGTACGTCTACCTGGGCGTTGTCTTCTCTGCTCACGGTTAAATTGGTTCAAAGCCTCGCGACTACGAGCACTTAGAATACCATCGTATGTACCGTCAGCATTACGACGAGTAACCGCAACGAATGCTTGCTGGTCACGGCTACCAGGGCCAAACACTGATGAGTTGTCGCCAATTCCTCTTGGACCGATTATGCCGGTTCCATTGCGCTGAGGGTCGACGTTATCCCAGTTGAGATAGTGGCAAACACTACCTGGCGTCAGTGGGTCAGTGCCACCCTTTGAACCCATTCTAGAGAGAAGTGGAGCAATTGGCTTATACTTGTCATCAACAACCGTGTATCGAAGTTCATCGTCAATAAAACTACTGCCATCTGGGCGTACACCTTGCTTGGCACGAACATCAGAAGGTCTAAGCGGATCATTACTTACACGTCTGTGTGGTTGACGGATAAAGCGATCGACAAAAGATTTTGCCTTGCAATCTGGGTCGCAGGATTGTCCGGTGCACTTTCTATTGTGGAAGTCAAGGATATAATTCTTGCGGGCAGCTCTGGAACGGATATCTGTTAGGTCAGATGCTGCACGCTGATCAAATCCATGACCTTCGCAAGTGTTGCAGATACTGCCATCTCTGTTTTTACCTGTAGTATTGCAAGTTGCACAACCGTATCCTGCACGCTTAAGCACTTCAGGAACCATACGATAAATACTCTGGATAATATTACGGTTTTGCTTATTGTCCAGCTCGTACGAAAGCCTACCTTCACGAGCTTCGGTGCTCACAGGTTCGTTTATGCGTTCTGCACGAACTTCACCGGCTTTATTCTTAATTTCTTCTGCAAATTTTTCAGGGTTAAAGTCGTATTCTTCTGGCACCCATTGTTTTACTAATTCACCAGTTGCCTCATCGGGAATTAGCATCTTAGTGAAGTGTCGACCTTCTGGGTTCTTAGGAGACTCCATGCTAGGGCGACTCAATTGACGTGGCGACAATGTTTCAACATTGCTAAATGGGTTTATCCCACTTTTTTCCAATTCTTGTGTAGTCTTAGCCTGTGATTCCTCAAACCCTGTTGGCTCTTCTTCTTCTTTAACACTGCTTGGTGTGAATACGTTGATAGGGCTAGATGGGTCTAATACCTCATCTTCCAAAGAACCAGTATTGAAGAAATCTTCAGCACCTGCTGCATATTTAGAATTAAACTTTTTATTCAACATTGGCTTCAACCTCAGGGTTTACTGTAGAAGGAGCGGGCGTAATATTCTCATTGGCTCTAGCTTCTTCTTCTGGAGCTCGTGATTTCATCTCATCTGATGCAGCTTCGCTAAACGACTTCTCGTACGTTCTCATGCTTTCATCACCGCTTGGAGCAGATACAGCAGGAGCAGCAACTTGTACACCAGGTGTATTCATGGGCAATGATCCAAACGAATTACCAAATCGTTCTGCAATGTCCCTTAGTTGTGCATTGCCCGCAGTCCAACTAGAGTTAGGGCCTACGTCACGTGTCTTTGATCTTTCCCATAGCTCACTGCTTAAGCTTGGAGTTAAGTTAACTCCATTAACATAGGTGGCTTGGAGATCCCCAACCTTTACTGGCTTACCACCAATTTCATAGCTTGCGACTGGCTTACCTTCGTGATCAACTTCATTCTTTAGGAGACCAGTCTCTTTGTCGTAGTCTTCGAATGGTGTTGTACGCTCGTGAGGGTTCTTGGACGTGTCAGGGTAAGCCATCTTCATTGCACTCTGGAACACTATTTCAGGTACATCAATGCGGTTAGGCTGCACAAATCTGGTATTCCGTGGAAGAACAGGGATCTTGTCCGTGTATGAACCAATTCTGCAGTTCTTGCACGGCGTTCTATTGCCATCTTCGTCAGTTTCCTGGTAATCCCTATCACCATGGCATTCTGGGCAGTTGGCATTTGGTTCATCTTTGAAGCCATCGATGAAGTCAATGGATTGCATACCAGCAGTTTGCTTAGATCTGAAATCACTAACATAACGATCATAGTCTGCTTGAGTCTCGAACTCTTCTCTCGACTGTGGCGGAACCGTACGGATCTGTCTATTGGCACCTTGGCGATAGTGATCTACCAATCTTACAGGGTTACCTTCAGATTCTGAAATCTGTAGACTACGTTGTTGTATCGGGAGATTGCGTTGGCTTCTTGCTTCTTTGTCGTCAATCTTACCCTGACCATTGCATACTGGGCAACGATTGGCATCGGTCAAGTGGATTACACCGTCATCAGAACCACAATCTGGGCATTTTACACCCTTACGGTCTAATGCCGTTACATCTTTACCGTTTCTGCAATTATCACCGCATGGCTTTTTTACAAGCTCACCATTCTGTACTTCTTCTGTAAAACCTTGTCCACCGCAAGCTTCGTGATCTGGTGCATCCTCTATGTTCTTAACACGGATACGTCCATTGCCAAGACCTTCACCAATTAGTCTTTGTCCATCGTCTGAGAAGATAGGCTCACCAGGCAAGCAAGTGTCACAGAACGTATCGTTGATGTGGCGTACTCGGTCAATGCTACCATCCTTACAAGGGATGTGGTCTTTGGTTCCAGGAAATTGACCAGGACAATCCTTGTACTTTTCAATTGGTGCACCTTGTGCTACAACAGGGCTAAATGGTCTACCGAATTGATCAAGACCATTTGGAACTCGCTCAATCTTGCGAATACGTGTTCCACCAACGCCAACAGTAACCACCGGCATTTTAGGGAATTCAGAAGTTCTATCTGCCAGCTGCAGGACGTTATCTGTATCGGGTGATGATGTGTCATCGCTGTAATTCTTAGGTGAACGTGAGAAAAGAAGAGGCGACTGCTGAGCACGGACTTGGGCACCAGGCTTGAGTTCACCGTCTGCTCCCATAACCCATTTAGGGATGAAATCGTGCATTCTGCGGTTAGGTGCGCCTTCTTTGTGTGCCTCTTCGCTGTGGTCACAAATACAGGTTTTTAGCTTAGCTTCGTCACTAAGGGTACTGGTTTGCAATGGTCGTCTATTGTCAGTAAAGATATCATCAATCAAAGCACTGGGACCAAATTCTTTAAAGACATTCAACGGGTGTGATGGATCTAGTTCATCTACATTTGTTTGTCTACCAGTTTCAGAACGTAATGCTGTGTTGACGCGCTCTGAATTGGCAACAACACGTGAACGTAGAACAGGAGACGTGGCTGCTCCATCTATGGTTCCAGAGGCGTCTTCTGGGATGTATACCATTAAGCTATTTGGTGCCAGACGATCCCATTGCTTATTCTGGCCTCTGTAGTGATCAGCTGCCAATGGTACTTTCTTAAAACCTGAGCCTCTTTCTTCCAACATTCTTTTCATCTGGTGCACCATGTGGGTACCTTCAGAAGAAAAGTCATCTCTGTACTCTGGCAAAGAATCGTGGTAGAAATGCATCAAAGAACGATCCATGGGCTCGCCTCTTAGCAAAGCTTGTGAATCACCATAGTAAATAGCGTAAGGCTTTCTAAGCTCTTTGCGCTCTTGCTTAATGCGACGTTCTCTTTTGCGTTGCTCTCTAAGACCTTCTACGATAGCGCGGTTAGCATTGGCTTGGCCAACTTCTACGCCTTCATTCTCATCATCAGAAGGGATATTGGCAAAAGGATCGACGTTAGCATCAGTTGCTTTTTTAAAGAATTTAAACTTACGCATTATTAATCCTCAAAATCGGCTGCAAAGCCCATATTGGGTTCGTCTTTTTCGGTATTGCCCTGTTCCCAGTTACCAATACTATCGAGCAAGTCTTCCATGCCGTAATCTGGCTTAGCCTCGCTACCAGCATATGTTTCAGTCTCTTCTGGGACGTTATTAATTGGTGATTTGTTCAAGTTAACCAACTCGTTAACCTTGTTAAGGTTACGAATGTTGACATTTCTACTCAACAACGTGTTAACTTTTTCAACCTTGTCACGACGCCATTTGTCAAACATACGTTGAGCATCGGAGCTTTCGCCAGGGTTAAGTTGTGGACGGAAGAACTGAAGAAATGCTCTCTTCTTAATCAGATTGCTTTTGGCACCTTGAGCATGAGCAGCGCAAGTAGCGATTGCGTGCCTACCATTTGTATTAAGTACCTCAGCCATGTAAGGTGCTGGGTCTCTATAATCGACAGCGATAGGTGTTCGTTCCTTTTGATCTTCAGGATCTTTTTTGTGATAATCTAGATCATCAGGGTGAACCTTTGAGCAAGGCTTCATATCTTCTTTTGTTTTACCATATAAATTGTAAAAATCTTCTGGGGTGCACTCAACTCGATCAACAGCAACTTTGCATGGCATTGAACTTACGGGGATATTAGATTTGTACTTTTCTACTTTTTTCTTCATCATTATCCCTTACACGTATAAGCGTCGGCTTGTAACTGGCTGATTTGTTTGCGTCTTTCCATTGGGTCTGAGACGCTACGCTTAATTGCAGCCGTGCCTTCGCTGATCATCCCATTGATACGAGCCATTTCTTCTGGGCCCACCTTGTCAGGATCGATCAAACCACGGTTGCACTTTTCACAGTTTATATCATGTACTATACGTGGTACAGGAACTCCGTTAATTTTATCGGGTATTTTTTCTGTAGCTGCACGCAATTCTGATGGGTCTACAGTAGTTTCCTCTTCTTCTTCCTTTTCAGGTTTGAGACTAGGGTGTTCTTCTCTAATAGCACTCTGCAAAGACAGCATAGATGGTGAATCAAACTGCGCAGATACACCAGGAACGTGCGGCTCCTTAGCCATTTCCTGCACATCCATCTCTACTTGACTTCTAACATTCTTAGAAATGTCATTGCCATAATCTCTCAAGAATACAACCGGACCAGCCTTGCTGAGGTCTTCAAATTGTTGTTCTTCAGGTAATTGTCTAAGCAATAGCCCTTCTTGAGCATCTTCTCTTCTTTGCTGGTATTCAGCACCTCTTGCAGCTTCCAAAGCCTTGGTATTTCTTGGGTCAATACCCTCAGCTTCTGGGTCTGGGATAAGGCTGCTCTTAATTTCTTCTTGCAATGCCTCTAAACTATTTGGTGCTACACCAAGAATTTCATTGGTATCAACAGTATTTGGAGTAACCATCAATGTGCTACCCGGCAAGTTCTTGACGTGACGACCTGGCGTTGCATCTTGCTTTTCTTTGCCATGTTCTGGGCATCCATCACAGTGGATGGTGTCATTTGACGTTATTGAAGGACAACTGCTGGGTGCACCTGGCTGTGATGCTGCGCAATCCTCGCAGTGAAGCCGGTTAGCCTCAATGTATCCATTGTTTTCACATACAGGACACTTGTAACCCTTGCTCTTGTAAAACTCTGAACGTGCTCGACCGCTGCAACCCTTTTCTGGCTTCTTACAGCTTCTGCAGTGCTCATCTTGCTCACCGATGGTTGTTCCGCACTTAGGATCATCGCAATTGTTGCAGTGAGGCTTAGTGAAAGGAATATTGCCTGGCTTGTTAATAATTGATTGTGTATTGCATGCTGGGCATTCTTCAATGTTTGGTACATCGGTATCAGCTGCTAAATCACCAACAAGAACTGGCTCATCTTCATCTGCTCGACCAGGTAGGTATACATCGGGAGTATCCCAAGCTGCATTGCTTGGATCGTATGTAGATTCTACATTATAGTCAGCATTGCTTGCAGCATTTTTAATTACTACGTAGCCACGCTTCTCAAACTTAACCGGGAACAGCTCAGATCTACTAGGATCAGTCTGTTCCTTAAGCAGAATACGCATAATTTCTGGAACGCTGCGAACCTTACCGACATCTTGTCGCTGCGATGTTTCCCAATCTTCTTGTGTCAGATCAGTGCCGGGGGCGATTGCTCTACCTTGGGCATCAACAGCAGGCTGATTCTTCCTTACACGCTTATTGCGCTTGTAGGCATCAAGACGGTACTTATTACGAACAGGAATTGTTACATCGGGCAACACATCTTCAAGTTGTACATTACTTACATCACCTAATACTGGTGTTTCTACAAGTGACTTGTAGTCTTCTGAGTTGATTCGCTCATCACCAAGTGTACGGTTGATGGCTTGTTGTCTAGTCTTTGCTTCTCCAGGCTCCAATCCTTCTGGAGCTTGTTCAGCAATTCCACGACCCTCTGTACCAAGATATGCCCACGGTGTGTACTGATCAAGGTGGCGTGTTTGGGTACTAGGACGCTCAATGCCGTGCTGGAGTACAAGACTTCTTTGTGGACTCTCTCGACCAGGGGCTGTCTTCTTGGTATCTGGTAGATCCAAGGGCTCCATGTTACCGCCTGGCGTGCGCACAGTAGTTGGTGGCATACCTGGGTATAGACCCTCTGCACTGTTTCTATCTGCGCTTGTTTGATCTGTACCATTGTAAATGACGCCAACACCAGCTTCAGGGATCGGCTTTACGTTAGGTGATTTGAACTCAGGATCTGGCTTGAAAGCAGAAAGGTATGCTTCTGGGTCAGTAACACCTTCTGGTACGGGTGCGCAGTTGTTTGCACCATATACCGTAGGGTTGCAACGTGGGAAGCCACCTTCTCTAGTGATTTGAACACCCTTAGTTTGTTCGTTTCTACCACAGAATACACATGGCAAAGTGTCGTTTGGCGTTACATCAACGTGAGTTGGAATAGCGTGGTCAACATCCGTGCAATCATCGTGGTCACAATAGATAGAAGGCAATGGTAGGCGGACTCTTCTAGCCTTCCTACCCTTGTCAGTCATCAGGCTGCTGATCTTATCATTATCAAAAATAGTTTCGTATGGAGTACGTCCAGTACCTTTGAATCCCTTTGCGAACTCGTCAGGAATCTTGCCATCGTATACCTTGTGGTTCTTAGGGTCAAGTTGGTACTCAAGATCAGAGATCATTTCACGAGTTGAGTTGGCATCGCTCAATGCAGCATCTAGGGCAGCGTTATCAGTAACATCACCTTCGAATCTCTGAGCCGCTACTTCCTTGGTCAATGCGTCACTTTGTGCTCTAAGAGTATCTAGCTTAGCCTTGGCAGCTGCCTTAGTTTCTTTTGTGAACTTGTAGTGCTTACGAGCTTGTGGGCCTTCTGGACCTGGGTAAACAATGTCATAATTACGATCTACAAATGCGGGTTCTGCAGAGACAGGATTGCCATAGTTGATGCATGGCGCTATTCCTTTTCTCTTATCTCCACTGTTATTGCATATAAGGCTTCTTGCTTGACGCATTCCGCTTGTTTCACGGCCTTCTGGTTCGTCAGATCTTACACCAGTAAATGAGCTTGGCTCCCATGGATATTTAGGGGATCTACCAATTTCACCACATGTTGTGCATCGCTTTGGACGCATGAGGTCAAGCATTTTGTTGAGGAATCTAGGGAAGCGGTGACATGTATTGCAAGAAGCTTCTGAGGGTGGTGGAAGTGTCCAACCGTTAGTTGTATCAGCTGCATTGGCTGGTGCATTCTGCAGTACATCAACAGGGCTGTATGAAGATACAGCATTGGAACTTGTGTGGTCTTCGTTCTTCTTGTGCCATACGCCAGAAGCTACGTCATAGATGTGATCACCATGAACGTTTGTGGCAGCTTCGCCGGGGATGTGGGTAGAAGCCTTGAGACGACGCTCCCCCTTTTCATTGGCATCACCATAGAACAGGTGAATATCAAAGTGTCGTCCACTGTCATGGTTCTTGACACCACGGAAGACTTGACGTTCACCCGTCATTGCAGGGTGATCAGCACTTACATCGCCATTGGCAACAATATTAGGAAGTTCAGATAATCTACTAGCAAAATCAGCGTGTGGTGCAATTCCGTTGTGAACGTGATCAGTGGTTGGGTAATTACCACTATTCCAGTTCTTAATAGTGCTATCCCACATGTTGCCAGCATCGCTAGCATCAATAATTCCTAGTCGCTTTTCAGATGGTTCGCTGAACGCTTCTCGAGCGAGCATAGTCTGATATTCCTCGCTCTTTGCGGGGTCTATAGACTTTTCTCTTGCAAACTTCGTAACAACTTTAGAGTTGTACTTTTTGCTATTCTTTGAATTGAACATAATCCTATGAGTTTGTACCCATCATAGCACCTGGATTGAACCCTGCTGCTTCATTTACTGGTACAGCAGGTGTTGCCATAGGAGCGGCTGGAGCTGGCATAGATACAGGAGTGGGGGCAGCCGCTGGAGCAGCAGGAGTTGCAGGTGCTACAGGAGCAGGTGCAGGAGTAGGAGCTGCTTGAGCAATTCCTGAATTAGTGCTTGTTCCAGCAGGAGCTGTAATGATAGGAGCTACTGGTGAAGCGCCAAGAGCCGAAGCTCCTCCACTACCACCAGGACCACCTGTTGATGTAGATACTGGAGCTGGCTTAGGTGCCGCTGGAGCGGGGACTGAAGGTGCTACAGGAGCTGGTGTTGATCCACCACCCATTGGAGCTACAGCGATTCCTTCTTTAGTAAAATTTATATCTTTTACACTCTTGATCTTTGCAATAGCACTGTTGATTTTTGATGCAGTAGTACCCAACAATGCACCTGGGTCAAATCCTGCCGCTTCATTAGCAACGGGAGGTGCCGGAGTCGTTGTTGCTGAAGGAGTTACAGGTGCTACTGTAGTGGGAGTGGGAGTAGATGGAGCAGGAGTTCCATTACCACCCATGGCTGTAGACCCTCCCATAGCAGTATTGCCAGTAGCTGGTGTTGGTGATGGTGATGGTGTTACTGGCAGTTTAGTAGGAGCAGAAGTACCTGGTATATTGCCACCTTGAGTTGGGGCAAATGTATATTGGTTATTCCCCGAAGAATCAAAATTTTGGTTTATTTGATTTGGAGTTAGCTTACCATTAATTACTGGAGCAGTATTTTTGTTTTCACTGCCACCAGAAGATCCAGAGGATTCAGTTGATCCTGAACCACCACTAGTTGAAGCAACACCATGTTGAGTTGACAAATTCTTATTAGCAGTGTCAATCTTGGTCGCAGCAGGTGTTACAGGCTTAATAGGAGTAGATGCTACTGGTGCAGTTGATGCAGCTGGAGTACTAACAGTAGAAGAAGGCTCTGGAACGTTCTCGCTCAATGGTTTGTTGCTTTTTTCAAGACCACCTGTTTCAGGATCAATTTTAGTAACAGGTGCAGCATCATTAGCTTTCTGATGAGTAGATGGTTTAGTAGTTGTTTCAGTAGGGAATTGAGTAAGTGAATTAGTTACAGCAGGTGCAGGTGCAGCATCATTAGCTTTCTGATGAGCAGCTACAT
>JGI26470J50227_1000763_pt1 | contig 12473 bp, 12 predicted proteins | sample FreactTroBogLake_FD_50227 | JGI IMG/M metagenome (IMG submission 50227) | reverse complement strand
CGAGGTTCGGCCGTTCGCTTGGAGGAAACAACTCGAAGCGGTGGTGGACACCTTCCGGTCTCAGGCCCAAGGCAAAGGCCTCACCCTGACGACGAAGTTTCCCGAGACCTCGCCACCGTGGATCTGGTCGGATGGACTCAGGCTGCGCCAGATCGTTTCCAACTTGATCGGAAACGCGGTCAAATTCACCCCGGCCGGGGCCATTACCGTGGAGGCTTCGTTCGGGCCGGGTGAACAGGGCAGCCTGGTGCCGAGCCTCTCCATCGCCGTGGTCGACACGGGAATCGGAATTCCTCCCGAATCCCTCGACAGGATTTTCGACAAATTCACCCAGGGGGAGCATGGCAAGAGCCGAACCTATGGGGGGCTTGGCCTCGGCCTTTCGATCAGCCGCTCGTTGGCAGGACTTCTCGGGGGAACCCTGACCGTCCAAAGCCGACCAGGGGAAGGAAGCCGTTTCCTGCTCGAGATTCCCGTTCGGATCGGCGAGAACCCCGATGACCCCTCAAACCCCGGAGCCTCGCCCGCCCTTGCCGCGACGCCGACCAGCATCCTCCTGGTCGAGGACAACCTGACCAACCAGGACGTGGCCACCAGGATGCTCCAGAAGCTCGGAGGGCAGGTTGATCTGGCACCGGGCGGCAGGGAGGCGGTCGAGCTCGCGTCCAAGAGGTTTTACGACCTGATCTTCATGGACTGGCAAATGCCCGTCATGGACGGCCGAGAGGCGACGGCAAGAATCCGCGCCCTCCCCGGAGGCCAAGACCTGGTCATCGTCGCCCTGTCGGGCCACGCTTTGCCCGGAGACAGAGAACTGTTGCTCGCTTCGGGGTTCGACGACTATCTGTCCAAACCAGTGCGGATGGACGACTTTCGAGCGGTTCTGGCCAAATGGGTCAAGTCCCCTCGAGACCGAGGCTGACCTCCAGGTTCTTCCGGACGAGGTCGCCCATGTTCGTGCACGAGCGGAAATCGTCGTTTTTGTGGAAATGGGCCAGTCCGGCCGCCAGCTCGGTGACTTTTTCCCTGGGGGCCAGGACGTCGTGGCCCATGGTGACCAGCAGGTCGTCGATGCGGTTCCAGCTGATCTTCGCCCTCCGGGCCATCAAGGCGCGCTCCTCGACCTGGTACTGCCGGATGGTGTCGATGGTCAACAGCTCCCAGACGAGGTCGACGATGGGTTTGTTCTCCTTGTGGAACTGGGGAAGGTAGACCCTAATGTCTCCTTCGTAGCACTGCTGGTCGAAGTCGATGGCCCGGACCCGGTACTGTTCCTCGTCGAAGTCGAGGGTCACGTCCATCACATAATTGTAGGCCCGCATGTCGCCGAGCAGACGGATGAAGCAGCGCTCGTTGAACTTCACGAACTCCTTGCAGATTCGTACCTTGTTGATTCCGGGGCGCTGAAAATAGTCCCCGATGAAGTCGTCGCCGGGAATGCCGGTGATGTGTTCTTCGACCAGGGTGTCGCCCCGGACCAGGAAGTGGATGGGATTGGGCGAAAGCAGGTGTTCCAACTCCAACCCGTAGATCCGGCTGGCGTCTGCCTTTTTCACGTAAAAATAGTCTTGGTTGTCGTTGTAGCTGTTGACCACCCTGATGCGGAACGGGTGGCTGTTCGCGAAATGGCAAAAGTCGATCCTGTCGATGTCGAGGTGCTTGGCCGCGTTCAGGTCTCCGGCCATCTTGAGCTCGCAGTACAGGGCCTTCAGGTTCTCGTCGAGTTCGGCCCGGAGCGAAGGCGGATGGATCAGCGTTTCCCAGAGGCTGTCACTTCCGTGTTTGTCTTCCAGGGCAATCGCCTCGGACCAGCCCCAAAGGTCTTCGTACTTCACCGCGAAATCGAGTTCGCGACCGTAGTTGTCGAGGTAGAGGTGAAAACGACTCGAGACCGGGTAGGGTGGCTTCTTCTTCGAGATGGTGACGTTGTCCATGGAGACACTGTACCTCGTCCCCTCCGTTGACTCATCCCCCCCGGGAAAGTTACCTTGACACCCATGACCGACAAATCGCTTCCGTTCACCAAGGCCCAGCTCGAGGCCGTCGCCGCCCAGGTTCCCACTCCTTTTCACCTCTACGACGAACCGGCCATGAAGAAAAATGCAAGGGACTTTGCCGCGGCCTTTTCTTGGGTTCCCGGGGGATTTCGGAACTATTTCGCCGTCAAGGCGCTTCCCAACCCTCACGTCATGGCGGCGCTCAAGGCGGAAGGGATGGGCGCCGATTGCTCGTCCCTGGGCGAACTGCTGCTCTGCGAGGCCGTCGGCATCACCGGCGAGGCCATTGTCTTCACTTCGAACGACACCCCGGCGAAGGAATATCAAAAGGCCGCCGCACTGGGCGCCATCATCAACCTAGACGACCTCACCCACCTTCCCTACCTCGAGAAGGCCCTGGGACGACTCCCCGACTTGCTCTGCTTCCGGTACAATCCGGGCCCGCTTCGGGAAGGGAACGCCCTGATCGGAAAACCAGAAGAGGCCAAATACGGCTTCACCCGGGACCAGCTTTTCGAAGGGTATTCCCAGGCGAAGGCCAAGGGAGTGAAGCGTTTCGGTCTTCACACCATGGTCGCCAGCAACGAGCTGGATCCGGACTATTTCGTCGAAACCGCCAGAATGCTCTTCTCTCTGGCCGTCGAAATCCAACAGAAGGTCGGGATCCGGTTCGACTTCATCAATCTGGGAGGCGGCGTCGGAATTCCCTACAAGCCGACCCAGACCGCCGTCGATTTGGCGTACGTGAGCCAAAAAGTTCACGAGGCCTACGACCAGATCCTCGTCCCCGCAGGCCTGAACCCGGTCAAGATCGTCATGGAGTGCGGCCGGGTCGTCACGGGTCCGTTTGGCTACCTCGTCACCCGGGTACTGCACAAGAAACACATCTATAAGAACTACGTCGGCCTCGACGCCAGCATGGCCAACCTCATGCGTCCCGGGATGTACGGCAGCTACCACCACATTTCCGTCCCGGGGAAAGAAAATGGACCACGGACCGTTTACGACGTCACCGGCTCGCTTTGCGAGAACAACGACAAGTTTGCCATCGACCGCGAAATCCCCGATCCCGAAGCCGGCGACCTTCTGGTCATCCACGACACCGGCGCCCACGGCCATTCCATGGGGTTCAACTACAACGCCAAGCTGCGGAGCGCCGAAGTGTTGTGGAAGGGCAACGGGAAGTTCGAGGTCATCCGCCGGGCCGAAACTTACGCCGACCTGTTCGCAACTCTGGATTATCCCGGATTGAAGACCACGTGACCGAACCGACGCTGTTCGTCGTCGCCACACCGATCGGAAATCTCAAGGACATCACCTTGAGGGCTCTGGAAACCTTGAGGGAAGTGGATCTGGTCGCCGCCGAAGACACGCGTCACACGCTTCAACTGCTCAACGCCCACGGCATCGTGAAACGGCTGATCAGTTGCCGCGCCGCCAACGAGGCGAACAGCGCCGACGGCATCGTGAAACTGCTCTCTGAGGGTCAGAGCGTCGCCTACTGCACCGATGCCGGAACCCCGGGTCTCAGCGACCCGGGGGCGGTCTTGGTGGCGAAGGTCCGCCAAGCCGGGTACCCCGTGGTCCCGTTGCCGGGGCCCAGCGCGTTCGCCTCGGTGCTCAGTGTCGGAGGGTTCGGCGGCAGGACGGTGACCTTCGACGGCTTTCTTTCGGTGAAGTCCGGCAAGCGCCAAAGGCGGGTCGATGAACTGCTCGCCCGGCAAGAAGCCTTTGTTTTATACGAATCTCCGTACCGCATCATCAAGCTTTTGCAGGCGATCGCCGATACCGAACCTGACAGGAAACTTCTGGTGGCCCGGGAAATGACCAAAAGCCACGAAGAATTCCTTTCTGGGACGGCCCAAACGGTCTTGAACGACCTGAAGGCCCGTCCTATAATCAAGGGTGAATTCGCCGTGCTGGTGTCCGGGGCGGTTTCTGATGACGAGGACGACGTCAAGGAATGAGTTCAGGGTGCCGATAAACGAAGCACAAGGGGAAGGTTATGACGATTGACCGCATGGGATCTTTGGATCCTCTCAAAAACCTAGGCAAGACTGAAAAGCCTGCCAAGCCTGTCACAACCGGCCGGTCCGACTCCATCGAGCTGTCGTCCGAGGCCAAAAGCCAGGCTGAACTGCTCTCGGCCCGCGAGATCGCCCGGTCCGCCCCCGAAATCCGGATGGACCGCGTCAACGAACTCAAGGTGAAACTCCAGGATCCGAGCTACCTCAACAACGCCATTCTTGAATCGACGGCCGAGGGCATCCTCAAGTCCTTCGGTCTCTGAATCGGGGTCTTTGCCCCGTTGATTCCCAAGCCGTCGTCTTCGACGGCTTTTTTTATTCGGGCGAGCCCGTCGGGCGCCCTGTCTCGGAGGTTCCTTTGATGGAGTTCCACTTTCCCCAACACGTCCACCTCGGCCAAGGCGTCAGTCAGAAGTTCGGACTGACCGCCAAAGAAACCGGAGCCCGGGTCTTGCTGTTGGTTGACGGAGCCTTCGATGGAAGCAAGGAGCTGGGTATCCTGACGCATTCCCTGGAGCGCGCGTCGGTTCCCTTCCTCGTCTTGGCTCGCAACCCCCGGCAAAACCTGGCCGAAGCCTTGGCCGAGGCGGTGGAGGTGGCGCAAGCCAGCCGGATGGATATTCTGGCCTCCCTGGGAGGAGCCGATCAGTTGTCTCTGGGCCGGGCGGCCGTCAACGACCTTCCGTCTTCCAAGGTCGTTCCGTACTTCGAGGTCCCCTCGGGAGTCTGCTACCCGCTGCTCCTGCGCCCCGAGGCCTTCCTTTCCACGGGGCACCCTTCTGGTTTGCGGTTCACTCCGTTCTTCTCGAAGGGAGAGCACCATATCTTCCTCGATCCCCATATGGCGACGGGCCAAACGTCGAAGGCCGCGGTCTCCTCGCTCCTCGAAGCCCTGTTTTACGCCGTTGAGGCCTGCCTTCACGACAGTTCTGGACTGACCGAGCAGAGCTTGCTCGTCGGTGCCGTCGAGGTGGTTTGGTCCACGTTGAAAAAGATTTACGAAAACCCAGCGAACGCGGAATACCGCCTGCTGGCGACCCAGGCAGGGTTCAACATCGCGGCCGCCTGCGCCCTCGGCCCCCGGGGTGCGGGGGTCACCTTTTCCTTCACCCTGGCCGGCTTGGCCGGTTTGTCCACCTCGGCGTTTGGCAGCCTTCTCCTGGCCCCTCTGCTCGAATACTACGCTCCCAAGGCGGGTGTCCGGATCCGAACCCTGGCCCGAGCGTTTGGCTACGAAGTCGCCGAAGGGGAGGAAGAGACCGTTGGACCGCGGATCGCCCAGGACGTGCGCAAATTCCTCAACGCCCACCAGCTTCCCCTCCGGTTGGCCGACTATCACTTGGTCGACACCCAGATCACCCAGGCCGTCGACGTGGTCAGGGGCCTCGATTTACGCCGGGGCGGAATCCTCGAACCCGATCAACTGCCCGAATTCGTCCGCCACATCCTGTGATCACCCTCCGCAAGCTCGAGGGATTGCCCGAGGGCACCAGGGGCCGGAAACTGCTCGCCCTTTTGTCCGACAACCATGACGCCGACTACGACCAAGGGCTGGTGCGGTTGACGTTTCAGCTTTTGGGCGAGCCGCAACCTGCTGGCTTCCTGGTCGGAAGGGAAAAAGCGTTGTTGCGTCACCGTTTGGCGGGCCACCTGGGCGTGGAAACAGCCGACTGGGACCTTCAGGCACCGCCCGACAGGATCGGCGAAGTGGTTCGATTTCCCTTTTCGGTCTGGCTCGACGACCTGCGATCGCCGTTCAACGTCGGATCGATCCTCCGGACGGCCGAGGCCTACGGCTTCTCGGCCGTCCATCCGAGTCCCTTCACTCCGGGTCTTGAGCACCCTCGAACCCGGAGGAGCGCCATGGGGGCCGAGAAGCATCTGAAGGTCGAGCCTCTGTCCCTCGCCGATCTCAAGACCCTGTGGGGCGACAGGCCCGTTTTCGCGCTCGAACTGGGGGGAACCCCGGTCGACCGGTTCGCCTTTCCACCCGAAGGCTTGGTGTTGTTGGGAGGGGAGGAACTGGGCCTCGGCCCCGGGGCCCTGGCTTGGGCCGACGCCTCGGCGGGCCGGGTGAGCCTGCCGTTGTATGGCCACAAAGCCAGCCTCAACGTCGGGGTTGCCTTCGGCGTTCTGGCGGCGGCGTGGTGCGCCTCCGTCCGGGCATAAAAAAACCGCTCCCGAAGGAGCGGTTCTCTCGAAGCACGTGCCGCCCTAACCCTAGAAGCGCAGGTCGAGACCGAGGCCGAACCGGTCCTTGTTGTACTGGTTGAAGGAATAGTTCCCGGTGTCGTTGGAGACGAGGAACCTGGTGTAATCCACATAGAACACGCCCAGGGCGAACCGAACCCCCGCGACCGGGGTCCAGGTTCCGTCGGGAGAGTAGCTGTTGGTGGCCGAACCACCCGCAGCCAGAACGGTTCCGTTGTTGAGCGTGATTTGGTTCGCGGTTGGGGCGCCGAGAACCACGGCGTTCTTGTTCGTGTACTTCGTGTCAAAGGTCTGCCAGTTGTAGTTCAGGCCGAGGAAGCCCAGGAGCTGGATCTTGTTTCCCATGTCGAAGCTGATGTACCCCCGGGGGCTGACGTCGAGGTCCCACACCGTCGATTCGACACCGAGAAGGTTGTTCTTAATGAAGATGACGTAGTCGTTTCCTCCCAGGCCGTACGCCGTGACGTCGGTAGATTGGATGTCGGACGTGGACTGGCTCATCTTCTTGACGTCGCCTTGGAACTCGAAACCATAGTGGAACGGGCCCCAGAGTTTGGTGCCGGCGTCGAGGAAGAGGTTGAACCTCAGGTTCTTCGAGACCTCCGTACCGTTCGAGCTCTGTAGGACGACGCCGAAACCGATGGCCCCCGTCTCATCCTGGGCCATGACAGCGCCACCGAGCATCAAACTGGCGGCAAACAACAGAACGAGTCTCTTCATGAAATGCTCCTTTCAAAGTGGGGTGGTTCTTCGAACACCGGTTGCTCTCAGCCTGACCACCGTATAGACTGTAACACGTGACCCTGCGAAATTCCACACCCCGCTTTTTCCTGCCCTTGATCCTCTTGGTCTTGGCGTCGTGCAACGGCTTGGCGACGAAGAACCATCAACCGATGGTGTTTGCCCTCAACCTTTCACCGAGCACGGTTTCTTTGATCCTTTCCAAGGACGCCGCCGAGTTTGCGGTGTTCGCAAACCTCAAACCCCTGGAAAGCCGTCCCCTGTTGAAGGTCCCGGTCGGTGATGGGGCGGTGTTGCGGGTCGGGTCCGGGGTTCAGCCCGCCACCAAGGAATGGACAGATCCGTCGGGCACGCCGTACAGCCTCAAGTTTCAAGAAGGTGGGCTGTACGCGGTCGTGGTCGATCCGCTGGGGCAGGCGGCCCTGTATTCGCTTCCCGAGACGTTTTCCAACGACCCTAAACTCTGCATCGTCAACGTCACCGCGGCGACGCTTTCGCAGGTGCAGGCCGCCGCCGATTGGGCCAAGAACGTGAAGGTCTACGCCCAGGACGTCGTCCCCGTCGTCCCCTCGGAATTTTACTCGGTGGAACCGAAGACGTTGGGCCTGTATTGGCAGACGCTGGAACAGTCGGCCAAGGGGGACCATGTGACGGCCCATGGGCTGGACTCCAAACCGTTGCGGCAGAGCTTCCTGGAGGGTCGGTACTACCTGTTCCTCGCCGGTGAGGGCTCGATCCGCGACCTGACCCCGAATCTAGAATGAAGGAGACTCCATGCCATTCCTCCCCGAAGGGATCGAATCGATCCTGATCAGCGAAGTTGAAATCCGCCAGAGGGTCGCCGAACTGGCGAAAAGCATCAGCGCCGACTACCGTGGGTCCCAGCCTCTCCTCGTGGGACTGCTCAAGGGAAGTTTCATCTTTCTCGCGGATCTGGCCCGGGCTCTGGACATCGACAGCGAGATCGACTTCATGACCGTTTCGAGTTACGGCAATTCGATGGAGAATTCCGAGGTCCGTATCCTCAAGGATCTGGGGGAGCCCATCCAGGGCCGGGACGTCCTGATCGTTGAAGACATCATCGATACCGGTCTGACGCTGAGCCGAATCCTCGAACTGCTCGCCGCCCGGCATCCCCGAAGCTTGAAGGTGTGCACGCTCCTGAACAAACCCCGACGCCGGAAGGTCGAGGTCCGGGTCGACTACAACGGCTTCGACATCGAGGACGTGTTTGTCGCCGGGTACGGCATCGACTTCGCTCAGAAATACCGCAACCTCCCCCAGCTGGTGGTCGTGAAGCGGGCCTGAAAGCCTTGACAAGGGGAGCTTTCTTCCCGGATGATTCCTCTATGTTCCGCTGCAGGTTCGACAGTTTCTTGACTCGTCACGCCGCAGCCGCCGAGGCTAGCCGCCCGGTGGCCCTGCGACAGCCTGCGCACTGAACAGCGTACGCCGCAGTCCACCGGGGAACCGGAACTTTGGACTGCAAGGCGCCCCCCATCAACCATGGCGTTTTAGCTTCCTCTGTTCCGTCCTGCCGGTGGACCAGCGCGTCGTTCCCAGCATGAAGGAGTGTCTATGCGAAGGTCCATCGTCCATGAGGGAGCCGGTCAGCTTACCTACGAGATCCGTGAGATCGTTGCCGTGGCGAAGAAGATGGAAGCCGCCGGCTTGACCGTCACCTGGGAGAACATCGGCGATCCCATCCAGAAGGGCGAGGCGTTCCCTTCCTGGATGAAAGAAATTCTGGCCGATCTGGTGGCCCAGGACGCGAGTTACGCCTATTCGGACACCCAGGGAATTCGACCGACCCGACAGTTCCTGGCCGACCTCGTCAACGACCGAGGAGGGTGCCGGATCACCGCCGAGGACATCATGTTCTTCAACGGCCTGGGCGACGCCGTGGCCAAGGTCTTCGGTTTCCTGAAAAGGGAGGCCCGGGTCATCGGGCCTTCTCCCGCCTATTCCACCCTGTCGTCCGCGGAAGCCGCCCATTCGGGCTACGAGCACCTGACCTACCGCCTCGACCCCGCCCGAGGATGGTTGCCTGACCTGGAGGACCTCGAGAACAAGATCCGGTACAACGACGCGGTCGCGGGGTTGCTCCTGATCAACCCCGACAACCCCACGGGCGTGGTCTACGACCGCGAAATGCTCTTGAAGATGGTCGACATCGCCCGGCGCCACGGCTTGTTCGTGATCGCCGATGAAACCTACGCGAACATCACCTACAACGGGGCCGAGCCGTGTTCCCTGAGCCAGGTCCTCGGCGACGTGCCAGGCTTGAGCCTTCGAAGCATCAGCAAAGAGTACCCGTGGCCGGGGGCCCGGTGCGGCTGGATCGAGGTGTTCAACAAGGCTGGCCACCCGGAATTCAGCCGCTACATCGACACCTTGCTGGCGGCCAAACGCCTCGAGGTGTGTTCGACCAGTCTGCCCCAACTGACGATTCCCCGGATCATGGGAGACCCGCGGTACCCCGCCCATCTGGAACGGCGCCGCCGCATGTTCGGCGACCGGGCCCGGCAGGCCTTCGAGGCCCTCGACGGAATTCCCGGTGTGAAGGTGGTGTTGCCTCAAGGCGCGCTCTACTTCACGGTCTTGTTCGAACCCGGTGCTCTCGACGGCGAGCGGAGCCTGCCACCGGCGAACTCCGAGGTCGGCGGCCTCGTGGCGGCGTTGGTCGACAAGGTGGCTCCCGACAAGCGGTTCGTCTACCATCTGCTGGCCTCCACGGGAATCTGCACCGTGCCCCTCACCGGCTTCTGCAGCGACCTGCCTGGTTTCCGAATGACCCTCTTGGAAAACGATGACGTCAAACGCCAATGGATCTTCCAAACCGTGGGAGAGGCCCTGCGGGCGTATTTGCGCTGAACTGAAACCCCGCGAACCCGGGGGTCCGCCTCGAGAGCGGCGCCCGGGCCCTTGGCGGGTGAGCGGAAATTCGGTAGATTGATCGTGGTGGTGCCCGGTCTTCTCCGGGTTTTTTTTCACCTTGTCCTTGCCCGAAATCGGGCAGATTTCAAAGGAGAGTCCATGGGTTCTTCGCTCTGTCTTCACAACGGAACGCTTTTGACCGGCTACGGACAGATGCCCGAGTGCGCGATCCTTCTTCAGGACGGCCAAGTGGCCGACATTTTTAGCGAAAAACGCTTTGAACAGAAGAAATTCGACCCGGGGACGAGGATCATCGACGTGCACGGAAGCTATGTCGCGCCGGGGTTCATCGATAACCACATCCACGGCTTCAGGGGCTTTGGCACCGACGACAGGACCACCGCATCCATCCTTGAGATGTCGAAGCACCTGGCCCAATTCGGCGTCACCTCGTTCTGTCCGACGATCTACCCCCAGGAGACCGGAGACTTCATCAAGACGATCCGGGCCTGCGTCGGTGCCATGGGGAACGAGCAAGGGGCCAAGATCCTGGGCGTTCACCTCGAAGGCCCGTTCATCAGCCCCGAAAAGCTGGGGGTTCAGCGTGCGGAAACCGTGAAACCGGTGGACCTCGAGCTGATGCAGAGGTTCTGGGACGAGGCCGAGGGCCACATCACGAACATGACGGTGGCCCCCGAACTCAAGGGAATGCGGGAGCTGGCGCTGTTCTGCGTCCACAAGGGAATCACACTCCAGGCCGGCCACACGAACGCCACCTATGAGAACATGGTCGAGGGGTTCCAGGCGGGCATCCTCCACTCCACGCATTTCTACAACGCCATGAGTAGCCTCCACCACCGTAACCCCGGCGCCGTCGGCGCGGTACTGGCCTATCCCGAGGTCGGCGCCGAAATCATCGCCGACGGCCACCACGTCCACCCAGAATTGGTCAGGCTGCTGATGCGCGACAAAGATCTGAACAAGATCGTGCTCATTACCGACGCCCTGAAACCCACGGAGCAGAAACAGGGGCCCTTGTTCGCCAACGGCGAGGAGGTCGTCTTCCAGGAAGGGTTCTTCCGCCGCAAGGCCGACGGCGTCATCGCAGGGTCGTCGCTGACGATGATCCGGGGTGTCCAGAACCTGGTCTCCTGGGGCGTCAGCCTCGAGAACGCCGTGAAGATGGCCTCGGCCAACGCCGCGGCCGTTCTGGGCATCCCCAAGCTCGGCAGCCTCATCCCGGGTTGGGTCGGCGACGTCGTGGTGTTCGACGACCATTTCAACGTTCAGATGACCATCATCAGCGGTGACATCAAAAAGGAGATCGCGTGCGCCTGATCATTCGACCCGACGCTTCCGAAGTGTCGTTCTGGGCGGCCAATTTTGTGGCCCGCCGCATCCTTGATTTCGCCCCGACGGCCCAACGACCCTTCGTCCTGGGTCTGCCGACCGGGTCCACGCCCCTGGGCATGTACAAGGCGTTGATTGCGCTTCACAAGACCGGCAAGCTTAGTTTCCGCCACGTGGTCACCTTCAATATGGACGAGTACGTCGGCCTTCCCCAGGACCACCCCGAGAGCTACCACAGCTTCATGTGGAAGAACCTGTTCAGCCAACTCGACATCGAAAAGGGCAACGTCCACATCCTGAACGGCAACGCGTCCGATCTCGAGGCCGAGTGCGCCTCCTACGAGAACAAGATGCAGGCCCTGGGCGGGATCGAGCTTTTCGTCGGCGGCATCGGCCCGGACGGCCACATCGCGTTCAACGAGCCAGGGTCGTCGCTTTCCAGCCGCACCCGGATCAAGACGCTGACCCACGACACCAAGGTGGCCAACAGCCGGTTCTTCGGCGGCGACGTCGACCAGGTGCCGTCTACGGCCTTGACCGTAGGGGTCGGGACCCTCCTGGGGGCGAAGGAGGTGATCATCCTCGTCAGCGGCCACCACAAGGCCCGAGCGCTCCACCACGCCATTGAAGAGGGGGTCAACCACATGTGGACCGTCAGCTGCCTCCAGCTCCACCCGAAGGCGCTCATCGTCGCCGACGAAGACAGTACCGACGAGCTGCGGGTCGGCACCGTGAAATATTTCAAGGACATCGAGGCGAAGAACTTCAGAAACTCGTTTTGAGGTATCATCGGCCCATGGATGCAGTTTTGTTCGATATGGACGGCGTCTTGGCCGATTCCGAGGAATTCATCGCCGAGGCGGCGAAAGCCATGTTCGCGGAAACCTACCGCGTGACGGTGACTCTCGCTGACTTTCTTCCGTTTGTCGGGGCCGGAGAAGACAGGTACCTGGGAGGGGTTGCGGCCCAATACGGGGTCGTTCCCGACCTTCCCCGGGACAAGGCCAGGACCTACGAAATCTACGGCGAGTTGATCCAAGGTCGGTTGAAGGCGTTGCCGGGAGCCGTGCAATTCGTCCGGGCGTGCCGCGCCCGCGGGCTGAAGACGGCCCTGGCCACCAGCGCCGACAAACCGAAAATGGTGTCGACCCTCGCGGCCATCGGGTTGGCCGAGGCGGACTTCGACGCCACGGTCAACGGCCTCGACGTGGCGAGGAAAAAACCCTTCCCCGACATTTTCCTGGAGGCGGCCCGAAGGGTCGGAGTCGCT
>JGI26470J50227_1000762_pt1 | contig 12477 bp, 11 predicted proteins | sample FreactTroBogLake_FD_50227 | JGI IMG/M metagenome (IMG submission 50227) | reverse complement strand
TATAGAAAATGAGGAAGATAATGAAAAAAAGCGCCGCTAATCACGGAGTGATTATGTACAACGAATCATGAAATGATTCTAAACACAAAATATTATAGAAAGATACCACTTAATATATGAAATTATATAGAATGGTGGTAAATGATAGAAAAACATAGAATCTATTACTTTCCCTTTATAGACAACGAATAGAATAGACTATTCATAACTATAATCAAGAAATATATAAATATTACTAAATATACATAACTCAATCACAAAAAGGAAAGTAATAGATTCTATATTAATCCATCATTTACATAATATACCTAGAAAAAATAAAATATAAATTATAATAATCTTATTTTTTAGAATAATTTATATCACCATAAATATTATGATTATTAGAACCTTTACAACATTTAGAACAACAATATAAACCATAGTCATCAAAACAATGCCAAGAATGATGATCTAATAATCTAAGTGAATGAACACAATTGAGACAGAATAAGGAAGAACATAGACAGAAAGTATAATAATGAATAAATTTTTTACAAGAGAAACATTTATGTTTAAGAATGGGGATCATATAATAAGAATGAATAAAAATAAAAATAAATAATATATAGATTATTAATATAATAATGTCATTTGACGAGACTGAACTAGAAAATAAAAAGATGGTTGAAATGGATTCAAGAGAATTAGAAAAGATAAAAGCATATGAAAATAAATTAAAAACAATGGAAGAAATGTTATTAAAAAAAACAAAAGAAGCAACAGAAGAAGATAAATATATACATGTATTTGGTATAGCAATGTTTTATTATAGTTTGATACCAACAGATGATACGGATAAATATAAAAAAATAGCTATAGAATATCTAAAAACAGCATCTAATGTATATCATTATGCTCCAGCATCATATTATTTAGGGAAAATCTATGCACAGTATTATTATGAAGAATCTAGAAATTATTTTATAAAAGCATATCAAGATTATAATAATGAAGAATATAGAAAAGTACATAAAACATGGGACGAGAATGTACATTATATGAGATATAAATTAGATAAATTGAATTATCTAAGAGAGAAAATAATTAAAGAACCAGTAGAATTAAACATAACAAATTTGAGTAAATAATTTTAAAAATTTTATAAAATATATTATTATATTATTAAATATATTTTTAATAATATGACAATCTTTTTTTATCTCATTAAGATATAATAACATGTCTGACAGTTTCACAAAAGTGTTAGTAAAAGACTCTAGAATAGCAAATATTACTGATTCTATCAAATATGCGGTTGTAAAAGGGGCGCAATCTATAAATCCACGTAACTATCCAACATCTAGTCCAGGTAGTACATCAGCTCAGACATTTGTAATTCAAACACCATCAGAATCAACATTAATAAGTCGTAAAGTGCTATGGAATGCAACAGTAACTGTACAAGTACAAGGAACTGTACCTGCGGGAGGTTATCTTTTGAATTGGGGCGTAACAGAAGCATTAGGTCCATTTCCTCTAGCCTCAATGTGTAGCAATATGCAAGCAACAATAAATAATACAACAATTTCTGTAAATATGCAAGATGTCTTACCATCATTAATGAGGGCGAACGATAATAGAGAATTAAGTAGAAAAAATGGAACTACACCAACAGCTTTTGATACATATGCTTATTATCCTGATGCTGTTCAAAATGGTGTTTCAGCAAATAATGGTCCTTTTACTAGTTATTATTATGTAGGAGATAATGATTTGATACCTAGAGGTTGTTATCCTGTAATTATATCTAATGCATGGGATGCTACAAATGGTCCACAAGGTGCGCCGGTATTATATAATGGAACCGGGGGCCCTGCGGGCCGTGGATGTTATATAACATTCACTGTTTCAGAACCTTTATTATTTAGTCCATTTATTTTTGGTAATCCTGTAAATGATTGTGCAATGTACGGGATTTGTAATATGACTTTTAACTTTTCACTTTCTAATGCATCAAGAGTGATAAGAAGCGCATCATGGCAATTTGGACCCGGAAAATATTCATTAGCAACAGATACATATGCAACGGGACCGACGGCCGTAACTGTAACATTAAGTGGTATTCAAAATTCTAAATTATTGATAGAATATTTGACTGTTCACCCGAGTGATCTTTTGAGTAGTAAAAATGTAATCCCATACATGAATTATAGCCGTTATTTAACTACAAGTCTAGCTATTCAAACTGCTGCAAATTTAGATAACATAGGAAATATTTGGCCTTTTGATAGATATTTGGGGACAAAGGTAGCACAAGTATCTAATACTTTTCAACTTAGTTCTATACCAGATTCATTACTTATTTCATTTAGAGTACCTCAAGCTCAATGGTCTAATTCTATGCCTGATTTTGCGCTCGTAATATCTCAAATTAATATTAACTTTAATAACCAAAATGGTATACTTAGTGGGGCTCTTCCTCAAGATCTTTGGAGATACAGCGTTGAAGCGGGATGCAATCAAAGTTGGTTAGAATTTCAAGGAATTGCTGCATCTTATAATTATGCTATTTCTGCTGCAAATGCTCATCAACTCAAATTCATAGCTACATCCGGGGGTTATCTATTTCTAGAATTTGGAAGACATATACAATTAGTTGATGATTTTTTGGCGCCTGGTTGTTTAGGTTCTTATTCTCTTCAAATTACTGTTCAAGTACAAAATCAAACTTCTGCTGATATTACACCTGAATTATGTATGATTACATGTTCTAGTGGTGTTCTAGTATCTGATAGAGGCGTAACTAATAGTTATCTAGGTTTATTGTCTAGATCAGATGTTCTAAATGCATCTGCTATGCCCGGCTACTCGTCAAAAGATGCTGAAAGAATGCTAGGAGGTGCATGGTTAGATAAAATAAAATCATTAGGAAAAATGGGATTTCCTGAATTAGAACATAAAGTTGCAAAATTAGAACATAGGGAAAATCCTTATGCTAAAAAGGCTGATTCTGTAATGAAAACTTTAGGTGCTGGAATAAGTGGTGGAAAACATAGAGTTGAAAGACATGTTATGTAATTTATTTATTTTATTTATTATTTATTTTATTTATTAAATATTATAATATATTTTTAATAAATGTTTTATTTATTAACTTCATTTTTTATATAGAAAATATATAAAAAATGATTGAGACATCAATAATAATTGCTGTTGTTTCTTCTGTTACTGTAGTTATCTCTCTTAGTATTAAATACTTTTTTCAATCTAAATGTAAAAAAGTTACATGTTGTGGTGCTACTTGCATTAGAGATACAATTCATGAACATCGTGAACATGATCCTAAAATTATAGGTGTTGTAACATAATAAATTAAACACCTAATGCTTTATTTCTGAAACATAATAACATATTACAACCTGAACCAGGAGCTAGAATGAAAGGATGTTCATTTCCAAAAGTGTCTTCCCAAAAAGCGCCGATATATAATTCATTTAATGGTGGTGAATCTTGTAAATCTATTAGACGATATGTAATAGCTTGATATTGAACATTTGGACGCCAATCTGATCCTTTTGTATATTGAACTTGGAAAGATGTTATAATATTTGCTGAATTTGAATTATTTGATGAATTATATGTATCATTAGCTGCTGAATTAAATATTGTTGGTGTTGATTTTAATGTTGCATCTACTGGTAATCCTTGTAATGATTTAAAATATACTTGTTGTACTACATTCCAAATTGGTACACTTGAATATTCTTGTGTCATAACTAAAGCATTATATGATGGACTTTGATATGTATATACATTAGTCCCTTGCATATTATAAACTGATAATAAAGCATTCTTTCCATTTATGATATTTAATTGACCATAATATGTTGCTTCAAATGATGCAAATAATGTATATAATACATCATTCATATAAATTGATATAGGATTATCTAAACTTTGAGAATATCCTGCTTGATCTGCAAATAATTGCATAGTAAAGTCACCTGGATTTAATGCTATAAATGGTATATTTGATGATGGTAAATTACCTCCTGCTGTTGTTACTAAATTATTCAATCCTGTATATGCATTTGCTATTGCTGTATTTACTAATTGAACAAAATGATTAATAGAACTTCCTTCATAATATGGACTTGAATAATCTTGATAACTTAAAGGTATTTTAGGAACTGGACTATTAGGATATTGTGGAATCCATTCTATGTATTGTTGATAATCATAAACTGTATCATTATATGTATAAGATAAGGTTATACTATAAATTGTTAGATTTACATCTGATTGTCCTAATTGAACTTTAGCTGCATATAATGGTAAAGTTTGAGTTTCTAATGAAAATCTAATAATTGATAAATAATAATTTGAAGGTTCGTCAATAAATGGATTATTTCTAGTTTCACTAAATACTAAATTTGGTGATACTTGTTGTCCTGTATTTTGATTATTTACTATTGTTAATTCTACATATATATGTGATCTATCCGTATCTTCTATTATTTTATATGCTTGATTCATTTGTTGGCGTATCATTATATTTAATATATATATTAATTAGATAAATATATTAATTAATATATTATTACAATTATTATTTTTATATTTTTAATATATATAATGTTCAATAATTTAGAAAATAAAATTACTGTTAATCAACTCAAAAATAATAACAGAAAATTTATTTATAACCAAAATAAAGAATATCAAAGTGGCGTTCTTGGTGATTTCGTTCGTTCTGGTGATTCTGATAATTTAGTTCGTGGTAATGGTATTAGTGGCGGTCATCTACTTGAAGAATCTTCTAATTCTAATAAATCAAAAGCTGGCGGCGCTAATATTCATGTTCTTTCTAAAATTCTCTCTCATATTGCTGATTCTAAAGGTAAAGGCCGTTCTGGTGGTTCTAAATCTGCTAATGGCCCTTATCTCTTAAATATTGAAGGCGCCGGCCGTAAAAAAAAACCTGGTCGCCCTAAAGGTTCCAAAAATTGTAAATGTCTTGGTGGCGCCCTTGGTAATGTTAGAAATCTTTCTGATCCTATTCAATCTAATGATGGTTTAGTTGGGGGTAATGATGCATCTTATGATGCTGCAATGGCTACATCTGGATCAATAATTTCTGCACCCTTACCTAGAGTCAGAGGAAGAAGATTAAAAGGGAAAGGGGTAATAGATGATGCAATGAAATGGGTAGGGAAGAATGTATTGGGGCCTATAGCAAGTAAAGTATTTAAACCATATGCATCTGATAAATTGAAAGAATTAAAAAGTCAAACAGGTTATGGAAAAAATAGAACAAAAGTATGGGATACAATAGATCAAGCTATTAAAGGAAAAGGATTAAGTGGTGGCGATTCTATTGGAACTAAAAATTTTGTTAATAATCAATCTAGAGAAGATTCTCTAAGAGGCGCCGGGAATAAAAAATCTAATCTCTCTAAAGTTCAAGAAATTAGAAAAAGAGATAAATGTTCTCTTAAAGATGCTTGGGCTACTTTCAAAAATGAACAAATTTAATTTTCTATATAATATAAATTTTTTATTTATTTCTATAATATTATATTATATTATATTATTATATTATATTATGCTTTCATTAAGAGAAAAACAATTACAAGATATTCTAGATGATGACAAAAATATTAATAAAAGAGTTTTTGATACTGAACGATTACAAATTACTAGATATCAAGATATTGTAACTCCTCCTACTCTCTTAGATAAAAAAGTTAGTTTTGAAATTCAACAATCTATTGATAAAATTAATCAACTTATTAGTAACACTATTGGTAATCTCCAAAATTATAATGATGAATATGATGCTGCTTTTCCTCCTTCTCCTGTTGCTGATGAACTTTCTTCTCCTGTTGCTTCTGATCATGAAGAAAATTATGAAGAAGAATCAGAAAGAAAATCTGAAATAACAGATTTAATAGATAGAAAAACTCCTGAAACTGATTCTAAAACATATTCTAATACTAAATCTAATTCTGTAAATATAAAAGATGAAAAACTTTTTAGAAAAACTTTTGCTTTATTACCTGTAAATATAAATAGTATTATTAATATTTGGAATCAATCTATGATCAATATTGATATTTATTCTAATAAACATGTTCTTAGTCAAAAAGATTTAATGTTTATTGATGAAAAATTTAAAACTTTATTACCTCCTCTCAATGAATTAATTGTACAAATTGATACAATTAAATCTACTAATAATGTTGCTATTACTCCTTCTGATGATAAAATTATTAATAATGTTATTAGATCTAATGAATTCAAATTATTAAAAGAAATGTATGATAAAATTAATATTGGCGATTACTCTCAATTGGCTTATACTCAATATGAAAGAAATAATGGGGAAACTATTAAATCCCGTTTTGATGCTAAAAATGCACTCCTAAATGAAATTAAAAAATTATCCCCTGAAGATTTATATAAACTTGGTAAAACTGAATCTACTCTCAATAAATTATTAGGCCCTTCTCAAGCTAAATCTTATATTGATAAAATTAATAAATATATTAATGATGGTTCTATGTCTCCTTCAACTCATTCTTCTCTTATTGATTCTTTACTTACTGCTGTTGATGATGTTGGGGATTTAAATGATTTAGATGATTTTAGTGAAATTGGAAATTCTTCTAGTGATGATGATGAATATGGCGCTTTTGGTCAGTTTAATGATTCAGGCGATTCTTCTAGTGATGATTCTTCTGGTTATGGTTATGATGATAATGTTGCTATTGCTGAAGCTAATAATGTTGCTGTTGCTGATGTTGAAGAACTTAATGCTGAAATAGATGCTGAAGCGAAAGATAGAGCTGAAGCTGATTTTGCTACTTTTGCTGATATTGATAATGATGAACTTCTTGAAAGATTATATAAATATGATAGAGATACAACTAAAGCTGCACTAAAAATTGAAGAATTAGAAAAAGAGTTGGAGTATATAAAGATAAAACAGCCTGATAGGTCTGATTTAATCACAGATTTAAAAAATCAAATAGCAATAGCCAATGTTGATTATAGATTGAATAGTGTAACTCGTTATTATTTAGTACAATTTATCAGAAATAGAGGATCTGATAATCTTAAAAGATTAGCTTTGGGTGATAGAAATTTAGATCATTTAGAACGTCGAGTTGTTGAACAAGAACATAAAGATGATCAAGTTGTTGAACAAGAACATAAAGATGATCTTATTGATCAATTACAAGCTAGTAGAATGAAGTTAAGAAAAATTTTGGAAAATTTGACAGAATTGGAAGATCATGGTTTTGATGATAGAAGCACAGAAGTTGTACGACTTAGATCTGAATTTATGGAAGAAGAACGTAATTTTGATAGAATTCATGGTCAAATAATGGATTCACAGAATGTGGCTAGACAAGAAGGACAAGAAGGACAAGAAGTTGAAGTAGTAAGCGATGATAGTGATGAAAGTAATGAAAGTAAAGTTGAATCAAAATATGTAAAAATAAATAGAGCTAAAACTAACATATTGATGGAACAAAGAAATAGATTAGAAGAATATATTGATTATTTAAGATCTGATGGTAGAGAAGATTCTAGTGAATATAGAGACACAGAACAGCAACTAAGAGATTTAGATTTGAAATTAGATCAATTAAGAGAAAATGCACTTTCTATTCAAGAATTGAAAGATATATTACAACAATTAAATTATGATTTGAATGAATTAAAAAAATTACCAAGTTCTGAAGCTAAATTAATAGAAATGGGTAAAAATAAAAAACAAAGAGATGAAATTATGTATATATTAGAAAATTTGGATAGTAAAGATATAACTGAAGGAAATAGAGAAGGTTATAAAAGAAGACAAAGCGGAAAAGGTAAAAGAGGAAGAGGAAGACCACGTAAAAATCTTATGGCTAGAAAAATGTTAGAAATTAATGATGATTCTAATGAGAATTATATATTGATGTAATATATAATATGACTATTGAAAAAGAGGATTTACCTAAAGATAATCTATTTGAATTAAATAAAATAGATAAGAAATTATTTGAATTTATTAAAAATTTAAAATATAAAAATATAAAACTTAATTTGAAAGGAAGCGCTAGTTTAAAACATATAAAATTTCCACCTGATTTTGATTTTTATACTTATTTAGATTTGAGAGATAAACCTGATGTTATTTATAAACATATTAAAAATATTATTGATAAATCTTCTGCTAATAAACATATGTATTTTATTAATATATCTGTTGGTTCTTATAGAAATCATGATGACCGTAAAATTTGGGATAATATTTCTGATTTTACTAAAGATTCTTTCTTAGATTATTGGAAAAATGGTAAAGATATTGAATATATTCAATTAGAATTTATTATCAAATTTGGTAATAAATTTGTACCTCTTACTTCTGACTATTATTTTTATAAACCTAAATCTACTAAAATTATTCTTAGAGAATTAAAAGATGGTATTGAGAAAAATATGAATGATAAAAATTATATGAAAGTACTTAAAAGAATTTTTAATCAAGTTTCTATATTAGATCCTACTAATATAAAATCTTATGAATTATTAAATTTCTTTAATTCTAATGTTGGACAAAAATATCAAGATCTTTGTATTCTCAAAGCTATTCAAACTTTAGTTCAAAAATATAATGATAAACTTACTGTTAAAAAAGCCGTCTCTGTTATTAATAAAATTATTAAATCTAATACCTTTAATGATGAAATTAATGATTTTATTGAAAAATATGATGCTTTTGTTAATTCTCAATCTAAACTTTTTCTTGATTATATACAAACTTTATAATTATTTTAATATTATTTTATATATATAGTATGTTGTCTTTTAGTGGGAAAAATATTCTCTGCAAAATTCTTAATGATGATAATTTACCTAAAAATAAATCTAAAATTTATTTATCTGATGATGATACCAAAAATAAAACTTTTAATTCTATGCATCTTCTAAAAAAAGAAGCTAAATTTCAATATTTACCTAATAAACATCAAGATCGTGATGTTTTACTTTTTCTTGGTATGGCTGGTAGTGGTAAAACTTATGCTATCCATAAATATCTTCTTGAATTCCAAAAAACTTTCCCTAAATTCCCTATCTATCTCTTTTCTGAAAAAACTGAAGATCCTAGTATTGATGAGGGATTACTTAATTTAAAACGTATCAAAATTGATGAAACTCTAAATGAATGTGAATGGACTGATTTTGAGGACAGTATGTGCGTTTTTGATGATGTTGATTCTTTTGAAACTCCCTTAAAAAAAATTGTTTATTCTATTCGTGATAAATTGTTAAAATTAGGTCGTCAAAAACATATCAATATTATTATGAGTAACCATAATAGTACTGATGGTAAAGAAACTAAAACTGCTATTAATGAAGCTAGAGTTATTGTTGTTTTTCTTGCTAATTATAATCGTTCTATGAAATATCTTCTTGAAAATTATTTAGGTCTTACTAAAGATCAAATAGTTAAATTAAAAAAACATGAAGGTAGAGCTACTTATTTTCTTAAAACTTATCCTAATATTGTTCTACAGGAAAAATTTATTTCTACATTAAAAGATTTATAATTATATTATTTAGTCAAATAAAATATTTCATTTATTGTATGTACAATATGATTTTTGCATTTTGTATATTTTATATGTTCCTTATGTTGATCACATAATATTTTTGGTTTATAATTTATATAAAAATGTAAATATGTTTCTTCATAAAATTTATGATCCATATTTATTATTGTATTATCACTATATGATTCTTCACAATAACATTCTTCAAAAAAATTTCTATAATCAAAATTTTTATATATGTTCTTCATTGTTATATATGATTGTTCTAATTTCCTTGCTAATTTATTCATATATTCTGTCTCATATGTTCTTGCTAATGTTATAAACATATATATTAAATTATGTTCATATTCATCATATATTATTGATCTTGTTTGATCTATTAAATCTATTGAATTGCTATATTGATTATTTAAATCGAACATTTTATTATTATATTATTACTTAATTATAATATAATTCTATTAATTTATCTGATGCTTCTAAATCACTCAATCCATTGTGCTTCATTTCTATATAATTATTTATAATTTCCTTACATATTTCTTCTGAATATATTTGTAAATCTAAGCCTATTATTTCATATATTATGTAATCTATATTTGTGAAAAATATTGTTATATATTGTGACATCATTAATATAATTATTATTTGTGTATCATTTTCCTTTTCTATTTCAATATTAAAATCTGTTCTACATAATGCGCATTTCGTTATCTTAGATATACATATTGAACAAAATAAATGATTACAATTTGGGGCTTTCATTAATGGTATCATTTCATAACATATTGGACAATCCATTTATATTGATCTTTTCTTATTACTTTATTTTCATAAAAATATTATTAAATTTAATAATATAAATATAATATATAAATTATGTCTTGGAACACAGCAATAGCTATTAATAATATTAATAATAGAATTAATCAAATTGTTCTCTCTGGTCCCGTTCAAAATCCTTGTCTTGCTAATTTTAATCTTAATGGCTTTTCTTTACTTAATGTTGATAATATTTATCTTAGTGGCGGTTCTATTACTTCTACTGGGGGGGNAATTACTGGTTTTGATATTCTTACTGGTGGCGATTCTACTTTTAACTCTGTTTCTACTAAACATATTGATTGTACTAGTATTACTAGTTCTGGGACTATTAATGCACCTACTATTAATGCTAATACTTTACAAAATATCACTTCTATGACTTTATCTACTGGTAGTGGCGTTTCCGGTAATGTTTTATCATTAAATAGTTCTTTACAATTAGAATGGACTAATGGCGGCGGCGGCGGTGTTGGTACCTTACAACAAGTCTTAAATAATGGAAATCAAACTACTACTAATATAGCATTCAAAGATCATGATAATACTAATACTTATTATCTAGGATTGTCACAAGGCGATGGAACTAATGTCAATGAGGGCGATTTTTATATTAATAATGATGGCAACCAAATGATTAGATTATCTCATGATTCTAGTAATATCTATCTTGGTAATGAACTTGCTGGCCCTAATCAACAAACTAATTTATGGTATAATTTAGGAACTGTTGGTGATTCTGTTGTTACTAGTCTCATCTGTGATCAAACTATCAATAATCCTATTGTTGTTGGTAATATTAATATCCTTCAAAATCCATCTTCTGTTATTATAAATTGTGATGGAACTGGCTCAACTCCTCAATCTATTGTTAGTTTTAATGTTAGTAATATTTGGAATAGTGCGGATTATTATGGATCAACTAGTCCCTATTATGTTAAATTATATCTCAATAATTTCCAAATTTCTTTCAGAAATGTATCTTTTGTTGGGGGTAATCCTTCTCCTCTCAAATTGATTTTCTATTTATCTCAAACTATCAATTCTGTCCCTAATCCTTCACAATCTTCCTATATTGTTCAACTTGTTAATAATCCTGGTTCTGCTTTTCCTATTGCTTTACTTAATGGTTCTGGAACTGGTTCTCCTATTGTTTTAACTTATTCTCCTTTTGGTAATCTTCCTGTTTCTAATTTATATTTAAATTGTCAAATTTTAACCGGTAATCCTTCTATTACTGGAAGTTGTGATGTTGCTAACTATTCTATGAATGGCCTCCTTGAGTCTTATAGATCCGCCTTCACTATTTATACTACTACTAATTTCTAATTTCTTTCCCTTACTACTATTCATTTACTCTTTTCTGTTGCATCGTTTCCTCACTTTGATGCATCTTATCTATAGTCATTCTGTCTATTTAATACATATGTTTAGTAATTGCATAGATTAGTATATCTATTATAATTCGCCGCTAACCACGCAGTGGTTTATACAACGAATCATGAAATGATTCCAAACTGTTCGACTTTTCTTCATTTCGATTATTAATTTAATGTTCTATTATTTTTATTTTTTATTTCTTCTCTATGTTTCTTCATTTTATAGCTGTTTTTCATTTGATTTAACTCTATTTATGTTGCATTGTTTCGGCTTGAATTGCATTTTATTTTTAGGTAAGGCTACACCCTTACGTTTCTGTCTCTCTTTGTGTTTTATTATTTATATGATGCTTTTGAGAGAGATTTAGATATAGAAATGATGCATTTGAGAGAGAAATAAACATAGTTTTGATGCATCAAAATGACTTAAGAGAAATTTCTAAAATTTATTAGAAAATTTATTTTTCTCAAAATATATAGTGCAAAAATAGGGCTAAAACTGCAAAAAAATAGTGAAAAATCATGAAAAATCTTGTTTTTTTCATAGTTTGAAAAACAGTTTTTGGGCTAAAATTAAAGTTCTAACTAGGTTCATTTTTTGGCCTAGTGTTGTTTCCCCCTAACTCTCTCAATATCTATGGTTAAATCTATGAATCTATCATTGGGGGGATGTGGTGGATGAA
>JGI26470J50227_1000759_pt1 | contig 12499 bp, 8 predicted proteins | sample FreactTroBogLake_FD_50227 | JGI IMG/M metagenome (IMG submission 50227) | reverse complement strand
GGCGCAGTCGGCGTTTCCGGCGTTAAATCGACTGATGATGCGGCTACTGCAAAAGCCGGTATCGCAGCCATTCTGTAAGTTACCTTGACAAATATCCCTACCGAAACTCCTGCTGAACCCACTCCCCAAGCAACGATTACTTTTGCTGACTTTGGCTTAGATCCGCTCATCCAAAAAGCGGTATCTGAGCAGGGCTATACCAGTCCTACACCCATACAAGCACAAGCCATTCCCCATGTTTTATTGGGGCAAGATCTGATGGGCGCTGCCCAGACCGGTACAGGCAAAACTGCCGCATTCGTATTGCCTATTATTCAGCGCATTTTGCGTCATGCAAGCAGTAGCGCTTCACCGGCTAGACATCCCATTCGGGCCTTAGTTCTGACGCCGACTCGCGAGTTAGCAGTGCAGGTTGCAGAAAATGCAGCGAACTATTCTCGTCACACCGATTTACGTTCAGCCGTAGTCTATGGTGGCGTGGATATGAAAGAGCAAGTCGCTACTTTGCGTAGCGGCATTGAGATTTTGATTGCCACACCTGGTCGTCTCTTGGATCACATTGGCTCTAAAGTAGCCAACCTCTCTCAAGTAGAGCTCTTAGTGTTAGATGAAGCGGATCGGATGCTGGATATGGGTTTCTTACCCGATCTCCAGCGCATCATCAATTTGATTCCAGCGCAGCGCCAAACTTTATTATTCTCAGCTACTTTCTCGCCAGAGATTAAAAAACTGGCACAGAGTTATTTGCGCAATCCCGTAACGGTTGAAGTCGCTAGACAAAACGCCGCTGCCGATACCGTGCGCCAAGTGATTCATATGGTGCGATCGGGGGATAAAGAAAAAGCGATTGTGAAGATTTTGGCGTCGCGGACAGAACAAGGTTTATCCCGTCAGTGCATTATCTTTACCAATAGCCGGATGGGTTGTGGCAGATTGGCACGGGCTCTAGAGCGTGACGGCATCAAAGCTGGTGCGATTCATGGTGATAAGAGCCAAGGCGAACGCACTTTAACTTTGGATGCCTTTAAGTCTGGCGCAATTGAAGCCTTGGTTGCAACCGACGTGGCGGCGCGTGGTTTAGATATTCCGGCGATGCCGTGTGTGATTAATCACGAATTACCATTCAATGCCGAAGACTTTATTCACCGGATTGGCCGCACTGGACGTGCGGGTAGCACTGGTGATGCGATTGCCTTAGTTGACGAGAGTGAAAAACGCTTGCTCGACGATATCGAGAAGTTAATGAAGCGTAAGTTAGATATTGTTCCATTGCCTAATATCGATATTCCTGGCGGTCAGGAATCTGACTATGAGCCTAGACATCGGTTGCCTCGATCGACGCGTGAGACTTCTCAGAGATCGTATTCAACACCGAAGCCATCGCCAGCTGCTGCTGCTGATCCTTTCTTCTCCATGCCTTATGAATCTTCAAAGACAGTCAATCAAGCAGAAAATATGGATGCTCAGCCAGAAGTCAAAAAAGTGGGCATTGTTCCAGCCAAAGCTCCAGTAGGCGCCTTGCTCGGCGGCTTTAAGAAGAAGTAAATCAGCAGTACCGGTCTTTCCAGCTAGCCGTAGCTGCTTCTAAGAGCGAATGTATGCTGTGAAATCTCTCTTTAGTCACCGCTTGTAAACCCAAATGATTGGCCGCTTGCTCCAGCGCTTTGAGGGCATGAGTAGGGGTGCTGGTATCGATGGCGCTGGCGAGAGTTTGTTTACTCAGCTTTTCACCAAATTCATCCAGTACCAAGGGCAAATGTAAATATTCTGGTGTCGGGTAGCCCAACGCTTTTTGTAAATAGATTTGCCTTGCCGTATTGCTGAGCAAATCTGCTCCACGCACCACGTGCGTAATGTCTTGTTCTGCGTCATCAACCACCACAGCCAATTGATAGGTAAATAAGCCGTCACTTCTTCGTAAGACAAAGTCACCTACTTCCTGATTGAGATGCTGGGTCTGATGACCTAAGGCACGATCCTCAAATGCAATAGTGCAGTGTTCTGGGAGCGCAATTCTCCAAGCAGCGAGGGTATTTTCCTGTTTTATTCCAAGCTGCGATCGACAGCTTCCTGGGTAGACCAATTCTTGATGACGCTCAGTCTGAACGCCTAGGGCCTTTAAGGCAGCAGTAATCGTTTGGCGGGAACAGTTGCAGGGGAAGAGCTGACCCTCGTCAATGAGCTGAGTGAAGGCCTTTTGATAGGCTTCTTGCCGCTCGGATTGCCATACCGGCTCCTCATCCCATTGCAGGCCACAGGCCAGCAGTTGGCCTTGAATTTGCTGGGCTGCCCCAGGAATGCTGCGGGGGGTATCGACATCCTCAATCCGAAGTAGCCACTGACCCTGATGAGCCCGTGCATCCAGCCAGCTGCCAAGCGCTGCTGCTAGGGAGCCAGCATGCAGAGGACCGGTTGGGGAAGGTGCAAATCGCCCGCGATAGGCTCTGGCTGGGGAAGGGGGATTTTGAAGTTCGGACACAGCTAAAATCATCTCATGGCTTCACCACGTTTTGTTCATCTTCGTCTCCACTCCGAGTTTTCAATTACGGACGGAATCGTGCGAATTGATGATGCGATTGCGGCAGCTGCCAAAGATGAGATGGGCGCCCTAGCTATCACGGACCTGAGTAATTTATTCGGTTTAGTGCGTTTTTATTCTGGGGCTCGCTCTCAAGGACTTAAGCCGATTGCCGGCGCTGACGTCTGGATTAGCAATCCTCAAGATACTGATCAACCCCATCGTCTGTTGCTCTTGGTGCAAAACCAATCGGGCTATCGGAATTTATGTCAGTTACTGAGCCGCGCCTCATTGGACAATCAATCACGTGGACGAGCAGAAGTGCATCCTCAGTGGTTTACTGAGCCTGCTGCCAAAGAGGAGGACCGTAAAGCGAAGAAGACCCTTGCTGATGGTCTGATTGCGTTGTCAGGTGCTCGTATCGGTGATGTGGGTACAGCTCTCCTGGGAGGTCAAGCTGATCAAGCGAGAGAACTAGCAAAGCGTTGGAGCAAGATATTCCCTGGTAGTTATTTCATTGAAGTACAGCGTGGTGGTCACCCACAAGACGAGCAACACCTTCAACTCGCTTGCCATTTAGCAAGCGAGTTGGACCTGCCGGTTGTGGCAACCCATCCAGTGCAATTCATGCAAAAAAGTGATTTCACGGCGCATGAGGCGCGAGTATGTATTGCTGAAGGTGAGTTACTCGGTAACCCTCGTCGGCAAAAGAAATTCAATGAGGAGCAGTATTTCCTCAGTCAAGCAGAAATGGAACAGCGCTTTGCGGATTTGCCGGTTGCTTTGGCGAACTCAGTGGAAATTGCGAAGCGTTGCAATCTCTCGCTGACTTTAGGTCAACCACGTTTACCGAATTTCCCGACGCCGCCTGGCATTACGCTTGACGACTATTTACTGCAGCAGTCCGAGATCGGTTTGAAGCGCCATATGGAGCGCAATTTTCCTGATCCAGAAGAGCGCGCTAGGGAAGAGGGTCGTTATCACGATCGCCTCGTCTTTGAAGTCAAGACGATCTCACAAATGGGTTTCCCTGGCTACTTTCTGATCGTTGCTGACTTTATTAACTGGGCCAAGAACAACGGCGTGCCTGTAGGCCCTGGGCGTGGATCTGGTGCGGGCTCGCTCGTCGCATACTCCTTGGGTATTACGGATCTCGATCCTTTACGTTACAACTTGCTCTTTGAGCGCTTCCTCAATCCTGAGCGTGTCTCGATGCCGGACTTTGATATCGACTTCTGTCAGCACGGTCGTGACCGTGTAATCCAGTACGTAAAAGACAAGTACGGCAAAGACGCGGTCAGTCAAATCGCCACCTTCGGCACCATGGCGGCTCGAGCCGCGATCCGCGATGTGGGTCGGGTACTTGAGCAAGGCTATAACTTCGTTGACGGCATTGCCAAACTGGTGCCGAATAAGCCAGGTCAATACATGACGATTGATATGGCCAAAAAGGAAGAGAAGCAATTAGCTGAGCGTGAGAAGAATGAAGATGAAGTCCGTCAGCTGCTCTCTCTGGCTGAACAATTAGAAGGCATGACCCGTAATGTGGGTATGCATGCGGGTGGTGTATTGATTGCGCCTGGAAAGTTAACGGATTTTTGCCCCCTCTATACCCAAGAGACAAAAGAGCAAGACAGCAGTTCAGTCATCAGCCAGTTTGATAAAGATGATGTGGAAGCAATTGGTCTAGTGAAGTTTGACTTCCTAGGCTTAACGACACTAACCATTCTGGCAGCAGCCGAGCGCTGGATTAAAACCCTCCATGCGGATCGCAAGGACTGGAGTATTGGTGATATGACGCTCGATGATCCTGCGGCATTTGAGGTTCTCAAAAAAGCCAATACCGTCGCCGTCTTTCAGCTAGAAAGTCGCGGCATGCAAGGCATGCTCCGTGAAGCCAAGCCGGACCGCTTTGAGGACATCATCGCTTTGGTCGCTTTATATCGTCCAGGCCCAATGGATCTCATTCCAGACTTTATTGAGCGCAAGCATGGCCGACAAAAAGTAGAGTATCCCGATCCCCGTATCGAACCGGTTCTTAAAGAAACCTACGGCATCATGGTCTATCAAGAGCAGGTGATGCAGATGGCGCAGACGATCGGGGGCTACTCACTCGGTGGCGCTGATTTATTGCGTCGCGCGATGGGCAAGAAAAAGCCAGAAGAGATGGCGCAGCATCGCAAGATCTTCAGTGAGGGCGCCAAAGCCGGCGGTATCTCTGAAGGCAAGGCCAATGAAATCTATGACCTGATGGAGCGTTTTGCAGGTTACGGTTTTAATAAATCCCACGCTGCTGCCTATGCTTTGCTGGCCTACCAAACCGCTTGGTTAAAAGCCCATTACCCCGCAGAATTTATGGCAGCCAACTTATCGCTCGCCATGGATGACACCGATAAGGTCAAGATTTTGTATGACGATTGCTTAGCCAATCACATCCGGGTGTTTTCTCCAGATATCAATACTGGTGTATATGAGTTCACCCCCTTGAGAAGTCCCGATGCTGCACCGGATGCGCCACTCAGTCACATTCGTTATGGTTTAGGGGCTGTGCGCGGAACGGGTGAAGCAGCAATTGAATCGATTGTCAAAGTACGCGAAGCGGGTGGACCCTTCAAAGATATTTTTGATTTCTGTATGCGAGTCGATCGGCGTCAAGTCAATCGTCGCGCAATTGAAGCCCTCATCAAGGCTGGGGCCTTTGATAGTTTGTATCGAGATCAGCTCCAAACGGGCGGCAATTTATTTGATATCCGCTCTACCTTGCTAGCCTCGCTGGCGCGTGCGATTGAAGCTGCAGAGCAAGCAGAGGCCTCCGTCAATCAGGTGAGCTTATTTGAAGTTGCTGGGGAGGAGGATCGCCATCTTCCAGAGTTAGTTCGTGAACCCACCTGGTCTGAGAAGAAACGCCTCTCCGAAGAAAAAACGGCACTCGGACTTTGCTTAACAGGGCATATGTTTGATGCCTATCGTACAGAAGCGAGCCATTTTATTCGTCAGCCCTTGGCCAAAGTGACTGAAGGTAAAGATCAATTAATTGCTGGCATCATCACTTCCGCTCGCATGCTCACTGGTCAGCGTGGTCGCATGATGATTGCGACGATCGATGATGGTAGTGCGGCCATTGAGGTGACACTCTATAGCGAAGTCTATGAGCCCAATCGATCGTGGCTCAAAGAGGATGAGCTACTGGTTGCTAAGGTGAATGTCACGCCAGATAAGTTTTCAGGTGGTATGCGCGTTGTTGCCGAAGCTGTTATGGATATCACGGGTGCCAGAATGCGCTTTGCTCGCAATGTGCATGTCTGCATTGATTCGGCGATTGATGTGAAGATGCTGCGGAGTCAAATCGGACCTTATTTAATGGCCAATCGGACCCGTGAACCTAAATTTGGCGCTCCTCCTATGACAAGCGCTAATGATGGAGTGAAGGGTTTAATTCTGACGGCAGCAGTCACCACAGCAGGGGGTGCTTGCTTAATTCAGTTTCCAGAAGACTTGCGAGTCTACCCAGATGACGCCTGCTTACATAGCCTGCATCAAGTACTCGCTTCCAAGCAAGCCAATCCCGTACAAGTTCAGTACCACTAAATTTATTGAGGGTTTACTGAAGGCTTTGCTCGATAGCCGCAATCACCTGAGCAGGCTCTAGTAAATCTAAGCATTCACTCAGGCTATTGGGATGATCATCGCAGCCTGCTTTGCGACACGGTACGCATTCTCCAGGACCTTGCAAAATCGTGACATAGTCACTGGTTTGAGTACGGGCGCGAAGTACATAGGGCGCAGTACCGACAAAGCCATTCGGCCATGGTCCAAAATTGGTCGGTGGAGTAGGGCCGAAAAGGGCAATAGTCTTGGTATTACAAGCTGCTGCCAAATGGGTGATCGAAGTATCGACTCCAACATACAGCAGTGCGCCTTTCATTAATCTTGCTGCTTGTGGGATGGAAAGCTGGCCTGCAGTATTGATCACTTTTTGCCGCGTGCCCTCATCTAACAAAGAGAGAATGTCTTGATTGAGCTGCAGATCCTGTTCTGCAGGAGAGGCGCTCAGAACAACTTGCCAACCTTGGGAGGTCAACCAAGTCATTAAAGTCTGCCAATACGATAGTGGCCAGCGTTTGTACGCTGTCAAGGGACCTGGATGCACTACAACATAAGGGGATTGCAGTTGACTGGCAATCACTGGGGTAAGTGCTTCCTCTTTAGGAGGAGTCACCGAAATCGGTTTGCTAAATAGATCTTCGGGATTTTTGTAGAAAGGCTCCAACAAACGGAGCTTTTCTACAATGACATGTTGCTGAAAGTAATCTACATTCACCGTGTGCATGCAGATGGCTTTCTTCCCCGCATTTTGACGCGCAGCCTTGCGGTCTGTATTGTCTACGCCAGTCTGACCTTGGGGATGCCCGCCCAGAACGCCGACTCTTCTGAATGCAGCCAATAATCCATACAGATAGGCGCGATCACTGGGCTGCGTGACGATTGCCAAATCGTATCGCTGAAACAAACGATTGAAGAGAGATAGATATTCAGGAAGGCGAGGGCGATCTGAGGTTTCAATGATCTCGGCAATATCAGGATTGCCTTTGAGCATATCGAGCTTGCCCCGGTAGCCCAGAAAATGAAACTCTGCCTCAGGCCATAATTCACGGGCTTTGGAGATGAGTGGTGTAGTCACTAGTACATCACCAATTTGCCGTGTGGCAATGAACAAAACCTTCTTGGGTTTAAAGGACGGAAAATGGGTCATGGTGCTTCTGATTGAGCCTTTGCGAGAATTTTTTCACGCACACGGCGGGCGTTCTCAGCGGCATTGGATTGATCATGAATGTGGTGAAAGAGATGAAACACCTCAGTCGCCCATGCGCCGGATTTACGAATGGTGCCGTTTTGTTGTAGACGGAATATAAAGTCCGCATCTTCATGGCCCCAACCTGTCATGCTTTCATCAAAACCATGGATTGCTAGCGCATCCGTCTTCCAGCAGGCCATATTGCAACCCTTGATGCGTCGCCAAACAAATTTTTTGTAATGACGCCAGCTACCATCACCCAGTTTGATCTTGATGGGTAGGTATTTATTGATCCCCCCACTCAGGCGATAACTCAGGAGGCTGGCGAAGAAGCGACTTGCATCCCAGTGGGGCCAAAACAAGAGTGATTTAGTGAGGGGCTCATTGAGAATGACACGACTGCCGGTCACTAGATATCCCGGCTGTGCAAGCTCACGGTGTTTGGAAACAAAGTCGGCTTGCACGATGCAGTCACCGTCTAAAAAAACCAGATAGTCTCCTTTAGCAGCAGCAATCGCTTGATTAAGGATGCGCGTCTTACGAAAGCCTATATCTTCTTGCCAGAGATGGGTAATCGGTACTGAAAAAGCAGTGCTCATCGAATCAATCAGCACCTTGGTCTCCTGCTTTGAGCCATCATCGGCAATGATGACCTCAAAATCCTGGTCTGTTTGTTGATTCAGGGATTCTAGGCAGAGCTTCAAGGCTTGCGGCCAGTTATAGGTCGCCAGTAACACGGAGATCATTCTTTAGTACCCTGATGATCAGAATGTCGACTGAGCTTATTGAGTTGCCACAGCTTGATGTAACGATAGTAGGTGCCTTGCCCATTAGAAATGGCTAAAGCCAATCCTTGCGGACCATCTAAGAAGCCTGCTCGCAGAATATAGGTGCGCAAGAAGGACCAAGCGCCATGCAAAACCGCTTTCAGGGGGCTGCTGGTTTTGCCTGCAGCAAATGCTTGTTCCGCAGAGGCAGTGGAGTAGCGATCAATCTTTTGCAGAACTTGGGAGTAGTTCATAAAGCTATAGTGCAGCATCGGATTTTTCAGGCGGGCTACTTGACCATTTGGGATCAGGCGCTCATGCACCAAATCATCTGAGAAACGGGCGCTACCTCGCTTGAATAAGCGATCAACATAATCTGGACTCCAGCCAGAGTGGCGAATAAATCTCCCGCAGTACCAAGACAGCCTGGGAATGGCAAAACAGTCGACCTGCGCTGAGTGATTGATGGCGGTCACGATCTCGGATCTGAGGGCTGGAGTCAGTCTTTCATCAGCGTCGAGGGACAGCACCCATTCAGAGGTAGCAAGGTCCAAAGCGCGATTCTTTTGGGGGCCAAAACCAGGCCAATCGGCGGGCTCGGCAATGATGGCACCATAGTTTCGGGCGATTTCTAGGGTGCGGTCCTGGCTAGCGGTATCAACCACAACAATCTCACGGGCAATGCCTTCCAGGGAGGCTAAACAATCCCCAAGATTGGCCTCTTCATTGCGGGTTATGACTATGACAGATAAGGTGGGCATAATTCATTATATGAATGCTCAAGACCGTACCGCCCTAAACCGCTTAATTCAGTATCTCAGACCACATATTGGCTTGATAGTGGGCTCTTTGGCAGCCATGGCTGTGGTTGCTGGAGCTGAGACCTCCATCCCTGCTTTGATGAAGCCGTTGCTCGACCGGGGCTTTACAGGACAGCTTAATTCCAAACTTTGGCAGGTGCCAGTTTTCTTAGTTGGCCTAGCCTTGGTGAGAAGTTTGGCGCAGTTTCTTTCTAACTATTTACTGACTCGTGTCATTAACTCGGTCTTACTGAAATTGCGTGAGCAAATGTTCGAGACCTTATTGCATGCGCGCACGGTTTTCTTCCAAAAGAACTCTGCTTCCAATTTAATTAACGCGGTGGTCTTCGAAGTCAATAACGTTCTCTCAGTCATGGGTGGCATGTTGATTAGCTTGGTGAGAGACTCTTTAACCGTGATTGGTTTAATGGGTTATCTGATTTACCTCAATTGGCGTTTGACATTGGTGGTGTTAATTATCTTCCCAATTATTGCTTTAATCATGAGCAAGATTAATCGACGTCTGCGCTCGCTTAACCGTGAGCAGCAGGGCCTTACGAGTGAGTTAGCTTATATCGTTGAAGAGTCTGCAGCAGGTTACAAAATCGTTAAGGTACATGGTGCCCATGAGTATGAGATGCGCCGCTTTAAAGAGAAGGCTGAACGCTTACGCCAATTTGCGCTGAAATCTGCTGTGGCAGGTGGCCTGAATCAACCGATCACGCAACTAATCGCCTCGATGGCGCTCTCGGTCGTATTGGTGATTGCTTTGATGCAATCCGCTACCGAAGGTACCACTGTGGGTGGATTTGCAGCATTCATTACGGCCATGATGTTGGTGATATCCCCCTTGAAGCATTTGGCTGATATCAATCAGCCTTTACAGCGGGGCTTGACCGCTGCAGAAATGATTTTTGGCATGATGGATGAGCCCATCGAAGAAGATGAGTCCCGCAAAGCCAACATGCAGTCACTGGATAAAGCCAAAGGCGCGATTCGGTTTGAGGATGTCGGCTTCTCTTATGAGCAAGAAGTCGGACGCCAAGATGCTTTGCGTCATGTCAATTTATCGATTCAGCCAGGAGAGATTGTGGCTTTCGTAGGCCCATCTGGCGGCGGTAAGTCAACCTTAGTCAGCTTGCTACCTCGATTCTTTAAACCCACTAGCGGTGAAATTTTCCTAGACAATATCCCCCTGGAAAATATTGCTTTAGCTGATCTTCGTAAGCAGCTCGCCTTTGTGAGTCAGGATGTGATTTTATTTAATGATTCGGTTGCCGCAAACGTCGCCTATGGCGCATCTAGCAGCGAAGGAGTGGACCGTGGCCGTGTGATTGAAGCGCTGGAGGCGGCCAATCTAGGCGCCCTCATGAAAGAGTTGCCAGAAGGCATTGACACCATGATTGGCGACAATGGTAATCGACTCTCTGGTGGTCAGCGCCAACGTCTCGCCATTGCGAGAGCGATCTATAAAAATGCCCCAATTTTGATTTTGGATGAGGCAACATCGGCCTTAGATTCTGAATCTGAGCGCCAAGTTCAAGATGCATTAGAGCGATTGATGGCTGGCAGAACCACGCTAGTCATTGCTCATCGTCTCTCAACGATTGAACACGCCGATCGCATTGTGGTGCTAGATCAAGGTCAAGTGGTCGAAAATGGTTCGCATGAAGATCTGATTAAGCAAGATGGTTTGTATGCCAATCTGCATCGCATTCAGTTCTCGAATGCCTAAAAGCCCGTTCTCAGTTAACTAAGAACAATATCGTATTGCTCTTGTCGGAAGCTCGCTTCGGCTTGCAGCTTGATGGGCTTAGCCACGAAGTCTCCTAGCCTAGCTAGAAACTGACTCTCTTCCTCAAGAAAGAGGTCAATCACATCAGGGGCAGCCACAATACGGAACTCTTTGGGATTAAATTGCCGATGCTCGCGCACAATCTCTCTCAGAATCTCATAGCAAATCGTTTGGGGTGTCTTCACCTCACCTTTGCCAGCACAACTGGGGCAAGGCTCGCAAGTAATGTGAGCCAGAGATTCACGGGTACGCTTGCGGGTCATTTCTACGAGACCTAGACTAGAAAAATCATTTACCGAAGTCCGAGCATGGTCACGCTCTAAATTCCGTTTGAGCTCATGTAAAACAGACTCTTGATGCTCCTTGTTCAGCATGTCAATGAAATCAATGATGATGATGCCGCCAAGGTTACGGAGGCGTAGTTGACGTGCAATCGATTGCGCTGCCTCCAGATTGGTTTTAAAAACAGTGTCATCGAGATTGCGAGCCCCAACATAGCTACCTGTATTGACATCGATGGTGGTCATGGACTCTGTTTGGTCAATCATCAGATAGCCACCAGATTTGAGGTCTACTCTTCGACCAAGTGCTTTATTGATTTCAGCATCGACATCAAATAGATCAAAGAGGGCGCGCTCGCCACGATGCAGGGTTAGCTTGCCCAAGAGATTTGGCATGTAGCTGCTTGCAAACGTATTGAGCTTCTCAAAATTTTCTGCCGAATCTACCCGAATCTGGGTCGTCTCCTCGCCAGCCAGATCTCTGAGAACGCGCTCTGCAAGACTAAGATCTTGATAGAGCAAGGAGGGCGCCGATTTGGTTTTAGCGGCCTCAAGAATATTCTCCCAGGTGGTCCGCAGATAATGCATATCGTGCTGTAGCTCGCTATCGCTAGCCTCTTGTGCACTCGTACGCACAATAATTCCACCCTTTTCGTCGGCGGGCATGAGGCCGGCAAGACGGTTTTTGATTGCCTCACGCTCCTCCGGCTCTTCAATGCGCTGAGAGATGCCAATGTATTTCTCGGTGCTGGGGTCATTGCTATTCGGGGGTAAATAAACCAAGTTACGACCTGCAATACTTAATTGGGTAGTGAGTCTTGCCCCTTTAGTGCCCAGCGGGTCTTTAAGGACCTGTACCAACAGGGTTTGACCTTCAAAGAGGAGTTTTTCGATCTGAGTTTGAGAATGATTTTGCAGAATATCGGCTACATGCATAAATGCAGTACGCTCTAAACCAATTTCAATGAAAGCCGATTGCATGCCAGGTAGAACGCGGGCTACTTTTGCGAGATAAATATTGCCGACAATGCCGCGCTGACGGGTACGCTCAATTTGAAGTTCTTGCACTGCTCCCTGCTGAATGAGGGCAACCCGCGTTTCTTGCGGAGTAATGTTAATCAGGATTTCTTCATTCATGGCTAGTGCTTAATGAGTATGTCACTTGGGCAAGATTGAATAGCTTAGCGGTTTCAAAAAGAGGTAGGCCCATGATACCGCTATAGCTTCCAGTAATGGATTCAATGAAGGTGCTACCGAGTCCCTGAATCCCATATGCACCGGCTTTACCAAAGGCTTCACCAGAGGCAATGTATTTGGTGATTTGATCTTCAGATAATGGGGTAAAGGTGACTTCAGAAATTTGGACTGTTGAGACGGGTTCGCTAGTGGGGCTGATTCTTAGGGCAATCGCAGTAAGGACTTGATGGGTTTGACCACTCAGCAGTTTGAGGATGCGTTCTGCATCCACTGCATCAAACGGCTTACCCAGAATTTCTCCACCAATATGACCTGAGAGGCTCACTGTCGTGTCAGCACATAAGAT
>JGI26470J50227_1000757_pt1 | contig 12525 bp, 27 predicted proteins | sample FreactTroBogLake_FD_50227 | JGI IMG/M metagenome (IMG submission 50227) | reverse complement strand
GGCTTTTGTGGGTTAAATTCCCCCACTTCGCCAATACCACCATCACATAATGGCATAAACTTATCTACCAGCTCCCTTGCTTTTTCTTTTGCTTGTGTCATGGTTTTTAGTTTTAATTATTTAATTCGTCAGCTATTTGTCCTACCTTTAGAAATAATATAAACAAGATATTTAGGCTTTATTTATTGAATATATGTTTGGCTTACTGTTAAATATTTTTGTTTTAAGTTTACTATATCCCAAGTTTAATACAGCTTTGTTAAAGCGCCTTGAAATATCTTTTTGATTAATAACTTCATTGTGGTTTTTATAGTCAATAAAATGTCCTATTGATTTTGTGTTAAATGAGTTTGCGATAATAATATGCTTCGGGTTAAGTCTTGATACTACATCCTCCAAATGTTCTATTGGTCTTTCAAAGTGTTCAAAATATTCTGATGCAAATACTATATCAACATTCCCAATACTTTCATATTCTCCAATAATATTAATATCATACTTTTTAGAAATAAACTGACAAAACTTAAACTGTTTGCTACCTGCAATATTAAATCCGTAAACGGTACACATAGGGAATATGTCTTTTAAAGATGCGGTTGAATACCCAATACCGCACCCTAAATCAATTACTGTATTGCTTGAATTTACCAGTAAATCAACAATAGAATGATTAATAAAATATTTAACCAGCGTTCCCTTAGCTGCCAATATTTTTACATACTCCCTGCTATACATTTTCCAGCAGCACCATAAATCAATAAAGTAATTATCATTATCGTAAACAGAATAATCAGGCAAGTTGTTTTCTAATGATTTATACCAATTATCTTCCATTTCAGAAGAAACGGATAAACTTGATTTACCATCATAAAAATTAAAATTATTCTTAATCATAGCCTTAGCCTCATTAATATCAATACTAAAAAGCTGGCTATAATCGATTAGAAATTCATCTAATAATTGCAATGGTTTTTTATTTAATATTTTCATCTAATTATACTTTTTTAGTTAATCCAAAATGTGATTTAAAAGGATGCCAGCAGCTTTTTGTTTTCTTAGTTAGCTTTTGCCCTATAACTTTTGCAAAGTCTTGTAAATCTTCAACTGTAATAAATTCAATATTTTCTTTATCTTTATTTATCCATTCCATACTTTATTGTTTAGGGGTGAGTGAATTAAAAGTTATTTTATTTTTTTCAATTTTTTATAAAAGTCATCTCTAACTGCATTATTAAAAATTAAAGCATACAGACCATAAAATGTAAAAAAAATAACAGGCACAAGTGGAAACATTAAAAGTAATACTTCACGCTTTGAACTTGTCATTTCATCTTCATTTAAAATTAGTGCAGCTATACATATATACTGAAACAATAACAATAAAAATAAAGTCACATGAAATAATATTAACATAATTATTAATTTTAAAATTTATTTTAGTCTATTCCTTGTTCTATATTATTGGGTACGCTTTTAACGATATATGTTTGTGGTTTACTAATCGCTTTCATGTACTTAGCACCTGCATTCATCATATTTTCAATTAATCTCCAATCGTGACCATAATCAGGACTATGCAGAGGCATTTTCTTTAAAAACGATGTTTTAATGATTAATTCACTATGACCTATACCACCGTATCTTAATTCGCTTACTCTATCACTTTTATAAGGTTCAACATAACTATCAAAATAAACAAAGTCATAATCAGTTCCTTCTATTGCACTTAAATAGTTTTCAAAATGATTTGGTAGTATCACATCGTCATTTGCAAAAAAAACAAAGTATTCGCCTCTTGCTCTTTGAATATTAATATTTGTTATTGAATAACCGCACCCGCCTTTATTACCTTCATAGTTCACAATATCTAAATTATTTCCTCTGTTTTTACATTCTTTAATTAATTTATCAAATTCTCCTTTAAGAATTAAATCGCCAAGAATAGGGCAGCCATCACCGCCTATGAGTGCTTCCCAGCCATCGATGTTTTGATTTGCTATACATTCGATTGCTCTTACTGTTCTTTGAGGTCTTTTATAGCATGGTACGCTAATCGTAATTTTAGGCTTCATGTACATTTTTCAAATTTTTAGAATATAAATCTGACGCAAGTAATATTTGCTCACTTGTCAATTTTTTTGTTTTGTATTCGTTTGTTTTGAGAAATCTTGCAGGGTTGCCAACATAAACGCCTAAAGGCATAACATTAGATTGTTTAGTAATGATACACCCCATACCTATCATTGAGTAAGAGCCTATGACAGAAAATTGATGACAAATAGAGCCAAGACCAAAATTGACATCAAGACCTAATATCGAATAGCCACCAATTAAGACATTACAACTTAGCGTAGCGTTATCGTTAATGTAACTATCGTGACCAACGTGAGAATTACGAAGTAACCAACAATTATCACCTATTGTTGTGTTTTTTGTACAGCCTGAATTGATTGTTATAAATTCTCTAAAAACATTATTATTTCCAATTTTTACACCTTTGATTTCTTTTTTATTAAAAAACTCTTTGTGTTCTGGAAAAGTACCTATTGAACAAAATGCTTCAAAGTGGTTATTATCCCCTATTTGAGTATTGCCTACGATGTAACAATTAGCACCTATATAGTTACCTTTACCCATAGTTACATTTGAACCTATGATAGCAGTAGGATGAATAAAATTTGTATTATCTTTAAGAAATACAGATTGTATCAAACCTATTTCTTCATTGTATTGAGTGTGATTTTCGCCAAATTGTTCTTCGTTGATGATGTAATTTTCTTGCATAGTTATAATTTAAGTATTGCTTCGTTGACTTTTGAATGATGAAAGATTACAAATGCTTTATAGTTTTTTTGATAAAGCCCGTATCTATGAATTGCTTTGTATAGATTTTGAGATAATTCGTGTTTGTTTCGAATAGTATATTTTATTGTATCAATTTCGTATTTATGCTCATAATATAATTCGATGATTAAAGTAGCAGGGTATATTTTTTTTGTTCTTACTTTCTTTTCCATTTTAATTTGTGTTAAATGGTTTAATTCAAAATTAACGCTTTAAACGAAATTAAATACTATTTGTTATAAGGTGTTTTGAATTTTTCTTCATTTGGTCTGCCACCCCACTTTTCTTCATATAGCCTTGCATTATTAATGTAGCCGTTTCTAATGCTTGGGTCTTTCTCTAAAGTCATACTTGCTTTATACAAAAATGGGCTTAAAAATGGTATTTTGAATATTGATTTAAGACCAGCTAATTGCATTCTATACATATAATCGTTATCTTCAAAATATGCGGGGTAGAAATCTATGTCAAATTTGCCAACTTTCGTATAAGTCGATTTAGGTAGAATAAATGAACACCAATCTTGCGTACTTGTATAGAAGTCTTTTTTATGATTAGTTAGCAGATTATCTAATTCATGCTCTCTACGACCTAAATAAATGTCATCGTTTAAAATAACTGCATAATCATTTTCTTCAAAAATAGTATCACATAAATAATTCCAAGAACCAGATACTCCTAAATTATTTGATTGTTCAAATATTTTCAAGTTAGCATTCTTTATTTTACTATTGATACCTTGCTTCCCATTATCGACTATGTAAATCTTAGTATTTGGAAAATCAGTAAAGTAAAATAATAGTGCAGGTTGTAATAAATCCCATCTATTAAGTGTAGGTATGCCAATCGCAAACTTGTTATCCATTACCGTAGTATTAAATGTATTTCATTGAATTTTTGAACTTTTAGCAATCTCAAATCGTCTGCTAACGATTCATCTTTCTCTTGTTCGTAGAATAAGTCTATCAATCTATCAACGCATTCAAAGTGAAATGTGTCTGTGCAGCTTTCTATAATTTTGACAACCCAACTAAATTTTTGTTCTTTCATATTTTGTTAATTTAAAAGTTTAAACAAAGTTAAATGGTTTAATTCAAATTACAAAAGAATTTCGCCTGTTTCTTCGTCAATTATGTGAGAATCTTCTTCATCAGTAAAAGATATATCATCGTCAAATAGTTCTTTGGGTTTTACTGCACCTTCTTGCACGAATGTATTTTTAGGCTTATTCTCAANCTTTTCAATTCTAAGAAAATAAAGATTGTTTCTNAACTTATTATTGTATAGTTCTGACTTGAAGTACAATTTACCCGTAATCTTATCGTTTTTCTTTAGCTTCATTTCGTCAATAGACTTTTTCCAGCTTCCGAATATATCAATAGCCAATAATACTTGCTTACCCCCATTCGTCTTTTTTAAGACTATTTGAGCCTGTGTATCGCTAATATTGTGAATAGTATATATTCTGCCTGTAATATCCATTTAACTAAATTTATCTATTGTCAATTTTTCTAAAATCGAATTTAGTGAATTTTTACTAAAATAAATAGCAATTATATAGTTTCTTGCAAATCTTTGCTGAACAACTATCGAATCTTGTTTATTAGAAGTATCACCTATAGCTTTATATTTAGAAATAAAGTCAAATGATGCAGCTTTGCCGTATTCAACTGATTTATTAATATCTTCTTGTGTAATACAGCCTTTAAATAAACCAATACGTTTAAAGTCGTTATATAAAGAATGTAAAATGCCAATATTATTACCATTTTCTTGCCAATCTCTATAACATATAACTAATGTTTCTTTACATATATTCATCTTTTGTTCAGGGGTTATTANATTCTTTTCTATTGGCTTGTTTTGTAGCTTATAATTAACATCAGCCAAGTTTACCCTTTTATATTGTATATATGCAGATAATATATTACCAACGTAAGCGACATTTAAGCCTTTACCATATAATTGAGCATCACAATTTAATTTATTTGCCAGAGATAAACTAACAGCATATTCTATTTCTTCTAAAGATAAATTACCAAATTGATTAGTAATAAATGTAGAAATCATTTTAATATCTATTGAAGTAATATCTTTTGCAACACCTAAAGCAGTAGCCCATTTACCAATTAGATTAATTAAATTGTTTCTATCATTATTATCAAAGTTTCTTATTAACTTATTAAATGAGAAAGATATAAGGTTTCTTTCTTCATCTGTGTTAGCCAATGACATTATCTCTTTTTGCCTCACTGATGGCTTGTAAGAGGTTATCGAATTTTGTTGGTGCTTTTGTACTTCCATTTGTAACTCCGTTTAAATAAGTATCAAATTTTGTTTTATTGAATAATGTTACAGGTCTAAGATATTTACTCATATCACTATTGAGCCATTCTTCTGTTTTAATATCTATTACTTTTACAAAGTCAGGGTATGTATAACCTGCTCTTAATAGATATACGATAAGTGTAAAGTTAGAATTAACCTTAGTTGAGAAAGTTGAGCCTATTTTACTATTAAGATAATCAATTACTTTTTCTGCTATTAATTGTTCTTGTTTTGTAAAATTCTCTTTTTTCTTCTTTTTAGGGTTATCTGAATCGAATATGTTAAAATTACCCTCCCTTAATAATGCTGCACCGTATGTATATATTTCTTTTATTTGTTCTATCGTGTACACTTTACTTTTAGGCATTATTTCTTCTAATCTTTCTTCAAAGTCTGGTTCTAATAACTCATCAGCATAACTACTCAACCAAAAGAACCATACTCTGCTATACAGCTTAGGCATTGTAGGGAGGGCTTTAAAAAATGTTTCGGGAATTATGTAACTCCTCATACATTCGTCTTTCTTATATTTTTTAATTCGTTTAAATCATCGACTTTTACATTTAATGCTTCAGCTATTAATGTAATTGTTTCAAGTTTTATGTTTTTAAGATGACCGTTAGCAATTCTGCTAATATGGCTTTTAGACATTACAAAGCCACTTTTAGCGTAAATTAGTTTCTGAAGGTCTGACTGTGTATATCCTTTCTCTAATAAGATTGTTTCAAGTTTTCCCATTTGTTTTATTTTAAGTTTTTATCATTATCATTATTTATTTCCCAATAATGCTCACATTCATGTTTATGTAGCTTTATATTATAAACAGGCTCAAATTTTGCATAAGACTGCCAATATTCATTTGCTTTTGCTAAAAAACGATAACAAGTATCTTTTAATTCGCATTCTGTGTTTTTACACATTGTAATATCTGCCATAAGTATTAATTTATTAGTTCATCTATATTTATGTTTCTTATATCAAACTCATTATTTATACAATCAAAAACCTTTTCCAATAAATCATCTACTGTTGCATTCGGGTTTGCATATAAATACTTATTACAAAGACCTCTAACATTATATTTAATCTCGAATATAGATACTGCCATATCTAAAGATTTAACGCATCTTTTGTGAGCCATGCTATCATCTGTATCATCTAAATCAAATTCAAGTGTTGCTTTCATTGTGTTTTTTTTTATATTTTTTATCTTCAATAGATTGTTTACGTTCTTCGTTTCTAACAAATTTGTAAATTGTTATACAAAGAAATATTAAAAAAAGAAAAACGAGAGTGAATAATGTTTTATCCATATATTTATAATGATGCTAAGAATTTAATAAATAAATACCAAATTGCTACTGTACCAATTAAAATTGTACACCAGACAATTAATCTATAATAGTTAATTTTCATAAAATTACTGTTTTAATATTCAATTCTTTTTAAAAGCAATCCATAATTATTTATTTCTGTTTCAATCAAAATATCTTTTTTGAGTTTAAGTTTATTGTATTTCATAAAATATGAATAATCTACTTCATGATGCCATCTATCATATCTCCAAACAACTTTTGCAATATCTGGATGTTGTTCAACTAAAGATTCTGCAAATTTGAGCCTATTATCTCCTGTATTGTAAATAGTATCTGTATTTCCACCTGACATGGACATGGTTGTAATTTTATTACATAGAAAAGTTTTGAATAAAATAGTACAAAAGCCATCTTTTAAAATTCTAATACTCAAATCTGTATCTTCGTTGTATCTACCTCTCCATCTATGTGGTATTTCATTACTCAATAAAATACATGAATAAATCCTTGTATTTAAAGTATAAGGTGTTTTTACAGCATCTTGATTAGCAAAATACCTATAGTCCATACCAGCCATCATAACATTTTCATATCTATCACAATAATCTTCAATAGCCCTAAAAGTGGCTGCGTTATCGACTTTAATTTTCATATTATTCGTCAATCGAATAAATCCATCAATATTATCATCCAAAATCCAATGTCTTTTAGCGCCTTCTTGAATTGAATGTTCCCAAACCCAATTTCTAACAGGTATTCCACCTTGACTTCTTTTACTAAAATCTTCCGGTAGTTTTAATATTTTATTTTCATCAATTACTGCTGCGTAATTATCATATTCAGAAGGTTCGACACATATCTTATATGGCACATTCATACTATCCAGCGCCTTCGATGTCAATCTTGTGTCCCATCTTCCTTTAGATATTATATAAATAGGGTATTTAGGCAGAATTTTACTTCCTGTCCAAACATATTTTGAAGGACTTTCTCTATCATTTTCAGGGAACCAAACCGATTTTGTTTGAGGTGTTAATTTTTTATTAATTAATTCACCAAACTTACGGACATCTTCTCTTGTTTTAAATGATACAATTATTTGTTGTATTGGTTGTAAATCTTCTTGTGTGAAATCGGGCATACCTTTCCAATCATTTTTCCAACTAATCATATCATCAGTATCAAAAAGTGTATTCATGTTTTTTATTTTAATCTTTATGTTTAGTAATATAATATTCAACTGCGTCTAAAATATACTCTCTAAATATTTCAGATTGAACTAAACTTTTGTAAAGAGCAGCACGAATATCTATTTTGTCGCCAAAAATATTCAAAATAACATCACCTGAATTAGACCCAACGATTTGTAATACAAAACCTTTAGGTTGACGAGTTTTAATTTCAGTATATTTATTAGTTTCTACTTTCTTTGTTGCTTTCTTTGTTTTTGTTGTTTTAGCTTTTGCCATCATTTTAGTTGTTCAGATAATGCTGTTCACCATTTTTTTAAATATTTATTTATTGTATTTTTTTAAACCCATCACTTTCATCCATTGTGCTACACAGTTTATTTGAACGCCTAATACATTAGCCATTTCTTTTAAAGTCATAGTAACATAGTTTTCTCGAATGAAAGCCTTTCTTTTTTTTGCTTCTTGAGTAGTTATTGCTGCCATTTTAATAAATTACTTTTCTTTTATAAATATTCTATAAATTTCACCCATAATTATATTGAAACAAATAAAGCATAAAGATGTCATAACTATAATTAATAATTTTGTTTTAGCATCTATCAATAACAATATTGAAATAAATAACATAATCAAAGAAAATGGGATTAATGATTTAAAACATACTTTTTTAATGTAAGAATCTTCTAAAACATTCTCATAACGAGGAATTACTTTATAGTCAATTACTTTACCTTCTTCATTAGTAATGATTTTTAAATCAATTTTATCTTTGACTAACTTTCTTTTTAGTTGCATATTTTTAATTTTCAATTCGACCGTTTAATGGAAATAATTGAGTAACAACTTCTGTATCTTTTTTTATTTTACGTTTATTATCCAAAATGATAGTATCTAAAACTATTTCTTTTCGCTGACCATAGAATCCAAATATTTCTCTATCTTTTTCAGATTTAATAAAACCGATGAATTTTCCGTTTATATAATATTCTTTATAGTAACCAAAAACTTTAAACATTTGTAAGTGATTTTAATTTGAATTAAATCCAATAATCATGATGTTGTTTAAAAAATTCTGGGTTATTACGATTTTTATATGATTTGAACATTAATCGCATCATATACCATATACCTTTCTTTTCTAATCTTCTTGATGGCGTGTAAACTTTATTAGTACGATACACTAAAAAATTCTTAGGGCTAACTTTTTGAGAGAGAGAAAAGTCCTCTGCAAACATTTCGTCAGGGTTGTAGCCACCACAATTCCAATATGCTTGTGTACGCCAGAATTGAAAACCGCCTATGGCGAAACAACAATTTAGTTTACGGCTCAACCACTGCACAATATCAAATATACGATAACACCAATCCCATTTAAAGTCAGTTTTGTAAGTAACTGTTAGTAAATCCATTGAATACAAATAGACATTTGTGCTTCTATATATTTTATAAATCAATTCTCTATCACGAATAAACATATCAGCATCTAAGAACAATAAATACGGTGTTTTGACTAATTTAGAACCTTCGAGCCTTGCTTTAGCTGGTAAACCGCCATCAATAATCTCAATATCTATGTTTGAAAAGCAGCTTTTAAGCGAATTGATTATATTAAGAGAGCCAAATTCATCAGAACTATCTGCTATGATTACTTTAGTACCGTATATGTACTTTTGATTGTTAATTAAGGCTAAGCTATCATATATTAGCCAACCTTCATTTTTACAAGGAATGACTATTGTAAGTATATCTTTCATATTAGTCGTTAAGTAGTTCTTTGTATTCTTTTGGTATGTCAATCCCAAGTTTTTCTAAAATTGCGAAATAGCTTATTAATTGACCTTTTAGCTGGAAATACCGTTCTCTATTTTGATTAACATAACTATTAGCTTCATGTAATAAATCGGCAGCAGTAATCAAATCAAGTTTTTCTACTGAACTTGTAATTTTATTTTCAAAATCATTCTTTACTTCTTCAGAAAGCATTGAATGAATAATTGTTAATGAAGCATCTACTTCTTTTACTCTTTCAAAAATGAAGTCGATTAACTCCATGTTTTCCATAATATTTTTCATTAGATTAAGTTTTTATCAATTAAAAATTTACGCAAATCTTTTTTTATCGTTTCAGTTGAGAATTTAGAAAAATACTCATCTTTAGATAATTCACCGCTTATCTGACCATGACCGTCAGGTTCTTTAGAATCGTAAAAATCTTCTACAAATGAGTTTAATTCTTCTTTTTGAACGAATTTCCAGAAGGAATCAATGATAATATCAAAGTTTTCGGGGTCTAACTCTGTTTCACTTTCGGAGTAAGGAACTATCGTAATGTAGCCCTCTTTTAAGTAGATTTCAAATTCGAAGTTCATATTTGTTTGTTTTAAATTTTAACGCAAATTAAATATTTTATTTGAATTAAACAAATTTTTTTTTAAAATTTTTTTTGTTTTAGCTTTGCAGTGAGAATTTTTAAAGTATTTGCATTATCTCGCCTACGTTTCTACGTTGGGCGATTTTTAAAATGAGATATGATGTAACGGTAGCATAACAGATTTTGATTCTGTTTGTCTTGGTTCGAAACCAAGTATCTCTACAAATTATACAATATAAACAAAATATGAAATCACTTTTTGACTTCCCAACTAAATACGAATACAAGCAGTATATTAGAATGTACGCCTCTATTGAATTTATCAAAGCATCAATAGTAGCAGATAATTTTTCGTTACATACAAGCCCAGAAGATGTTGCTAATTTAGCAGTTGAATATAGCAATGCTTTAATCAATAAAATAATGCAAGATGTTAGAAGCAATAATAATAAGTGATTTACATTTAGGAACTAAACATTGTAAAGCAGACGAAGTTCTGACTTTTTTAAAAACGCATAAAACAAAAAAATTAATACTCAATGGTGATATTATTGACGGCTGGGCTTTAAGTCGTGGCAGTAAATGGGAAAACAAACACACTAAAGTAATAAGTGAAATTTTAAAAATATCCAAAGATACCGAAGTGATTTATATTAGAGGCAATCACGATGATTTCATTAAAGAGTATATTGGTTTAACTTTTAATAGCATAAAATTCGTAGAAGAATATAATTTTGAATTTAAAGGTATAAAATACTTAATTCTTCATGGTGATATATTTGATGTATTCATACACAAGTATAAATGGTTATCTAAATTAGGTTCTGTGTTGTATGATATTGCTTTAGATATAAATCATCTATATAATAAATTTAGAAAATACAAAAAGTTACCGTACAATTCTATTTCACAAAAGATGAAAGCTGGAGTAAAGAAAGCAACTAATTTCATTAATGATTTTGAGAATGTAGTTTTCGATTATGCTCATTTGCATAAATATGATGCAGTTATTACAGGTCACATTCATACTGCTGCTGATAAGTTAATTAAAAATGTGAGATATGTTAATTGTGGCGATTGGGTTGAAAGTATGACAGCAGTATTAATTAATGAAAATGGGAATATTGAATTGATTAAATAAAAGCACAACAAAAATTATTTTAAAACAAAAAATAACAATCTATGCCTATTGTATCAAGAAAGGATGCACCGTTGTATCAACTTTTTTTAAAAGAAATTAAATTTATAACGCTTAAAAGTAAGATTGATAATAGCGAAAAGAAAGCGATTAAATTTAGAGGTAAGATTTTTCGTTCACAGAATCGCAGAGAAGTTTTTGAAGCAGTCAAAAAGCAGATTGAACAAGAAATATAAAAAAAAGGGCAGTTAGCCCTTTTTTTTATGCTTCATCAATAATCATATCATTAGAAAGAATGAAATGAATTTTACGTTTAGAAAGTTCTTCATTAAAGTATTGAATAGCTGAATTTAAGTTATTACAATGCCAATCACTTGAGCCACCAAAAGAGTTACCTTTTGGGTAGTATTCACTCGCATCATATTTAATTTCTACACCGTTAATAAGTCTTGTTGCTTCTTTTGCTTTTCTTGCTTTAATTACTTCGTATGCAACGATATTTGAGTTATCTTTGAATAGCTTATAAATGCAAAAGTCGCCATGACGATATAATTGCTTTAAATGCCATTGAATGCCGTCTAATTTTTTGCTAAACTCTAAAAGCAGTTCTTTGTAGTGGGTTTCTGTTTTTTCCATGTTCATGTTTTTAATTTAAAAATCCCCGATACCTCTATTTCGCATTTTAACGCTAAAGTAAAGGGGGTAATGCTCAAAAATAGTATAAACACTCAACCCAAACAAATTAACCCTTCTACTTTCTAAAAAGAATGCGAAATTCCCATATTCCAACCCATAACTCACAACAGCTACCCGAAAAACCAGCCAAAAAGCAAAATTTTGCATAAAGTATCGAAAACCGCTACTTATCGCAAAAAATTGTTCCTGCGACAAAAATTTAAAAAAAATCGAAAATTTTGAATTTTGAAAATTTGAAAAATTTGAAAAACGAAAATTTTGAAAAAGGGGTGTATATATATGGGGGGACACCCCCATACCCCCTTGTGTGTAATCTACACACGACTAACACTTACTACTATCATGTATGTTGAGTAAGATGTAACACTACAACAATGTAACACTGGAGTATAGTGATGTGTAGTTTACTTGTGTGCTATCATGTTCATGTGTGATAGTTAAGACATCATGTGTTACTACAACAGTGATGCTATCATGTGTTATTCGTGATACTACGACATTGACAACAACACACTACGATGCACTACTTCACTTCAGCACTAACATACTTCGCTATCATCATGTCATCACTTCACAAAATAATAGTTCACTCAACAAATAAAAGTTCGCTTCTATTATCAATCACACAAGCACACCACA
>JGI26470J50227_1000756_pt1 | contig 12526 bp, 11 predicted proteins | sample FreactTroBogLake_FD_50227 | JGI IMG/M metagenome (IMG submission 50227) | reverse complement strand
GTGGAGAACGCCTTCCAACACGGAATCGAGGGAAAAGGGGCAGTGGGGTCAATTGAAGTGGAGGCAACACGAACCGGCAGCGACTTGCTGATTTGCGTTGTCGACAACGGAGCGGGCATCGACGCGGCCCGCCTGCAGAAGATCCGTTCCAACTTGGGCGAGGTGAGGGAGTCACAGAATACCGGCATTGGAATAGCAAACGTCCACAATCGAATTCGGCTTCATTTTGGCCACGGCTACGGAATCTCCATTGAGAGTGAGCTTGGAATTCAGACACGGGTGTCGATGCGCCTTGTCTTTCAGGTGAGGGAGGGGGCGAAGTGATACCTGCCGTTATCGCCGACGACGAGAACTGGATTCTCTCATTATTGAAAGGCCTCATCAACTGGAGTGAGCTGGGTATTGAGATTGTTGGTGAGGCGAGGAATGGACACGATGCCCTGAAACTCTGCCGTGGCAAGAGATCCGAAATTCTAGTTACCGACGTTCGCATGCCGGGGCTTTCGGGGCTGCAGATGATACACGAGGTCAGGACCAGCCTTCCCAATCTCGAGATAGTCGTGATCTCTGGGTACGACAGTTTTGAATACGTTCAGGCCGCCATGAGGGAGTCTGTCCTAGACTACATCCTGAAACCCGTCAACAAGGCTCAAACAGAAGAAGCCTTGGCCAGAGCGGTTTCGCGGGTGCTCCAGCGAAAGAAGAAAGCCGTGGAGATTCAGCAGTTGCAGTCCACCCTTCGAAAACTCGAGAATGTTGTTGGCGGCGAGCACGAGGACGTTGTGCCGTCGCAGGGTATTGATCTTCGTATCGCACGGGTGTGTGAATACCTGGTTAAGAATTTCGAAAAGAACGTCAGCCTTGCCGAGGCGGCGGAGCGCTGCTTCTTGAACCGAACCTATTTCTCCGAAGTTTTCAAGCGAGAGACGGGGCAGGGATATTCTCAGTATGTCCTCAACCTNAAGATGCGGAAGGCGAAGGAACTCTTGACGAGGTCCGAGTTAAGAGTGTGNGAGATCGCGNGNTCCCTTGGATATTCTGACCCCAACTATTTCGACCGGGTCTTCAAAAAAGAGTGGGGAGGAACGCCCGAACAATTTCGCGCTTCGACCCGCAGAACCTGAACAAAGTCCAGTGAATCCGAAAATCTGCTTCTTGCCATCGACGGGGCGTCGGGTAGACTGACAACGAGCACTTAAGTCGCGGGAATTCCCCTGCCTTTCGTTGTTAGAGGAGCGGATTATGGAGAGGCTCAAGACGAGGCCCGGCGTTTCTACTGAGTGGGAGTTGCGTTCCTCGAAATCACGGGCAAATCCTTGGCAAGAGATTGAAGTCTCTGCGTCGCTCGAAGGTCCGGGGGGGCTGACCAGGAGCCTGCCGCTGTATTGGGCCGGCGGCGCGGACTGGCGCTTGCGGGTGAGCGCCGAGGTTTCGGGCCGCTACACTCTGCGCACGGTGTGCTCGGACGCCGAAGACTCGGGCCTTCATGGAAAGGAAGCTGTGCTTGACGTCGAGGGTCGAGAGGGGCGGCCAGGCATCCGGGCGGGGCAACACTTCACTCGTTCCGACGGGCGGCCGTTCTTCTGGCTTGGTGACACGTGGTGGATGTTGATGTCCGACCGCGTTCAGTGGCCCGATGACTTTCGTGTTCTGACGCGTGACAGAATTGCCAAGGGGTTCACCGTGGCCCAGGTGGTGGTTGGCTACCCGGGCGACCTGGCGACCGATGATCCTCGGGTGGGGAACGAGGGAGGCCTCCCTTGGTCGAGAGAGACCAACCAAATCAATCCGGCGTACTTCGATTCCTGCGACCTGCGGCTCTACACCATGATTCGTGAGGGGCTGACACCGTGCATTCTGGGGAGCTGGGGCTACCATCTGCTCTCGTTAGGCGAAGCGACCATGGCGAGCCATTGGAAGTACCTGGTGGCCCGGTACGGTGCTTGGCCAGTGATCTGGGCCTTGGCCGGCGAAACCGCAATGGCGTATTACCTGTCAAAGACCGCCCAGGAAGACACGGAGGAGCTGAAGCGAGCCTGGACAAGGGTTGCCAAGGCAGTGAAAGCCTACGACCCCTACAAGCGGCCCTTGGGCACGCATCCGAGGCGGACGTCGTGGGACGACCTGACCGATCCGACAGTGCTCGATTACCACATGCTTCAGCCGGGCCACATGCCCAACTCCCTGGGTCTTGCCGTCCAAATGTTGGAGGACGGAAGGAAGCGTTTTCCCGGCACCGCCATCGTCAACGCGGAACCTCCGTACGAAGGCCACATGGGGGCGAATGGGCCGGAGATCCAGAGGTTCGCCTTCTGGTCCAGTCTCCTTTCGGGGGCCGCCGGGTTCACCTACGGTGCCGGCGGAATCTTCCAAGCCAACGACAAGCACCGGCAAACGGGAAACCGGCCCGACGGGGGCGCCTACGATGCCGCCACCTGGGACGAGGCCTTGGACTTTCCAGGGGCAACCCAGCTGGGTCACGGCAAAAGGCTTCTTGAAACTCTGCCCTGGGAGCTGTTTGAGCCGCATCCCGAGTGGGCAGAAGTCTCCGTCAGATTTGGAGAAGACCAATACAATCCGCCGCTGCGGGTCTACTCCGCAGGGGTCCGCAAGGTCTGCCGGGTTCACTACATCCCCCGACGGTACTGGCACTGGGAAGGACCGGTTCTTCATGGCCTTGAGGCGGGAACCGTCTACAAGGCGACGTACTTCGACCCCCAAAGAATGACAGAATTTGACGCAGGGGTTGTTAACCCCGACAAGTCCGGGGACTGGAAAGCCCCCCAGACGCCCTATCTCATGGAATGGCTGCTCGTCCTCCAGGCGAAAGTCTGACGGGGGAAAGCAGCCGGAGAAGGAGGGTCGGGGCCGAACAAGAATCGAAACGGAACGAAGGAACTGAGATTTCAAACAGGAGGATACACGATGAAGAAGTACATGTTTGCCTTGCTGACAGCCGGGCTGATGCTGGGCGTGAGCGTCCTGCAGAGTTTTGCCGCCGAACCGACGGTCATCCGTATTGCCCACGGATGGCAGGCCGGAGCCAGTCCTGAAGCCGACGCAGCGTTGGCGATCTTGAACAAGCTCCAGGCAGACCACCCGGAGTACAAGTTCGTGAGCGAGGTCGTCGTTGGCGACGAAATGAGGAACAAGATCAGGGTCGACGTCGCGGCCAACAATGCACCGGACATCTGGCAGTTCTGGGTAGGCGGCATCCTTAAGGACTACGCGTCGGCGGGCGTGCTCCTGGACGTCAACAAGTACCTGGCCGTGAGCAAGGTGATCAAGAAGTCGGACATGGCCGCCAGCTCATGGGCGACGACAACCGTCGATGGTGTCGTCCGGGCCGTGCCTCGGAATCTGGCGCTCGGCGTTTTCATGGTAAACAAGGCTCTCTTCAAGAAGTACAACCTTCAGTACCCCAAGACCTGGGACCAATTCCTTGCCGTTGGGAAGGAATTCAGGAAGCACGACGTCATCCCCACCAACATCGGGTCGAAGGGCGGCAACCCGTCTCACTTCTGGTACGGCGACCTGGTCTGCCAGTACAAGGAAGGTTTGGACGGCACGACCAACCTGTCGACCGAGCTGAACTTCCGGAACCCCGCCTTTGTGAAGGCTGCGAAGTACTGCCAGCAGATGGCCGAAGCCGGGATGTTCCCGAATGACCCCCTGGCCAACGGAGACTGGGGCCCCAGTATTGCCCTCTACAAGCAGGGCAACGTCGCGATGTGCTACACGTTCCCGTGGATGTACGGGGATTTCACCCCCGAGATGATCGCCAATTCCGAGATCATCCCGATTCCCCGGCTTCCCGACGCGGACCGGGACCCGGCAACCTTCATCCAGGGAACCGTGAATGACTCCTACTGCATCAACTCGAAGTCGTTTGACGACCCGAAGAAGCGGGCTGGAATCGTTCTGGCCATGGACGCGATCAACTACGACATCGGCCTCAAGCTGGCGCAAATGGGCGTTTTGGTCTCGACCAACAACGCGGTCATGAGCAAGGTCGACCTGACCAAGGTCCCGAACAAGATGATGGTCAAGGCGGTACAGTACGACCTGAAGAACAAGATCAGCGGGTCCCCCATGATCTGGCAGCAGTTGCCCGACAACAAGCTTCAGTTTGACTACCAGGCAACGCTCGATGAGCTCTGGACCAAGTCGATCACAGCAGACGAATTCATCGACAAGGTGCAAGCGAGCATCGACGAGTACAAGAACAAGTAGAACCGAAGGACCGGGGCTGACGCCCCGGTCCTGCTTCACTTCCTTCAGTCAAGAGGTTCGGTGTGAACATACTTCGAAAATACAAATGGGCGGTCTTGGTGTTTGCGTTACCGCCCTTCCTGCTCTACGCCTACTTCGTAGTAGTTCCAGTGGCCTATTCGTTGGGTTACTCTCTGACCAAGTGGAACGGCATCTCGGTACCGGTGTTCGTTGGCTGGAAGAACTTTGACTACTTGCTCAAGAGCAAAGACTTTGCGATCGTTATGACGAACACTCTGATCCAGCTTGGCGTAGCGCTCGTTCTGCAAGTAGGAATCGGGCTTCTCATCTCGTATCTGCTGTTTCAGACAAGGGTGGGCTACCGGGCGTTTCGAGCCATGGTCTTCCTTCCTGTCGTTCTCGCTCCCGCCGCCATCGCCCTCATGTTTGTGTTGATTTTCAACTCGGACGTGGGCCCCATCAACAGAATTCTCGACGCGTTGAATCTGGGCTTTCTGAAGAGAAACTGGCTCTCCGACAAGGAGATTGTGTTCTATTCGGTGTTGACGCCAATGATATACCAGTACATCGGCTTGTACGTGATCATCCTGTTGGCGGGGATGCAGTCGATTCCCCTTGAGGTGTTCGAGAGCAGCGCCATCGACGGTGCTTCAAGCTTCCGCACGTTCAGGTCGGTTGTCATTCCAATGCAATGGGACATCATTTTCATCTGCATCACGCTGATCACTTCGGGTTCCTTCAAAGCGTTTGAACACTCGTACCTCATGACCTGGGGCGGGCCGGGAGTCAGGTCGGCGTTTCTTGGGGTCTTCATGTACATACGTTCGTTCGTCGGTGGCGACTTTGGATTGGGTTGTGCCATCGGCGTCGTGATTCTCTTTGGGGCACTCTTTGTCACGATGNTCGTGAGGGTCGTCATCAAAAGGCTGGATTATCAATGAAGTCAGAACTGGCAAGGCGTCCCGCACGGTCCGTTGGCTACCTCATCNTCAGAAGGCGATTCTTCCAAACGATGAAGTACGTTGCGTTGACCGCGTTCTCACTGACTACGCTCTTTCCTTTCCTGTGGGTCCTNCTTTGCGCCTTTAGGGATAACGGACAAATCTACACGCAGCCCTTTGCCCTGCCCGATCCGTGGGTCATGGCGAACTTCCCCAGGGTCTTCAAGAGCGCTAACCTCTTCGTTACTTTTTTGAACAGCGTATTCTACTCAGTGATCACTGTCGCGATCGTAGTGGTTCTCGCCGCCATGGTGTCGTTCTACCTGGCCAAGTTTCAGAAGAAGCAGGGTTGGCTCTACACCTTCTTCATTGCTGGCATCTTGGTGCCGGTTCAGGCCATTGTCATTCCCCTGTTCGTCATGAGCCGCGACCTTGGCTTTCTGAACACGAGGCATGGGATCATCCTGATCTACATCGTGACAAACTTGTCCTTTGCCATCTTCGTGCTCACAGGATTCATGAAGAAAGGCGTGCCCGATGAGATGATCGAGGCCGCCATCATCGACGGATGCGGGCCCATTCGTTGCTTTCTCTCGGTTGTGCTGCCAATCAGTCAGAGTGGAATTGCGACGGTGGCAACGTTCGTCTTCCTCGGGGTCTGGAATGAGTTCCTGTTCGCCCTCGTCATCTTGTCTGACCCGTTCATCAGGACGCTGAATCTTTCGATCTTCATGCTGCGGGGGCAGTATTCAAGCGACCAGGGCTTGATGGCCGCCGGTCTGCTCGTGCTCATGACCCCCGCGGTGATCGCGTACTTGGCTTTTCAAGAACGGGTAGTGCAGGGGCTCACGGCCGGAGCCGTCAAAGGCTAGGAAGTCAGCGGGTGGACTCGCGCACCACCAACTCCGGGACGAGGAGGCGGCTTTCGTATTGATCCTGTCCCCGGGTGATGATGCCGTGGATAAGTTCGAACGCGTTCTCTCCGAGGGCAACCAACGGTGAGTGGATGGTAGTCAGGCTCGGACGGAAGATCGAAGCAAAAGGGATGTCATCGTAACCGACCACCCGAACGTCTTCGGGAACGCGCAAGCCCGCGTGAAAGAGCCTGTCGATGCAGCCCATGGCCATGATGTCGTTGGAGGCAAANACGCCTTCAAACGGAATGCTCCTGCTCAGCAGNTTCTCGGTGGCCTGGCTGCCGCCTTCTACTGTGCGGTCTGAATACACGACAAGCCGCTTGTCGTACTCAATCCTGTTGTCTTCCAGGGCCTGCTTGTAGCCGAGAAACCGGTCGTTAATTGCCGATTTAGATTCAAGAAATCCAAACAAGAAAGCGATCTTTGTCAGGCCTTTCTGCAACAAGTGGTCGGTGGCCATATACCCGCCCCGGAAGTTGTCAATGGTCACGATTGACGTCTTGAGGTTCTTGATGGCGCGGCCAATCACGAGGAAGGGTGTGCGGCTTCGTTTGACGATCGAGAACCTTTCGTGAAAATCGCCAATGGCGTCAAGAATGATGCCGTCGGCCTGCTTTTCCACAAGCAGCTCAATGTATTTGGCTTCNTGTTCGACTCTGCCCTCGGAGTTNCACAGAATGGTGGAAAANCCATTTTCGTGGGCGTGTTCCTCAATGACCTTCACAAGAGGGGGGAAAACAGGATTCTCGACGGTNGGNATGATGAGGCCCAGAATCTTGGATTGACGCGCCTTGAGTGCCCGGGCNACTGTATTGGGGACGTACCCGAGATCGTAGATCGCCTGGCGAATTCTCTTGTCCAGCTCCGGCGANACTCCGCCTTTCTCGTTAACAATTCGCGACACAGTTGCAATGGAGACGTCGGCAAGGCGGGCCACGTCGTGAAGTGTGGCCTTAGGCATGGGGCCCATAGGAACTCCCTAGGTCAAGAAGCGTTTGAACCATCGCACAACATGGGTGAAGGCGTCGTTTTTTCTTTCCCAGAGTGGTATTCCGTGGGGAGCATGGGGAAGTTTAACGTATTCCTTGTCGGCGCGCAAGCAATCGTACAAGTCTTGGGCGTGGTGTGGGGGTACGATGCTGTCCCAGGTTCCATGGAGCAACATAACGGGCGTTTGGATGGAGGGGGCGAAGTCGAGCGTTCGGAAATTGAGGAATGAGTTTCGCACCGACTCCAGCGGCACCTTGGTGACAATACCTGGGCGATTCAACCTTTCTGCTTCGTAGGCGTCGCGGTCGGCGTCCAGGAACGACAGCGCGTACGGAACGGAAACGACTCGGGAAGGGCGCCCCCGGGCCACGTCAGCGGCGTCGGATTCGACTTCCTGAAGGAAGGCCTCCCAAGCCTCCCACCCCCTGCGCAGGGCCCAGACTTCCTCGAGCATCTGCCGTCCGTCGGAGAAGGCCGCCATGGCGGCCACGGCCCGGACCCGGGGGTCCGAGGCGGCCTTCAAACTCAGCACACCGCCCATGCTGCAACCGGTGTAGCCGATTCTGGAGGGATCCACTTCGGGGAGGTTGCTCACAAGAGTCACTGCGGCGTCCGCATCCTCAACCCATTCGGTGGAGCAGAGCATCCTGCCCAGGGGGGCTTCGCTTTCTCCGCATCCCCGGGAGTCGAATTGAAGGGTGGAAAAGCCCTCCGCGTTGAGGTACTGCGCCAGGTCGTCGTATTCTTCCTTGTACCCCGAGTAGCCGTGGTTGATCACCACGCAGGGTTGCGGTTGGCTTGGGTCGGGAGTGCGGAAGACTCCGCTGATGGACCTGCCGTTGCTGAAGAATTTTATCGGCTGCATGGCTTACTCCCTCTGTTAGATTCTGTCCCGGCGGGTTGCCCAGGGCACGACTTCCTTGACGATGATTCGCGGACTCAGCTGAAGCAGGAAGAGGACACACTGGGCGATGTCTTCGGGTTTCATCCACTCCTCGGGGTCGCCAGAATCAATCTCGCGGACCATGCGGGTGTCCGTTATCCCTGGGTATACGGTGCTTACCTTGATCCCGCTGCCCCGGACGTGGTCCCAGAGCGCCTCCGAAAGGCCCTTGACCCCGTGTTTTGAGATACCGTAGGAGGGCAGGTGGGCGGGTGTTCCAAAAGCGACTGTGGAGGACAGGTTGATGATGTAGCCTTCCCCCCGCTCCTTCATCGAAGGAATACAGGCCTGGGCGAGAAGGAACGGGGCCGTCAGGTTGACCGAAAAGGTGTCGAGCCAGCCCTCCGTTGTGACGGTCTCGATTTCCTCGACATGAAGAACTCCCGCATTGTTGACAAGGATGTCGGGGGCGCTCCAAGTCTCGACCACGCTGCGGTGCATCGCCTCGAGGCTGGTCCGGCTGCCCAAGTCGCAGGGGAAGCCGCGGGCCGAGATCCCGAGGGCCGTGAGCCGATCGGTGGCCTGCAGGAGGTCGGATTGGGTGCGGCTGACGAGAGCGACGCGGCAGCCGGCGGCGCCCAGCGACTGGGCGATCGCAAAACCGATTCCGCGGCTTCCTCCCGTGATGAGGGCAAGTTTACCGGCGAGTTCCAAGGTGCGCCTCAGTCCCCAATCCGGTATTCTCGATCCCCTTTCAACAGGGCTCGCGGCCGCTCGCAGGTGCTGGTCAGCCGATACGCGGTCCCGGATTCGGCGGACTCGAGGATGCCGTGCATGACTTCGAGCACGTGGAAGGCAATGGAACCGTCGGCGCGGGGTCTTCGGCCCTTCTGCAGGGCCGCCACCATGTCGGCAAGACCGACGCCGCGCGAGTTTTCGTTGTAGGCAAACTCGGGGGCAACCACCTTCCAATCGGTGGCCTTGGGCTTGCGCGGCAACGAAGCGGGAAACCCGCTCCAGTCGCTCTCTTCCCTATGGCGAACGTCGAGCACCCCTCCGAAGATGTTGGGCCCTGCCAGCGGATCGGCGTCGGACAAACTGATGGTGCCCTCGGAACCGTAGAGTTCGAACCGCGGCAGGTGGGAGTCCCAAACATCAAAACTCAACACGAGGGTGATGAGGGCGCCGCCGGCCATTTCAAGGGTCGCCGCCAGATGGGTGGGGACTTCGACGTCGATCCTCTGACCCGACAGGGGTTCACTCGTGATGACCCGTTGAGGGAACGACGTTCGCGCCATACCGGTCACCCGAAGCACCGGGCCAAGAAGGGNGACCAGGGCCGTCAGGTAGTACGGGCCCATGTCAAAGAGCGGTCCCGCGCCCTTCTTGTAATAGAACTCGGGACCGGGATGCCANCCNTCGTGGCCGTGGTTTGCCATGGAAAGGAAGCCCCCGACGATGGAACCAATGCTGCCCGCGTCGAGAAGGGTGCGAAACGTCTGGAGGCGCCCCCCCAGGAAGGTGTCGGGTGCACAACCCAACAGCCGGTCTCCTTGGGCAGCGAGAATCGACTTGCCCTCGGCAAGGCTGACCGCCAGAGGCTTTTCGCTGTAGACATGCTTGCCGGCCCGGAGGGCCGCGATGTCGATTTCCGCGTGGGCCTGCGGGTTGGTGAGGTTCAGGACGACTTCGATCTCGGGATCTTTGAGCAATTCCTCTACGGTGAGCACCTTTGCGATCCCGTATTCGGCGGCCTTGGCCGCGGCCCTGGTACGAGCTGCATCGGCGCAAGCAACGACTTCGTAGTTGTCGAACTTCTTCGAGTTTTGTATGTAAATGTCAGAGATGACGCCGCATCCGATGATTCCGACCTTAGTACGCATTCCATGCTCTCCTTAGCTACTTTTCAAGAATCCACGGCACCTCAAGGGTCAGACCCCCGCTGGTGAAAGTCCGTGTGGGCCAGAAACCGGCTTGGGACAAGATTTCCCGACGGCCCTGGTGAGTTAGCGTCAATTCCTCGACCTTTGCACCCGTGATGGTGATGAACCAATCAAAAACCTGCCCCTCTGACACCCTTATGCCTTTTTTGGAGCCCCAGTCTCCGCAGGCCAACACGTAGCCCGTTGGCCCCCCGGGGAAGTGGTTCTCCCACTCGTTGGGGTAACCCGAGTCGGCAAGCAGCTCACGCCGCTTTTGGAAAATCTCGGAGAATTCCCGCCCGGGCTCGCAAAGGGCCAAAGTCATGGTTTGCAACTGGCAAAGGGCGGTGTAGGCCTTCTCCAGACTTGGGGGCGTCGGTTTCCCTAGTTGGACCATTCGGGTCACGTTGGCGTGCAACCCGTGCTTCTGAACGGCGGGATGCAGAAGGACAGTCGTTCCAATCTTGTGGGATGAAGGGAGGGGATGTCGATACTTCGATATTCTCTCGCTTCCACCAACAAGCAGGACGTCCACGCCAATTCCCTCAGCGGCGTAGTCGGCTGCCAAAAGGGCGGCCGCTTCCCTTTCCGTCATGTCGGGGTGAAGTCTGTCCGCGGTCCGCCGGATGATGCGTTCAGAGTCGGCGCCCAGCGCCCTGCAAAGCTGAATCTCACGGTCCGAGAGGGGGTAGTGCAGAGCCGTGATTCCCGGCCTGTCCTCTTGTGTGCCTGCGATGGCCGCGTCCGAAAGGACAAGTCCGCCTCCGGCCAGCGACCGCGCTCGGTCTTCCAACGAGCCCTCGTGCCACTTCAGGCGGACGACCTCGACGCCGGTTCCGTCCATCTCGTCGTCAAGAATCCGGTCCGCGTCCATGACGTACGCCACAAGGTACACCCGGTCCTGAAGGACAACGAGCACCCCGGCGCCAGCCTCGGTGCTCCGCACGACGCTGTTGTCGCCCCCGGAAGTCAGCCAGGAAAAGTTGTCGCGCCGGCTCAAGATGACACTGTCGGCGTTTCGGGACGCCGCGTAGCTTCTGAGCCTCTCAAGCTTGTTGTGGTATTCGGTCAACTGGACAGAATTCATGATGGTCCCTTTTCAAGAACAAGAAAGAGTGGAGGCTTTACAAGTTGAACTTGAAAAGCCTCCACAAGCGGTTACTTCACCGCCGCTCTCTGGGCAGCGGCGGCAATCATCGCGTCAACATTGTCCTTGGTGGCGACAATGAAGCCTGTCGTAATGGTCGTCGGGATGTCAGAGATCTTGTTCTTCTTGTCATCGGTGGTGAACTTGACGGGGGTGTGGTTGTAGTCGTAGAGCATCTTGACCCCGTAGTAGGTGAAGAACTGCCTCTTCTGACCAACGGCCGCCACCAGGTAGCCGTCCTTGACAGCTTGCAGGTGCTCGGCTTCCGCATCGACGCAGGTACCGTAGATCTTGCCGGCTTTCCCGGTCTCTTTGATGGCCGTGGCAATGCCTGGGCCCGTCGAGGAATCAAATCCGCCAACGGCGATAAGATCGGGGGTCGATCGGATGAGGTTGGAAACAGTCGCGGCTACGGTGGAGGCGTTGCTGGCGGAGTCATAGACGTTGGGAATGACCTCAATGTCCTTGTTCAGCCTCTTCATGGTGTCGATGTAGCCTTGCTTTGCCAGAACGGTGTTGTCGGCTCCGGGAAGCCCGACCAACGCCGCCTTGCCCTTCTTGCCTTTCAAGAAAGGAGCTGCGGCCTTGGCCTGCTCGACACCCAAGTCGTACCAGTTTGTGCCCACGAAAGCCAAACGGCTGCTCATGGGGACGTCGGCGTCGACCGTGATCACGGGGATACCGGCGGCCGTGGCCTTGTCGATGGCGACACTGAGCGAAGCGTCCCAACCAACAACCATCATGCCGGCGGGCTTCTTGCCAATCGCCTGCTCAATGGAAGCAATGAAAGCGGGGAGGTCGATCTTCTGGGGGCCAACTTTCACAACGTTGACGTTCAATTCTTTCGCAGCAGCGTCCAAGCCATAGTAGTCGTTGTTCACGAACAGCGGCAAGCTCTGGTATTGGCAAGCCCAAATATAAGTCTCTTTCGCCTGAGCGAAACCGAGGGTCGACGCCAGGCACAGCATGGCGACAACAAGTTTAGTTCCCTTATTCTGCATGTTCAGACTCCTTTTGACCCGTAGGTCGATAAAAAACTGCGTACACGAACAAGTCCATCGGTTCTCTGTGTTTCGTTTCCTTCCACCTCCTTCCAGTGTCTCAAAAAGCCCAAGCCAAGCTCACTTGTCTGCACTTGCTTTCTTCTCTTTTCCATTCTCCGACACTCGTCCCATGCCTGTGCTGGTCCGGACGAGAACCACGTCAAGGATGACGGCCAGCAGGAGAATGACGCCAATGAGAATCGGCTGCCAGAAAGCGTTGATGTTAGCGATGATCATGCCGTTGTTGATGAGTGCGATAAAGGACTCACCGAGCACGGCCCCCAACATCGTTCCGATGCCGCCAAAGAAGCTGACGCCGCCGACCATCGCGGCCGTGATGGCTTTCAACTCCATTCCTTGTCCAACCAGCAGCATGGCACTGCCAAACCGGGCGGCGGAAATGATGCCGGCAAAGCTCGCCAGAACCGAAGAAATGACGAAGCCGTACAT
>JGI26470J50227_1000754_pt1 | contig 12538 bp, 7 predicted proteins | sample FreactTroBogLake_FD_50227 | JGI IMG/M metagenome (IMG submission 50227) | reverse complement strand
CCTGCCCCGGCACCGTCTGCCGAAGTTGAGGCGTTCGCCCCAAAGCGTACACGAGCAAAAGTTGCCGCGCCCGTGGTTGAGGAAGCGCCTATCGAAATTCCCGCGTTCTTGCGCAAGGACCGCGCCCCTGCCCCTGCTCCGGCGCCAACATCAGGATTTGGTATGACTGCGGCTCCTGCCCCTGACAACGCTTTGCAGTCCGCACTTGCCAATGCTTTTAAACTTCCGGTGGGCTGATATGGAGATTGAAAAGTTTTCATTTGCAGGAAGGTTGCGTGAGTGCATGTCGAAAGGTATGCTCTCAATTTCCGACCTTTCAATTTGGCTGGGGCGTTCGCGCCCCGCCGTCAACACTTGGGTTAAGGGGCGCACCCCCTTAACCATTTATGCCCATGAGCTTCAGGATCGTCTACAGAAGCTTGAAAGCCTGATTGAACAGCAGGAAGGTAAACCTCTTGTGCCGCATACGGTGAGCATGAGGACACGGAAAACATATCTTTTGGGGTTACTCGATGCCGCTCTCACCTTCCGCCCAATTCCTGAACCGAATACTTCCAAGCCACGGGTGGCTGTGCGGCTTCATTCTGCCGGAAAAAAAGCACGTTTGGGCAAAGACGCCGGAGGAACTGAGCAATGAACTTCTTCGGCTGGATGCTCAAGGCCGTACGGTCTATCATGCCTGCGCGTCGTACATATCCCCTTCAACGCGCACCAAAGACAACATCCATTCAGTGCAGTCGTTGTGGCTCGATGTGGATGCAGGAGAAGGAAAACAATACGATAACGCCAGTGGGGCCTACACAGCATGTATCGCCTTTTGCGCTGCTGCTGGATTGCCCCAGCCAATATACGTCGGGAGTGGATACGGGCTGCATGTTTACTGGCCGCTCGAAGAAGCTNTAAGTCTGAGGGAGTGGGAAGCGTATGCTAAGGCTCTTAAATCACTTTGTAATGCTCATTCTTTCAGTGCTGATCCTAGTCGTACCAGTGACGGCGCTTCTATTTTGCGCCCTGTGGGAGCTCATAACCGCAAAGACCCGAGCGCTCCGCGAGTGGTGGATTGGGGAGGAGACGTAGAACCTTACCCTATCAGCGCGTTCTCAATGCTGAAAATTGTTGTAAAGGAGAAACCTAATGCGAAGCCTATGTCTGGTCAGCTTGCTGCCCTTGCTCACGTGCACGACAGCATCCCCTCCAATCCACACCAAGTTGCAGACCTATGTGCACAGCTTGGACATTTTCGGGCCACACTTGGCGTCATGCCTGAACCGGAGTGGAAAGCCGGATTGGCCGTTCTCGCGTTTTGTGAAGACGGAGACGATGTCGCTCACGACTGGAGCACCGGAGACGAACGTTACGATCCCGCTGAGACCGACAAAAAACTTACCGCTGCAAAAGCGTTGTCCGGCCCCACCACCTGTGAACACTTTAACGGGTTAAACAATCGTTGCAAATCCTGCCCACTGCGCGGCACAATCACTTCCCCTGTAGAGCTGGGGCGCGGCGCACCAAAGGCTACCCCTGCCCAGATCGAGTTTGCTAAAAGCTTTGCAGAGGAGGAAGCAACCCTGCCCGTAGTGGGTTCGTTCTGCCATATTGGCGGCGCATTGGTATTTAAAAGCGAGAAAGACGGTAAAGACGTTCACCTGCGCATCACGCAATATCCCGTTGTGGTCGAGGCCATAAGCCGTGCAGAATTGAACGCCGAGCAACATTCTATCGTGCTGAAGCACAAGCCCCCGCATGAAGGCTGGCAACATTCTATCGTGCCGCTCAAGACCCTGTTTGGGTCGTCAGGTGTGGCCGAGGTTATGGGCAGGGGCNTAGTCGTACATAACGGCGACCTGTTCAAACAGTATGTGAGAGAGAGCATGGATCAATTAAACGCTCAAGGACGGGCGCAAACTCAGTACGACCAGTTTGGCTGGAAGGACGATGAAACATCGTTCCTGATTGGGCAACGCCTATACACCGCCACGGACGTAAGGGAAGTGCCGGGCGGGCAGGAAGTCCGCCGCCGATCAAAAGGTATGGGTGCGCCCAAAAGGGTGGCTCTATGGCCGCTTGGAAGGACAGCGCGGACATGTTGTTTGCTCCGGGCTTTGAAGCTCAGGGGCTTGCAGTCCTTACATCGTTCTCTGCGCCATTCATGCGCTGGCAGGCTCACGCTGAAGGCGGCGCAATCCTTTCCTTAATCTCCCGCCAAGGCGGTAAAGGCAAGAGCACGGCTCTGGGCGCGGCGGCGTCTGTGTGGGGCAGGTTGGAGGCTATGAAACAGACCAATAGCGACACTCGTGTCGCCCGTGGTATTGTCACTGGTGTTATGGGCAATCTGCCTGTGATCCGCGACGAGTACACCCAGCGTGATCCCGAAGCCCTGCGAGAAGAAATCCAAATATTTACCGAAGGCCGCGACAAACAACGCGGTGCCGCAGACGGCACGCTCATCAACATGGGCGCATCGTGGCAGACGATTATGATTGCGGGCTCCAACACAAGCCTCGTGGACACTCTTCGCGCTGCAAAGAACGGTGAAGCTATGGCTGGCCGCATTGTGGAGTTCATTGTGGACATTCCAAAGAACGCTCAGCACTGGCGCGGCGACGCCCTAAAGGATGCTATGGACGATAACGCGGGCTTTGCGGGCGAGTTGTTTATGCGCTCTGTCCTACAGCCCGCCAACATGACCTATTTAAAGAACTGCCTGCCCCAGATAAGGGAAGACCTTATCAAAAAGCATGGCCTTGCCTCTGACCAGCGCTTCGTTGCCCGTTGGCTTGCTGGCGTGGCCGTTGCTGGTTTGGTAGTACGGCATTTAGGATTGCTCGACATCAGCACTGATCGCATTATTGATTGGGCACAGGAACGATTGTTCAATGAAGACACGGCATCCTTCCGCGGCCGTGCGGATGAGCCCAGCCACATGCTTGCTCGCTTTCTGTCCGATAACCTGCAAAGCACTTTGGTTATGCCCGGCCCATTTGTGCCAAAACAAAAGCAGCTTCCGATTAAACTGCCCACTCGCAGCTTGATTATCCGGCAGGAAGTGTCGTCAGGCAAAATGTTTATCGAGGTTAAAGCCCTGCGGACATGGATGCAAGAGCAAGAGCAAACATGGAAAGACTTAATGGACGACCTGAAGGCAAAGGGTCTGCTTATCAACCCGTCCCGATACATTACCTTATCAGCGGGCACGGACATGGCAACGGGGCAGGTGCCCTGTGTCGAATTAAATTCAGAGCATCCTTTATTGACCGGGGTGTTGGCTGAAGTGAAGAAGGAGCAAGTAGCATGAGCATCGAGAAGATATTAGCAGACCGTGCAAAGACACACGGCGATTTTGCCAAGCACGCGCAATACACTCAGCGCATCAAAAATGTGATGAAGGACACCGTGAATTGGTTGTCTCTTACCAATTCAGATAAAGAAGCTTTGGAAATGATCGCGCACAAGATCGGTCGCATTCTGGCAGGCAACCCGAACGAAGCCGATCACTGGGATGACATCGCCGGGTATGCCAAACTTGTAGGGAACCAGATCAGAGAACGCGCTGCGCCCTCTGCGCGGCCTGTTCCTCGAGTATTATCTTCAGGAGCTGGGGCAGTCGATCTTCCTGCTGCCGTCGGAACTGCTGCTCGTCAACCTTGATCTGACTGTTTAGGATAGCTTGAGAGCCCGCGAGCTGGGCTCTCAACAACGTACCAAACTCTTCGTCGCTTGGATCAAGCTCTATGTCGAGAATGGTTTCGATCTTGCGTAGCGCTTTGCCTGTAAGGCGTGTGAGCATTACGCTGTTGTCGAGTACAACATCCCCTTCGCGAACCCCATCGCTTGTATTTTGGGTAATTGCTTTGACAGGCGATCCCCAATGTCCGTCCGCCACATAGGGGAGTTGGGCACTATCAAGTTGTCCAAGCGACGGTATGCCCTGCGCTTTGCTTCCCTCACCGTCTCCCCCGTCCCCGACATCACCAGCACATAATCCCCCGCCGTCACTGGGATAGGAGAGGTTATGATCGTCTCGCCCACTTCCATTGGCGCCATGCCCATCGCCATCTCGCATGGGTGCAGGTTCTCCCAAATCCCCGGCTTGATCCCGTAGATTGGCGTCCCCACCACTTCCTTCTTCGTCAAGTGCGAGTATGGATAATCCGGCACGGAGAGCACGACGCCGAGGGCTATCGTGTCCAGTGTCGTGTTTCGGGCGTCGCGGCCCTCCGCTAGGTCTCTTAGCCATTCTACACTATCTCCTTCGTGTAGCGCCTGCTGAATGTTGAATGTCGGCCAGCCGGGGCGCATCGTAAACTCTAACGGCCAAGGGGTGCCCTCGTCGTCAATGATGCAGTTCACGTCTATATACCCGACATACCCTACCTTTGCCAACTCATCTTCAAGCGGTGCCAGCACGGTCTCTGCAAGCTTGCTGTTGCGGACATACCGAATGACCGTACCTTGTTCACCGGTGGCAACGCCCTTGTCGTCATTCATCAGCTTCTTGAACTCAAAGTTCTCGCACCAGCCTACATTGAACCCGTGCGGTCCGAACCAGCCGCCCACGGCCATCTCTACGCCACCAATGAAGTCTTGCAGGATAAAGTCTCCTTTGAGCTTCTGGGCTTTCTTCCAGCGCTCCAACATGTAGACCATATCGGCGGGAGACTTGGCGACATAGGACAACGCCTTGTCCGCATCACCTGAAGGCTTCGAGACAAAGCGGCGCTGTTCCTTTTTGACGTAGCGGATAGCGTCATCATAGTTGGAAAAGTTTTTGACTGGCGGCACGGCTATGCCGCACTTCTTGAACATCTTCATGCCTGTGTCACGCTCAAGTTCCCACTTGGCGCTCTCCACTGAGGCGCTGATAACCAATGCGCCTTCCTTCTTGGCCGCATCGAGCGAGTGCAGGTACATGGTGTTGTCTGAGTTAAAAATCACATCCGCCCAGCGCAACCAAGGTTTAAAGTCGTCGATCAGCTCGACAAAGCCCTTACCAATGTACTTGGTTTTTTCCGTCTGACGGATGAAGTGCTTGACCTTATGCCCGTCGCGCTGTGCACGGATCGCAATGTCAAGAGCTGCGCCTTGAGGGTCGATGATAAGAAATTTCATTGCGCCATCCTACGGTAAATATTTTTCTATAAGGCCACGCGGTTTACGTTCACGAGTGATAGCTTCTTTTTGTTTGTACACATTTGCCTTTGCTCGTCCTGCTTTAGCTTTGTCTGTCTTTTCCCGCAAGCCCAAACCCTGTTCAAGCAGCGAACGGCCAAGGTCTTTTTCTGACATGACCCCTTGAGATATAGCTTGATAGGGCTGCACAAGCCCTCCTGCAAGATGTTCTGCAATTTGAGCCGCAACCCGCCCATAACGCCCGGCTTTCCAGTCACCCGGTTCAACAATAGTCTGACCAGTAAAGCTGTTCCGGTTAAACGGAAACATTTCAAGCCCCGTTTTCAAAACAGGCGAAATCGTTATTGCGCCAGCGATAGTTCTTATAAAATCCTTGTCCCCATTATAATAATTAACCAGCCAAGAAGGAAGGTGCCACCCCTTTTCCGAAAGCAGCTCTTCCCCCTTTTGCACTCCATAGTTAAATCCAAATTCAGCTATGGACAATGGCCCCGCAGGAGCAAGTTCAAGACCTTCAATCCCTGTAAGTTTCTGTATCCCCAAACTAATTAGCGGGAACACAAACGACCCTAATACAAGGAGCGCCATAAGCTGCCCGGACGCTTCTAATTTTTCTTTACCAGAACCCCGCACAAGCGCATTTATCATGTGTGCGTATGCTTTCCATTGCCCATAATGATAACGAGAAAATTGTGTTACTGTAGGGTCAGACATCGCCCGCTGAAGCATTCGTGAGTTTAAAACTTTTGTGGGAAGACGGTAGTTTACTATATGCGTTTCTGCATCTGCAATGGCTTCGCGCAAGCCCATACCTTTGCGCTGAAGTTCAAGCACACGCTGCATCATAAACATATCGGACGCCGCCCACAAAGCGTGCGACGATCCTTTATATATTGCTGCGGCCAAATCGCTTGGGCCAACCCCCAACGCCCGCGCAATCGGGTCCCACTTTGCAGGGTTTTTCTTTATGTCTTGCCCGACCCGATCCAGAACTTTCATGTGAAAATCACGGTTGACCGTGCGGTTGAAAAGCAAAGACGAGCCTTCGCGTTGCAGCGCTTGGTACAATGGCCCCTGCGTGACCACTTCTTTTAGAGCTTTAGGCGTGTCGATCAAAAGGCTTCTGATACCCGCTGGGGTTATCCAATCCCACCCACGGGCTTTCCACCAGTCCGTTCCGGTGTTCAGGATGTGCTTTATAGGCGACCAGAAAAGAGACCCAATGGCAAAAGCGTTTACTTTTTGCAAAGTGTTTCCAAGAGCAGGATCGTGCCCCCAAAAATCATCAATCACGTTTGCCCATTCTGGGTGCATATAATAATTTTTGAATGTGGGCATTTTGGGTATGCGCCATCCGGCCGGAATATCTTTGGCGGCGATTGGCCTTGCATACTCTGCAAACTCTGGCAAATCTTTTATACGCTGTAGTTCGTAAAGAGACCGCGCAACTTTTCTGAGCGCTTGAACATTGAGCACGCGGTTAGCGATTGCGCTTTTATAATATTCCCGCCCGGTAGCTTGTTCTAACTCCGAAGTTAATGCCTGCTTAATCGTCCAGCGGTTCCCTTCAATAAGAAAAGTATCGCCCGGCTTTGTAGCGTCGCCAACTTTTTTAAGGGGGGTGTATGTTTCATTCTTGCCCGCCAGCGCAATACCTTTATCGCCAACTGCAACAACTTTGCGTACACCCTTTTCGTTTTCGATAACAAAGAGCACGCGGTTTTTTAAAGACCCCGTAGTTCTAGGCAGCTTGCCGCCCCCTGTAACAGGGCCGTTCTTTGACGCCGGAGAAGTGTATTTGTCTACGCCGGGCGTTTTGCCTTTTTCTAAACGGTGAACATAGTTAGGATTTAATTCGGGAACTTCATCCTCGGTAACACCAAGCGCTTTTATTTCTTCAAATAAATCACGCTCTTCTGTTTTTAGCGGGCCCATAATCCTGTCGTAGGCCGCACGCTCTTCAGGGCTAACCCGGACAGAAGTATCCCCTTCCTCTTGCGCGTATAGCCGTTCGTCAGCTTCACGGGGGATTGCCTTTGATGCTTCCTTTGTGAGGTTCATCAGCTCGCTTTCATCAGCGGCGGCGTTGGTTGTTAGGCGGTTAAAATTGTCCTCTTCTCCCGTAATAAATTTTGATGCTGGTACATCAGGCAAAGGTTCTTTTGGAGCTGCGGCAGCGGACAAAGTATTTGAAGAGCTTGCATAAGCGGGGTTAAAAGCAGCATCATCGCTCCTGCGGATGTTGCGCGGGTCAAACACAAGGTACTGATCGTATTTAGGGTTTCCGCTTATTGATATGTCTTGGATGTCCTTAATGCGAACAGTGTCGGCACCTTTTGATTTTGCGTAAGCAATAACGGATTTCATAGAAGAGTTGTTGTAATAGCTACTGGGAGAAAAGTCTTTCCAGCTAACCTCAATCATCTTACCCGGCTTGATCCACAGCGGCATAACAATACTGCCGTACGCTTTCTCCGGCTTATCTTTGGTCAGAAAGAAAGCCTTTTCCCCTGATTTGGATTTGCCCATGTTAAAGTTTATGATCTTTGAATTTGTAGAGTGATAAAATTGTAAGTCTGATCTAAAGCCCATAGCCTTTGCACGGGCGATACGGGCTTTAAGCGTGCCGGATAAATTACCAAGGAAAGGATTTTTGCCGCCAGCGGTTTTCTTTGCGGCCTCATAATCTTCGGGCTTCATCCCAAAAGTTTCGCCGTAAGTGTTGTTTCCTTTGAGCATGTATTCTTCAAGCTTGCCGCTATCGACAAGCTCTTTATATTTAGCTTCGGACAAACCTTCGGCGGCGGCAAGGCTTGGCGGTTCTACAGCAGGAGAAACAACTTTCTTTTTGCCTTTTGTTTTAGAAGGCATGTTTGCAAACAGATCAGGTTTAGCAGCTTCTACGGGTTTTGCTTTTAAACCGTCCTCAAGAACTTTACGCTCTTTACCGATCAGATCGCGTTTCAAAGCTTCTGCGGCGGGCATGACATGCACAGCCTGAGTTTCCCATCCCATATCTGCGGGGGAACCGCCTACGCGCTCGGCCAGATAAAAACGCGCCCGCGAGTAATCGAGATCATAGTCTCCAACAATTCCGACAAGCTTTACCTTTAGCCCTGTCTCTTCAAAAGTTTCTTTGATAGCCGTAGATTGCAGGTCAAGAGCTTTTTCACGACGACCTTTAGGGAGGCTGTCTTCATGCCCCCCAAACCTATTGGTAGGAGATAACGTCCATACACGCCCGTCTGGTTCACGAATAATAACCCCTGCCCCTGAAGGTAACGTAGGGTGAGGCTGGAACGGCGTGTCTAAGGCGGGGTTTTTACCTTCAACTACGAACCAGCCGTACGTCGTTTTAGGCGCATCTTCCCACGATTTAAATTCAGGCGGCACTTTGCCGCCCGGTACGAACGTTGCCCGCTTGTTTGGGGTTACAGGCTCGGCGGGGTAAGTGGGTTGGGTTGGATTTTTGATTTCAACTTGCTTACCGTTCTCGTCAATCTGAGGGTGGTACACAATCTGAACTTTAGAAGCAGCGGGTTGCGCCATAGCTTTAGCGCGTTCATCAGGAACCTTACCCATAGGCTCGATAGCAATTATGCTGTCAGGCGCTTTGTTTATACCAAACGCCTGTTTCAACTCTGCAACAAACTCGTCCGTAGTCGCCGCTGTACGAAGCTCTGTACCGTCAGGAGCGCGTTCAACAAGCGACATTGGTTGATGACCACGAGCCACGCTTGCTTCTACATCGGCTTTATTATAAGGGCCAAGGCCAAGATGCTTCCCAAAACGGTCGGCTGCAATGTCCTCTTTGAGCTGCTGCACACTTAAAGATTTTGGATCGTAATGGAACGTACCCTTGTTCGGATCGGTATAAACCGCCGCACCTTTCGGCGGTGTAGGGATCGTTTCTTTGGGCATGGTGCTTGGATAGAACACGGCGGGTCGCCGTCCGGCCTCAAACTCCCTGAGCTGCGCTGCAATGGTGGCGGGGCTTTCAGGAATAGGGCGGTCTTTGGCAGACACAGGTGCACGGGCTTCGACAGGCGCCGGAGGTATAGGCTCGTTTTTAATGGACGCGGGCGGCTCTTCCCCGCCGGGCTTACCTTCACCGGGATAACCCTTGAGGTGTTCGGAGCGCAGCTCGCCTGTGAAATTCTCTGGCACTTGCTTGGCTTTGCGGGCGATCTCTGCCCCTTCTGTGCGGTCAACAAAATGCCCGCTGGATGTTACAAAGCCTTCAACACCTGTATGTCCGGGGTTGTTGTCATATACCTGAGCATGGCTATCCCCTGTAGCTACATCGCCTGTGGCTGGGTTAAACACGGCGGCGCTTTTAATTGTCGCATCAGGGGGCACTACATCTGGATTAAATGCGCCGGGCATATCCGCAAAAAGATCGGGGGCTTTGGGTTTTCCTTTTGCCCAATCTTGCACCACTTCTTCAGGCTTTGGTACTTTAAACGTTTCCGCGCCGCGCCCCATCTCCATAGCAAAATAAGGATCAACAACTTCACGCTGGGCTTTTTCCACGTTTTCTTCATACTCGGCGGGAGCGCCTTGGTAAGCTGTCTTTGCGCCGCCTATGCCGCCCGCAACCGCACGGCCAGCAATATTGGGAAGATAATTGAAGATCGCGTTAGCGCCGACTGCTCCTGCTGCTACTGCGCCTTGAGCAACAGCGGCTAAAGGCGCACCAAGGTATTGCCCTACGGCTCCGCCCGGGCCTACAGCATTTACTATGGCTTGTTCGGCGGGGCCGTAATTAAGCTGGCTGATGTCTTTTGCCGCGTTATAGGCTTCAGTGGCCGCGCCAACTTTTGCGGCTTCGTCCGCAAGACGAACCTTACGCGCAATGTTTCCGGCTTCAGTATATAAAGAAGCGGCGCGATCCAAAACGTTTTTATCCGATCCCACGCCCTGCATGTAGGCTGGCCCGCTTGGGCTGGAAGGCGTTCCTGTGGCCCCGCCAATCATCATAGGAGAAATGCCCCCCGCCTTAGCCTGTGGAGCAACGGGCGAAACGGGGGGCGAGGCTGGAGCTTGCGCCCCAGCTTTGGGTTTAACGGGAAAACCCGCAAATAAATCAGGGGCTTTTTTTGTTGGAAAACCCGCAAATAAATCAGGGGCTTTTTTTGTTGGAAAACCCGCAAATAGGTCAATCGTATCGGCCATTATTTAAGCTCCGACGGCAACAACGTAACCCCGTATTTATCTTCTATAAATTTTATAATTGCGTCTGGGTCTGCGCCGTCCGCAATCATTTGTTTGGATTGCCGGATAACTTCTGTTTTGTCTATGCCCGGAGGAAGCCCTTGTGCAGTGGGCGGCTTAGCGAAAGCGTCTTCGTTTCTTGGTTTTTCAGGGATAACTTGTTTGCTCTGTTCCTCTTTGATCTTTTTGGCGGCATCCGTATCTCCGGCCATTGTAGCCCTGCTGGCAGCATCGTACAAACGAAGGTGCTCATCGGTTGCGGCTTTCCACATTTTGTAGGCTTCATTTTTTTCTTGTGTCGTTTTTGCAAAGTCCATTTTCTGACGAAGCATGTCTACACGCTGCGCGGACTGTGCAAGGCGGGCTTGGCTTTCCTGAGCTTTTCGATCTTCCATCTGACGGCGCAAGTCCATATTCTCGCCGCGATATTTATCGGAACTTTCAAGCGACCGCTCGCGTAAATATAAACCTTCTGCACGGAATTGGTTTAAGACTTCTTGCGCGGCGGCTTTGCTTTGCGCGTTTAAGACAAACATACCTTGCTCAACCGCAGCGGCCATGACCCGCGCACCTTCAGGGTTGCTGAAATCAATATCCTTATTTGCTGCGCGAATGGCTGCTATCAGATCGGGAAGAGAATGTACCCCCACATGCTCGGATATATTTGTTGGTTGGCCGCTTTGCATTTTAGCGAGAACAGAAGCTGATTGCGGCGGAGGCGCGGGTTGGTTCCATGCAGGCATTTGTGCTGGTGCGGCAATGCCGCCGCCAAAAGAATAATTCCCCGGCAAAGTACTTGGCGGAGGTGCGGGGGGTAAAGCGGGTGAAGGTGTGTAGCCACTTGTTGCTTCACGAGGAAGGTCATAAGCCATTACGCTTCCGGCTTCTCCCGCACGAGGAGGGTAATACCCTGTTAACGGCCGAGGGTCTGAAGCGTCTGGTGGCATCGGTTGAGCGGGTTGCGCCGCCTGAGCCATCGCCATAGCCGGAGGCATTTCTACGCCGCCTGTAGCTGGGCCAGCGGCAGCGTAGGAATACGGGTTGATAGAAGAAGCACCGCCATCAGCAGGAGCACCGCCGCCAGCAGGAGGAGTTGTACTGGGCGCACCCGTAATGTTTAAGGACGCAAGAGTTTTACCCCATGCAGCGGTAGCATCGTCTTGATTTTTAAGGCGAGCTTGTTCTAAACTTTGTTGTTTCCATTTTTGGCTGAGGTCATATCCAGAGACAAGGCCACTGGCGAGGCCACCAAGACTAAAAGCCATTGTCGTTATCCTTAACCGTTGGAAGCCATATCGGAACTTCCGGTCTTCATAAATGTGGGGGTCTGCGAAGGTGCAGGGGCGGGTTTAGGGGTAAGGTTGCCCACGGACGAAGGTGTAGGCGAATAATTCATTTTCTTCTCCGCCCACGAAAGCATATCGCTTCCTGTTTTCCCCACAAGGAAAGGGTTTGCTTTTATTGCATTCGCGCTAAGATGATCCGACACAAGGTCATTAGGGTTTTTCAAAACCGACGTTGCCCCGCCCGCACCAAAGAAATGGGCAAGATAAGTGGCTCCGGGTGTAGGCTCGACCCCACGTTTGGAAAGATAATTCTGATTATCTTTTGTAAACTTTATGGCCGCTTGCGTGTTGGCTACAGGATCGTATTTGTCCCCTTTACCGTAAGCTTTCCAAGTTTTATCGAGAAATTGAAACAGTCCACCCGCTGAAGATGTTTTAGCTTTTGCGTCAGGTTTAAAATTACTTTCCTGCTTTGCAACGGCGAGCATGTACTTCGGGTCAACGCCCGCTTCCTGCGCGTGCTTCGTAATAAGGTTTTGTATGTCCCCACCGCCGTAGTTGGTTTGAGGAGACGGAGGAGGGGCTGCGCTCATAGGCGGCTCCGGCATATAATGGTTTAGCGCGGGCGGCATAGTCATAGCGGTTTGAGGCGCCAAATAGTTGCCCATAGGCATTGGAGGCGGTGCGCTTGGAGGCGGCGCAAAACTAGGCTGTGACTGAGGAGCTGGGGGCCCCATAGGGTTCATTGCCGCGCTCTGCATTGGTGCGCCGGGCAAAGGTGGAGCTTTGCCTATTCCTGTTGCAGGGTCAAGGCGTGCTTGCATAGCCCGAAGNATNGCCTGCCGACGGTCGTTACCCTGTTGGATCAGGTTCGGGTTTGGAGCAAAAGAACTAGGGTCAAAAGCCAT
>JGI26470J50227_1000752_pt1 | contig 12552 bp, 20 predicted proteins | sample FreactTroBogLake_FD_50227 | JGI IMG/M metagenome (IMG submission 50227) | reverse complement strand
TAAGCAGAAAATTCACCTACATGGACAGGTCTGGACTCCTTCAGTCCTACACGGACGTGGTGAGAGAGTTCGAACTATACAAAAAGGAGACTAAAATATATGGCTAGAGTATTCGACGTTTTCACCATGTACAACGAACTAGATTTGTTGGAGTTGAGGTTGGAGATGCTGGGCCCCCACGTGGACAAGTTCGTGCTGGTTGAGTGCATTGAGACTTTTTCGGGAAAGCAGAAGCCCCTCTACTTTCAAGACAACAAAGAGAGGTTCAAAGACCACCTTCACAAGATCCACCACCACGTAACGATAGATCCCCCAAAGTCATTCGAGGACCTTCAGTCCATGATACTTGACGAGTTCGTTCCAAAGAAAGTAAAAGAAATATGCATCCAGGCTCTGACCAGCACCAACGTTCCAAAGGGAGAGGTGCACTGGCTGAAGGAGTTCTACCAAAAGGAGACCATAAGGACTGCAATAGAGGACGCAGGAGCTCAGGACGAGGACCTGATCTTTGTGTCAGATCTCGACGAGTACTGGAATCCAGAGCTGGACTATTCAGCAATAGAGGACCACGGGATCTACAGGCTCAGGCAGCTGGCCTACTCTGGGTACATGAACGTCAGGTCTTCAGAGGACTGGGCGGGAACGCTGCTGTCTAAGTACAAAAACATCCACGGCTCATGCCTGAATCATCTAAGAACTCCGTCAAAGACCAAGTACAAGTACATAGACAGTGCCGGCTGGCACTTCACCTTTATGGGAGGAGAACAACAGGTGAAGATGAAGCTGGAAGCGTACGGCCACCAGGAGTACAACAACGACGGAGTTAAGAACAAGGTTGGAGATCTTCTCAAGCAGGGAAAGGACGTACTGGGCAGGATCGAGTTCAGCTTTTGGGTGGACGACTCCCAACTCCCCAAGCACGTGCTGAAAGAGAGGCAGAGGTACTCAAAGTACTTCAAGGTTTAGTGATTTCAAAAAAACAAAAAAATAATTCAATTTGCCAATTACATTTTGCATACCGTCAAAAAATAATTTGAGGTACTTAAAACCCTGCATAAAGTCCATAAGGGAAAATTCCTACTTTTCAAACAACGAGGTGCTCGTGTTCGTGGACCAGGACAACGATGGAACTGTCGATTGGCTGAGGGAGCAGGGCATCAGGTTCATAGAGAACACGGGTGAATCCCCAAAGGGGATAGGATTCGCCTACGACCAGATGTTTAGGGAGGCAGAGAACGACCTGGTCGTTGCTTTTCACGCTGACATGGTGCTGGGGCCCAGCGCAGACAAGCACCTGTTGGACTTAAAGACAGACAACAACGTTGTTTGTGCAACCAGGGTAGAGCCTCCCCTTCACCCGCCGGGGCAGGAAAAGATAGTGAGGGACTTTGGCATGTGGCCGGAGGACTTGAAGACGGAGGAGTTCAACCAGTTCGTCAGGAACAGCGCATCCTCAAAGGTGACAAAGAGCATATTTGCTCCGTGGCTCATACACAGAAAGCAGCACCTCGGCCACGATCCAATATTCAGGTCTGTGTTCGAGGACGCTGACCTATTCAGAAGGATGAAGCTGACAGGGTACGACCTAATTCAGTCGTGGTCTGCAATGGTGTACCACCTGACGTGCAGAGGGGGACAGTTTGCCCACGCACAGACCATGGACGACTTTCAAAAGAAGGACCAGGGGTGGCAGATGAACAACGTCGTGTCAATGTACGAGTACATAAGAAAGTGGGGAGGGTTCCTAAAGCAGACCGACACTCTTGAGCCCATACCAAACGTAAAGTACAACATAGGAATAGAGATAAAGAACTGCAGGAGCGAGCAGGTGCTCAGCGTGGAGCCGTACTTCGACCACATAAAGGTCGGAATTGATCCGACCTCGTACTGCAACTACGTGAAGCCGTACACCTCCTTCGACGTAAGCTCAAAATTTGTTCAGGAGCTGGAGGACGACGTCATGCTTGAGGCGGACTTTCAGGACATGGTAAAACCAGAGAACATGTTTCAGTCGTTGGTTGAGTCCATTCAGGACATTCTGCACAACGACGCAGAGGACCTGGGAACGTACGAGTTGGGACCGTTCAAACTGCACGTTAAAAAGAAAGAGCCAAAACATCCAAAATTAAAGCTATGCTAAGTCAAAAGGACGTCACTTTTGTTGTGCCGTCGTACAACAACCTAAGGCACTTGAAGAACTGCTACGAGTCAATAAAGAAGAATGCACCAGCCTGCAAACTCGTTCTGCTGGACGATGGATCCACGGATGGAATGATGGAGTGGGTGAACTCTCTGCTGAGCGATCACGACGACCAGTCTCTGAAGGTCTACAGATCTGCAGAGAGAGTCGGGCACACGATCCTCTACGACAGAGGGATTGCACTGGCTGACACTTCCGTGGTGGGGATCCTCCACGCAGACATGATAGTCGGGCCCAACTACGCCGAGAACCTCCTCAAGCACCTCAAGCCGATGACGGTCGTGTGCGCAACAAGGATAGAGCCTCCACTGCACCCGGAGGGGAAGGAGAAGATAATAAAGGACTTTGGCATGGACTTCGACTCGCTGAACGTGGCTGCGTTCGAGGAATACGCGCTATCTGCACAGAAGGAATTTGAGGGCCAACGCACCAGCGGCATGTTCGCTCCTTGGGTTCTTTACAAGGAGGACTTCAACAGAGTGGGAGGGCACGATGCGCTTTTCGCTCCGTTTCCCTACGAGGACTCCGACATATTCCAGAGGTGGATGATGCAGGGATACGAGATGGTTCAGTCTAGGGACTCATTCGTGTACCACCTGACGTGCAGAGGGCACAGGTGGGGGGAGAGAGTAGGAGTGGACGACGACTACTTCAAGAGGGCCAGCGCAAGGGCAGCAAGAAACTACCTGAGGAAGTGGGGAAGCTGGATAAAGAACGACGAGTACCAGCTTCCGATAGTTCCCAAGAAGCACAACGTGGGAATTGTCGTTGAGGGAAGTTCAGTGGACCCAAAGCTGGTGGAATTTCTGGAGCCGTGGTGCTCAGCTCTGTACCTTCAGGACAAATCCGCTGCAGAGAGGTACTCCAAAGCAGAGCAGCAGAACACGCTGTTACAAATGGCATCCAGGGTGAAATACGGGGCAGTTCCTGACAACGACGTTGTGGTTCATATTAACCCATTAAAAATAACAAACGACTCGATCTTGGTCATCCAGCAGCTCCAGGAGATAATCCAGGAGTCTGGAGGCATTGGAGAGTTCGAGCTGGCAGGAATGAGGGTGGAAATAAGCAGAATGGAGCCCACAAAAATTNCCATAAGGCCCCTATTTTCAACCGATTAGTTTGTCGCAGATATTTATTACCAAAGACCTACTTTAAAAATATGGCAAATTTACCCGAGGGAGTTTACACTGTTAATTTGACGATGGACGGAGAGAGGGTGTCCATACCTCTGAGGTTCGTGCTGGAGGACTCGCCGACAAAGGCAGGAATAAACATGCAGTTCATCCTCCCAGACAAAAAAATAAAGGATCCCAGAAAAAAACAGGAGTACGCAAACAAAATATCCATAGCCCTTCAGAAGAAGTTCGGAGAGGCTGGAATTCCGGTGGACTACAACGAAAGAAATGCGTACACAAACGTGGCTTCATTTATTGTGCCCATCAGCGCCGTGTCCTCTTGGCTTTTAAAAACTCTAAAAGGTCAGTAGTGGCAGAATTTTTGATAGACAAATACAAAAAGAACTCTGTGCTTTCGGGAAAAGGAAGCCAATTCTCAGGGACAATCGACCATTCAAACTACGTGGAAATGATGAGAAATTCTGTGAACGCAAAGAAGATCTCAAGTTCCGTAAACTCTGCAGCAAAGACCAAGTCTCCTGCAGATTCGTACTACTCAACAAAGGGATTTGGATCTTAGTTGAAGGACAAACAAAAAACACCAAAGCAATATGTCCAACGTAAAAATATCTCAACTTCCATCAGTGTCTTCTGTGGCTCAATCGGATTTAATTCTGGTGGTTGCCTCTGGGGTCACATCAAACATATCCACGGCCAACCTGGGCAGCTCAATCACCGCCTCAGGCGTTTTGGGAGGAGCTGCCAACTACGTTCCAGTTTGGAGCGGTTCAACAAACTTTACCAGCAGCGCTCTGTACCAAACAGGACNACTCGTGGGTGTTAACACCAGCTCTCCAAGCTACAGCCTCGACGTGAGTGGCACGGCNAACTTCAGGTCTGGCACCGTGGCCACTGGATCTTCGGTGATCACCGGCAGCCTTCAGGTGATAGGAAATATCATCGGATACAACAGCTCTTCCTATGTGGGAAACTTGGCAGGAGCAGCAGCCTCTGCAATTTCCTACTCAGTGTTTTTTGGAGAGCAGTCGGGACTTAGCGCATCCTACTCCGCCAATGCAACCTTCTTGGGAGCTTTTGCCGGCCTGAATGCGTACAGCTCCTCTTTTGCTACCGCTGTGGGATACGGAGCCGGGATATCCATGTCAAATGCAGGGAATTCTTCTGTGTTCGGTCCTTACTCTGGCTATGGATCCATGGGGTCCATAGGATCGGTAGCCCATGGGATTTACGCAGGAGCGGCCACTTCTGGGTCTGTCTACTCAATCTTCATAGGGCCCTACGCGGGGTACCAAATGTCGGGGTCGTCGTACAGTACAGTGATTGGATACAACGCAGGATTCGCCAACACGCTTGGAAACAACAACATTCTGATAGGGACTGAGGTGGGGCTGCCAAGCGGAAGCTCTAACTCAGTCAACATAGCAGGNCTTATATTTGGATCAGGGTCCTACTTTAGCACTGGCTCAATCAGCTCTGGATCCGCCAACGGAAGAGTCGGAATAAACCAGCCGAACCCCAGCTACTCGCTGGACGTCAGTGGGTCGGGAAAATTCAGCGGCGGACTGACAGTCACAGGAAGCGTGATCGTAACAGGGTCTGTGTCGCTGTACTCTGTAATGACACTGGTTCCACTTGGAGCACTTCCCACTTTTGGGGTGAGCACTGGGTCGTTGGCAACCTCTGGATCCCACTTGTACTTCTACAATGGATCAGGCTCTCTGAACGGTTGGGCCCAGGTAATATAATTATAAATCTACAGTTATGAAAAAAAAGCAGAAGGAAATAGTCAAGGCAGTGTTTGACAATCTGGATCAACTGACCAAGGAGGACATAATCAGCTCACAGATGTTCAAGGACGTGCTAAAGAGGCANGTGCCAAGGGCAATAGAGGAAGCAATTGCAGGCAAGAAGNCCTTTGCCACGGTGTTCGAAATAAATTCCACCAACAGCTTCATAGACATACACAAGAATTATTGGGCGGACTCCCTGTCCGTCTGTTTGAATTGGTACTTGGAGGACGGATCAGAGGACTACGAGACCTGCAACCGCATATCAAAAATGATAGAGTCCCTAAAACCAAATAAAAAGTAAAATATGCTTCAGCACGATCAGTACAGAAACATACAGGATTCGGTAGACCACCTCTTGGGAATAAAATCAACAATCAGAAGGAAAAAAAAGACTCAGTCGGAAAGAAAGAAGGAGCTGTTCTTTTTCATAATGACCCTCATGGAGGAGAGCATAGTGAGGTCAAACCTCGCTTACCACGAGCTTCAGCTGGACCTGTTCAAGTTCGAGGAGAAGTACGTCCAGATAATTGACATGCTCATGGCGATGAACTTTGGAGAGGAGCTGATGGACATCATAGGATTCTACCTGTACGACAGGATGCTGGAGGACGGAACTATCATTCCAATAACCACAGAGGACGGCCAGGAGATACTCCTAAAGACTCCGTACGACCTGTGGAACTTGCTTGTTGCAATAAACCCAAAGATAGACGAGTAAACGAACATGAAAGGAAAGAGGGCAAAGTACCAGAAGAAGCTCCCGCGCGAGGTGTCCAAGGAAATAGGATTTCCCCACCTGGGCCTTCAGCTGACCGAGGACGAGATCAGGGAGTCGATGGTGAACTCCAAGAACATAACCGACGCGTGCCGCTACATGGGAATCTCCCTAAAGACTTGGGTGCACTACGCAAAGAGGTACATAGACCTAGAGACGGGAAAGACCCTCTACGAAATGCACAGGAAGTACGGCAATCCAAACGTCGTTCGCACAAGAAAGAACAAGGAGAACCTTCCAAGAAAGTACAAAAAACAGATAGACAAGCTTCTCACCTACAGGAAGTGGACCAGCCCGGCCAGGGTGGCAATACTCAAGAAGATGCTCATCCTCCACGAGATGCACAAGGAGCAGTGCGAGCACTGTGGGTACGAGGACAGGAGAATAAAGGACGGCAAGCAGCCCCTGATGCTCCACTTCGTGGACGGCAACAGAAGGAACTGGGAGCTGTCCAACATACGGTGGCTCTGCTACAACTGCTACTTCATCCAGGCCACGGACCCCTTCAGCGGAAGAATGCTCAGAAACATGGAGTCCAGCCCAATAGCAGGACACGAGACTTCGTTTGAGTCCAACCTTCTTTTCTACGACTTCGATGAGTCTGTGCTCAAGGAGATACAGGTCATGCAGAACTTCTTGGAAGAGGGGAGGTACACGGAGGAGGAGGACCTTGTGGACTTCAAGAGCAAGCAGGAGAGGGAGATGGACGCAATCAAGAGTGCCATCAGCGAGATACAGTACACAAAGCTGGAGTTGGACGACGACGAGGAGTCGCTCATAGACAAAAGAATTTAGCCTAAATACAATTTCTCACTTAAAAATTAAATTTCTTTGTTCGGGATTAAAGTGGTATTTTTACCATCTAAAAAATCTATTTAATTGAAAGTCATGGTAGAAAAACTGAACATTGCAAAGACTGTGCACCCGACGGACCCATTGAGCATCAACAGCTGGATGAGAGAATTCAGGGTGGGGTGCAACTACGTAAAGGCCGCCTCCTGCAACGCAACCGACATAATGCACCAACAAGAGTCCAAAAACTCAAACTACTCGAGGCTGCTCAAGAGGTCATTGCAAAAATTTTCTTTGGCGTAATTGCTGCCACTTTAGTTTGTTGTTTGTATTGAATTTGGCCGTGTTCAAAATATTTATTGTAGTAAATTGCCCTGCAGAAAACATTAACATATTTACACAACCAACAATATGAAAATCTTAACTTTAGACCCAACAGACCAAATTGTGAACAATTCTTTTTTGCAGTACGGACTTCTTGGAGTGATTGCTCTTTTGCTGGGATACTTCGCATTTCTTCAGTACAAGAGGCTGGTGGAAAGAAACGATGCNCTGGAGAAGAAGGTGGACAACCTTCAAAGGGACATGATGGGAATACTTGTGGAGGAGAGGGACAGGCTGTCAAAACTGATCAGCGACAACACGGCAGCTCTCAGCGACCTTCAGAAGACTATATACAGAGTTCTTTTGATGTCAAACAACAGAGGAGGAAATTCAGAATCTTAATAAAAAATAAATGTTATGTTGCGCAAATTAAAAAGGTCACTTTTTGCAAAAAAGATATTCTCTAAGCCCTGCAGCCCCAACCAATCCAGCTGCGACTACCACTATTCCATATTTGGAAGCTTCTGCAGTTCGTGCCCAACGCTGCAAGAAAAAAAATTAACAAAAGAAAGCAGGGTGAAAAAGTTTGCAAAGCAAGTCTCCTGTTTTCTCTAAACTGGAGTCCAACACTTTTTTATTTCAACCCAAATTACTACATTTACAAACAAAAAGGTTGCATTTTATGGAAAATTTAAACAGCTGCTGCTTTATTTCCACAGTGGACGAAATAAGGCCAATAGAAGGGGCGGACAAGATAGAGCTCGCCCTCGTAAAGGGATGGAGCTGCATCGTCAAAAAGGGATCCCACTCAGTGGGAGATCTTGTCGTCTGCGCCACCACCGATGCCGTCATACCGGAGTCAATCTCCACCGACCTCAACGTCAAGGATTACCTAAGAAGCGGCACCAGAGTAAAAACCATCAAACTGAAGGGAGTGTACTCAGAGTGCTTGATAATGCCAATGAGCGTTCTTCAAGGAAAGCTGACCATGGGCCACAGCGAGAAGGACGGAATGGACGTGATGGAAATCTTGGGCATCCACAAGTACGAGCCACCTGCAAAGATGGTGCAACTGTCCTCTGGCAGGAAGGTAAGGTACTTTGAAAACCAGAACTTTAGGATCTACTACAAATTTCCCAACATCAAAAACGTGAAGGGAATGTTCACAGAGGAGGATACGGTGCAGATCACCAGAAAGATTCACGGCACCAACGCCAGGTATGGAATAGTAAAAAAGACAAGGGTCTCCTGGATGGACAGTGCAAAGAAGTTCATCAGAAGGAACTTCAGGCTGTTTTCTTTGGAGTCCTGGGACTGGGTGGACTACGAGTTTGTTATTGGATCCCACAATGTGGAAAAGGGATCAGACTCCCAGGGGTTCTACGACACCAACGTGTGGTTCGAGATCGAAAAGAAGTATGGCATAAAGGAGCGACTTTGGAACTACGTGAAGAACGATTTGGTATTTCCCTATGGAATAGGGTCAGGCGTGATCCTGTACGGGGAGATATACGGCCACGGAATACAGAAGAACTACGACTATGGGCTCAAGGACAAGGACTTNGTTGCCTTTGACGTNGAGGAGAACGGGGAGTACCTCACCACCAGCATGACAAAGAGCGTGGTGGAGCTGATCCTTGGCCTTCCCCACGTGGAGGTGCTGTACTACGGAAAGTGGAGCCAGGAAGTCCAGGACTCTTACGTGTTTAAAAATTTCGTAGAGGGAACGAAGGTGCCCCACGAGGGAGTCGTTGTCAAGTCTTCGGACGGCAGCAGGAACAAGGTGGCAAAGGTCATCAATCCGGACTACCTTATATTCTCTGAAAAGAACCACGTTGGAGACTCCCACTAGACAGTATTTTTACACAGAAAAATGATAGACAGAATGGCAAAGAAGTGCAAAATTTGCAAGCAGGACTTACATCCAGTGAGGGCCAAGTACGGCTACGACACGTGCGTGAATCACTCGAATGCAGACAGGTACAGCGGCATAATATCAGGGACGGGAGAGGACAGCTTTGAGCTGAACATAATAAAGGACAGGGAAGCTGCCGCATATTTGAAGAGCCTTTCTCATGTGTACGAGTAGGACATATTTATTGTATATACACAAAAAGCATGAACTACGTAAGCTACGCACAGTACACAGACTCACTGAACAATTTCAAACAGGCAGAAGGGCTTTTAAAAGAGTCCAAGGAGGACGACCTGTGCCCAAATGCTTCCCACCACGAGTGGAAGAAGGTTGGATCAGAGAAAGCCAAGTGCGAGCACTGCGGGATGACAAAGGCGATTGCATACGGGTACGAGCCGGAGAGGTCCTTTGAGTACGGAGAGAAGAACAAAATGAGAGAGGGAGTTTCAAGGATGAGCGAGTCAAGAAGGAGGTTCGAGTCAATCAGACAGAACCTGTCCCCAGAGGACCAGGAGCAGCTGAGAGAGTACATGGACACCTTGAAGGAGGTGAAGAGGACCATAAAAGAGCTTCTATTGAAGGGGTCCAAGAGATCATCCGACGAGCACAGAATTGAGGAGGGAGGAGACATGATGCACAAGAGACTGAAGATCAAGTAGATGAAGTCTTAATCACAACAGAAACAAATTTTAGAGGCCTTTTATTGGGCCTCTTTTATTTTAAAAAATTAAGTTTGCATGAAATCAGAGAAAAAACCAGACCTGGTAGTGTGGTCGGAGGAAAGGAACTACTACGCTCGGGAGCTGGAGTACGGGTCCAACCTCTCAGCACCTTCCATAAGGGCAGATAACGTCGACGGATGGAAGCGGGCAAGGGTGGAGGACTTCAACAGGGAGTTCAAAGCGAGGTANGACGAGCTCGTCGAACAGGCAAANAGGCTGAAGAGCGAGTACGAGTGGAACGAACTGCTATACACAAGGGTTCATTACTCTTTTCAGCCGNTGGCCGGAAGGACGTACCANCTCTACTCAAGGAGGGACGGAACCATGTTCCTGTCCATCGTGGAACCAGGNCAGTGGAGGATGGACCACGTGGGAAGCTTTAAAATGGATTCTTCAGGCAGGTGGATTAAAATNTGAAAAAACCAAAAATAAATTTTTTTTATTTNGAGGATTTGTTGTACATTTACTATCTAAAAAATAATAAAAGTTATGGCAAGCAAATACTACTCAATCCACAAGCAGNGGGCCAAGGAGCTCGGAATCAAAGTGTCAGAATACTACAAGAGGGGACTGAACAGGGATTCAGCAGTTCAGAGCTCCAGAAAATCAGAATCTTCAGCAAAGGAGATAGACTTCTCAATGGTCAAAAGGATGGACGACTTCCACGTGGACGAGAGGATGTTCAAGGTTCACAAGTCGGGGGTTGCCATAGACGACATGATCTCCTTCGAGGGAGGAATTCCCGTGTCGACCAACATAATGGTCACCGGGGATCCCGGCAGCGGAAAAACCACAATAATGCTGCACACCCTCTCCCACCTGCAGACCAACAACAGCCACCTCAAGTGCCTGTTCGTTTCGGCCGAAATGGGAAGGAAGGGGATAGTGAACTACAAGAAGAGGTTCCCAATCTTTGGGTGCCTGGAAACCATATTCACCTCCGAGTTCGTGGAGCACAACATGAAGGACGTCATAGAACAGCTCTTCGACAGGGGCTACGACTACGTTTTGATCGACAGCCTGGCAGAGCTGCTGGACATGGTGAGGGACCACTCAGGAATGTCTCAGGCGCAGGCGGACAAGTGGATGCTGGACCTCTGCGTTAAGCACAACAGGGGGGAGAACAAAAGGGGCGCCTACACCACAATGATCATGATACAGCAGGTGACCAAGGGAGGCAAGTTCATAGGCTCCAACAAGGTAAAGCACATCTGCGACGCCCACATGGAGCTCAAGAAGAGGAAGAGGGAGAGCCCAGAGGACGTCCAGAGGACCTACATGTTCTTCTCAAAGAACAGGAACGGGAACGTCTTCGTTGAGTGCGAGTACGTGCTGGGAGCCAACGACGTGGTGTACGGGCAGTCCCACCAGGAGGCGCCCGAGGACGAAGAAGAAATCAGATTCGAACTTTCAATTCAATAAAACTGAAGACCATGGCAGACACAAAAATTTTGGACAAATTCAAGAGCAGGATGGACCGACTGGGAATACAGGTGGAGTACACCATTAACTTTCCATTCGTCTACGTGNNCAGCGTGGATGGAAGAAAGGTCAAACCAGAGGACTACTACATGGCGAACCACGGGTTCACCATCGCATTCTACCCAACAAGAGGACAGGCAATGGAAATAACCAATGTAAGAAAGCTGTTTCAGCTGATCAGGAAGTACAAAAAAAATTAAACAGCGCATTTTTGAATTTACCTGATAATTAATTTTTAAAATTAGGAAAAACTAATTTATATTTGTTTAAACAATAAAACAAAAAAAAATGAAAAAGACGTTCAGTGTTTTAATTTTGTCAATTTTAATTTCAATTTTTATTTCTGGCTGCGATGAGCAANCGACNGCNGACGAAAAGGACAGGGCCCAGCAGGAGCAGNTGCTCAAGGAGGCGCAGCGACAGACTGGCATGCCGGCCATACACAACTTTCAGGAGAAGAAGCTTCTAAAGATGATATACGAGCTGAGGGACGACGAAAAGATCGTCAACTATGCCTACCTCTACAACGAGTATAATGGAAAGCTCATACTTCTTGGCAAGTGCCTAGGATACGGAATTCCATACAGCACTCAGTACAGCAATCCAGAAAAGGACGTATACGAAGGAGACCACTACAAGGGCTTNGGTGCCCTTCCACAGGCAGAGCCCAACGGGCTGTTCATGCCTGCTTCCAGCGATGGAACGTGGGTCATGCTGCTGGACAAAGACGGCAATCCCCACCCAGTCTACATCGAACCAAAGGTGGTTGTGAGCCCTATTCCACTGAGCATTTAATCAATTCAAAAACAATATACAATGAAACAGATAGTTGGACTAGTAATTTTATTTTTGGCCCTGGGAGTGGTAGTGTCGTTCTCAGCAGGCTGGTTCCAGGTGGCCTACACGTCAACCGTTGAAAAGGCACAGCAGAATGCAGAGAGGAAGGTTTTTGAACAGTCCCAATCTTACGTGGAGGGAAAGAGGCAGGAGGTCACCAAGCTGAGGTACGAGTACCTGACCACAAAGGATCCACAGGAGAGGGCTGCAATAAGGGCCACTCTTAGGTCCTCTCTGGCAAACTTTGACCTGACCAAGCTCGACCCAGACCTTCAAGCATTCGTGGACTCTACGGCCCACTGATAAAAACAGAAAGCATGACAGCAAAGCTAATTCAAGTCGACTACACGTTCAGCGTGGATGACCCAGAGTCTGGAGCCTCATACACAGTCACCCTAATGGAGGACATCTCTCTCGAGGGCCAGTACGTTAGCTATGGGATATTCGACGACGATGGAAACGAGGTCGAGGACGAGTGGATCGCCCTGTCCATAATGACAGCGGTGGAAAATTTAAGGGAGTAAACTAAAAAATACAACAATGCCAACTTTTACAGTCGATGCAGAGCTGGACATG
>JGI26470J50227_1000751_pt1 | contig 12553 bp, 38 predicted proteins | sample FreactTroBogLake_FD_50227 | JGI IMG/M metagenome (IMG submission 50227) | reverse complement strand
TATAGGTGGTAAAGAATGTAGAAAAAAACATGAATCAGACTTTAATAAGCATATTGAAAACACAATATTTAAAATGGAAAATAGTAGCAACAAACCGACTATTGAAAAAAGTAATAATAATTTCGGTGGTGGTAAAGATTGTAGTCATACACCACCAACCATACAAGAAGATTTATGGAAACAATTTGCAAAAGAATATTCCCAACTTCATTCTTTAGATTTAGAACAAGTAAGATATTGGTTTATTCCATTAATTGAATTTGGAAAACAAAATTACACACTAATTAAAAATTAAAACAATATAATAAGTTATGAGAATTTATCAATTACAAACAGCAAAAGAATTTTACAACAGAGTAAAAGGTAATTATAGCATAGAAGAAATAATGGAAGCATACGCAAGACACGTAGCTGCAAGATTTGCTGCTGAATGTGTGAATGAAGCGTTAGGTAATAAAATGGAAGTATCTAACGCACTTCATAGTAAAATTGAAAGTCTGTATAAATCAATAGTTTGGTAATATAAAAATTAAAACATGAAAATAGAAATTAACAAAGATGGTACAGTTACCATAGATGGAGAAGTTTTTGTAAGACAGCAAAGTGAGGTAGTGGATAAAGAAGCATTGCTGCAAGAAGCAAAAAAAAGGTATCCGATAGGTACGGAGGTAATTAGTGTAGATAATGGTGTGTCTTATTTGATAGATAATCACAATACTATGAGAGTTGGCGATTATGGCATTCATGTAGATGTAACTGATGGTATTGATATTTCTGTAGTTAGAATTTTTGAGTTTAATACTAAAAGGTGGGCTGAAATCCTCCCATCCTTCCCTACTATTGAAGAGATGCGAAATAAAGTAAGTATAAGAAGTCTTCTGGATGAAAATGATTATATACAATCGGTTAAGGATTTGACTACTATTGCTAAGTATTATAATGATAAGTATCCTAAGGAATCAATAACTAAAAGTTTTATAACTACTTCTGTTGGTATAGATTATTTTACATTATCTAACAATAGTGGTCAAATATTATTCACTATATCAGCTGCCAAAGAAGCCATTAAAAACCCTAATGTAATAGAAGTGTTAAACAAATATTTTAGAATATCAAAATAAAAGTTATGGAAAAAATATTAGACAAAAACGGTAAGAAAATACAATTAGGAAGTAAGGTATTGTGTCCTAATGGTGATAAAGGAAGAGTAAGCCAATTTGGTGAAGATGATAATCAAAATAGGAGATTGTTAATCACACTAAATGAAGAATGTATTACATCTTCAAGACTTAAAGGGTACTATCCTAATGAACTACAAATAATTGACAAAACTGTAATGTAATATGAAACAAATAAAATTCAGTTTTTCATGTAAAAATTATTTCGGTGAATCAGTTATTAATGCTGAGGATAATCTATCAAAATTAGAAATTCATGATGCTGCTATGAAAAAAGTTAAAGAAGGGCATAGAAACCCATCATTAACAGTATTACAACAATGTTACAATAACAGATGTAAATTATCAATCACAATTAAATAAATACTTTAAAATTAAATAGTAAGTTATGGGAATGTTCGATAGCGTTTTGGTTAAATGCCCGAAATGTAATGAAGGAAATCAATTTCAGACAAAAAGCGGGGAATGTTTATTAAAAGAATATACTTTAGAAGATTGCCCAAATGATGTATTACAAGACGTGAATAGGCACTCTCCTTGTGAGTGTGATTGCGGTTGTAAATATTCAGTTGATATTAAAAATAGAAAAGTAATTATTAACCAAATAAATTAAATAGTAAGTTATGAGTTATTTTATATTTAGTTTTTATTGGGGTAGATTTAAAACAGAGTACAATTATAAGATAATGACTTATAAAGGACGTGGGCTATATAGAAGGGAAATTAATTGTAAAAAATATTAAGCAAATAATATGGAAAAAAGCGTATATCAGGACTTCTATAATTTCATGTATCAGGAACATGGATTGATATTATTAGATTCAGAAATACAAGAAATAATAATAGAAGTTGAAAAATTAAAAAACAAATTAAATAGAAGTTATGATACAAAAATTTAGAAAGAAGCCTGTAATTATAGAGGCTATACAATGGAGTGGTAATGTTAATAAAAAAGAAATAAATGATTTTGTTGGTAAAGAATTAAAATCAGAATTAGAATCTGAAACTGCTTATGTTGCTGGAATGGGTGCGCCTATCTTTAGTTTATTAATTGAAACTAAAGAAGGTGTTATGAAAGCTTTTAAAGGTGATTATATTATAAAAGAGCCATTCCCAACAGGTGATAGAGATTTTTATCCTTGTAAACCTAATATATTTGAAAAAACGTATGAAGAAATCAATTAACCAAACAAGCTAATATATAATATATGATACAGATAAAATTTAAAGGTCAAAGAGTAGATAATAAAAAATGGGTTTATGGATATTTGTATCAATCAAAAAAACAATCATGGATAACTGACTTGATAAATATAAATATTAATACTCACCGAAACTTTGCATGGTGGGAAGTAATACCCGAAACTGTCGGGCAATTTACTGGGTTAAAGGATTGCAAAGGAGTTGATATTTATGAGGGGGATATTTATCATCAAGGAGACTTAAACATTACGTATACTGTTGTGTGGCATGATACTGGATTTAAAGGCAAGCAAAATTCATCAACAAGCTATGCGGGATTAGAATATTGGAAAGATAGAATTGAAGTAGTCGGCAATATTCACAATAAATAATAAACAAACTATGAACAGAGAAGAGTTGGTTAATAAGTTTAAAAATGTAGGATTTAAGGAAGGCACATATGATTATTATTCTAATCAATGTGCCGACATAGCAGAAGCCTATGCAACAGCAAGGATTCAGGGGCATGAAGATAGTAAGTGGGTGAGTGGATACCCTGATAACAAAAATTATTATAGATTACGTTGTTGTATTGATGGTATTGTTGTAGAATCGTATGGTTATTGTGATATTTATGGAGATAAAAAATGGTATAAAGTAGGTTATGGTAATGGTATTGGAGTAATAAATTATGTTACACATTATGAAATTCCTTTTCCTATTCCCCCAACAGTAAAATAAAAAATAATGAAAACAGATTTACAGGATTTAATCGGCAAAAGTGATGATGAAATAAACGTTTATTTAGGTGAAATTCCCGCCGAACAATTTAAGGAAGATGTAATTAACCTGATTAAGAAATATGTAGATAAAGGAGTAATTAAATCCGCTATCGAATCACTGCAAAAACTTTTATAAAAATGACTAAAGAAGAAATAGAAGAAATAAACGAAGCATTGATAGCTGAATTTATGGACTTAGAGTACATACCATATAGTCAGTCAAATGGAGATAATGGGTGGTGGAAGAAGGGTACATTTAGGGAAGGTTGCTCTGTAGGTAACTCTGATTTCATTTGCGTTCATACGTGGAGATTAAACTATAATTCTGATTTTAATAAGTTAATTCAGGTTGTAAAAAAGATTAATGATTTTGAAGATTTTGAGTTCAAATTAGTTGGTAGCAGAGCTTCAATAAAAACGCCTGATGGCAAACGATTTATAAGCCATACTATAAGCATTCTTAATTCAACATACAACGTAGTGGTTGAGTTCATTAAATGGTATAATTTACAAAATAAAAAGTAATGACAAAAGAAGAAATAGAAATAAACGAAGCACTTATAGCAGAATTTATGGACTTAGAGTATATCCCACATAGTCAGTCAAATGGAGATAATGGGTGGTGGAAGAAGGGTACATTTAAAGACGGTTGCTCTGTAGATAACTCTAATTTTATCTGCATTCATACATTTGGATTAAAATATAATTCAGATTTTAATAAGTTAATGGAGGTAGTTAGCAAGATAACAGCTTTCTTAGCAAATGCTGAATATATGTTTGTTTTTAACCCATCATTACCACAAATTTTTGATTACGCAAAATATGACGAATCAGATATATGTTTTGAGTTTATAACAATAAACTCTACTAAGTCAGAGATATATAGTAAGGTTGTTGAATTCATTAATTTTTATAACCAATTCAAATAAGCATGACACCCGAACAGATAGACGAAAAAGCACTAATAGCTGAATTTATGAATTTAGAGTATATTCCATACAACGGCGATAATAATAATGGATGGTGGAAGAGAGGTACATTTAAAGATGGTTGCTGCTCTATTGATAATCCTGATTTTATTACCATTTATACCTGTTGGTTAAATTACGACTCTGATTTTAATACGTTAATAGAGGTTGTAGAAAAGATTAATGATTTTGAAGATATTGAGTTTAAGTTAGTTGGTAGCAGAGCTTCAATTAAAACGCCTGAAGGGAAACGATTTATAAGCCATACTATCAGCATCCTTAATTCAACATATAACGTAGTTGTTGAGTTTATTAAATGGTATAATTTACAAAATAAAAAGTAATGGAAAACATCTTACAAGTAATAAGCGAATCAGGTCATGTTCATGTAATTAATAATGGACTAACACTTACATTCCGAAACTGCATAGTTGAAAGAGTTAGACCAAAAGAAAAAGACAAAGAAACATCGTTTATTGTTTATGATAAACATAAGATAGAGGTAGCAGTGTTTACTACTAACTTGGATATAAATGAAGCGATTTTATAAATAAATAACAACTAAAAAATGAAAGATTTACAACAGAAAGAAAAGAATTTCGAGAAGCTACTTATTGAAACGCATGACGCTGACTTGATTGCTGCTTATGCTCATTTTAAGAAAGAATTATACAAGCTATTTCAAGCTACATCAGATAACATAGATGCTATTGAAAAAGGATTAAAATAATAATTTATGAATAAGATACAGGAAGATATAAAAGTAATTTTAGATAATGAGCTTACTACAGAGTTAGAGGCATACACAGAAGATTCGTATCTTATAGAAGGTAAAGAAATAGCTTCTATAAAATGTGCAGAAGAAATGATGAGATATATTAAAGGTTTTGCTGAATGGTTATCATGGAATTACAGATGTAATATATCACCCAAAAATGAAAGATATTACATTGATATATTTAGCGGTTCTAAAGACTACTTCACAATTGACCAACTTATAGAATTATATATTAAACAACTTTAGTTATGACAAAAGAAATTAAAATTACGGTAACAGCTCCCGAAGATTGCACAGATGAACAATTTCAGGAATGGATTTACTTCTGCTTAGGTTACAGACCATCTATATCTCAACAGAATCCTTTATGTGGTTGGGACTTAGAAGCCGAAGATGTAGATATTGATTAAAATAAATAGCTATGTCAGCACCAATTAGGCATACTTGCCCCAATATAGATAAAGCTATTAAAATAGTAAAAGATGCAATTGACAATGCAATTGACGGTAAAAAACACAAAGATGAAGATGATAAAAATGAAGAGTTTGATAATATCATTTATTACTTGGAAGATTTGCCATCAATGTTAGAAGATTTGAGAAGTGACAATGATGCTTTAAGAAGTTGGGGGCATGACCTTGAAAAAGAAAAAGAAGATTTAGAGAAACAGATTTACGAATTAGAAAATAAAGAAGATTAAAAATGGTCAAGAACATGGCAAATGTAACAGAGAATAACAAGCTGATAGCTGAATTCATGGGGGCTAAGTTGGCTAAAGATGATTACGGTGAATTTGGATACCACTACCCAAAAGGCAGTAAAAAGCCACCTACTTGTATATGGGGATTTTCCCCTTATGCTTTACGCTATAATAAAGATTTTGATTGGCTAATGCCTGTGATAGATAAAATATCAAAACAGGCAATAATAGAAACGAAAAACTCAAATGAAACGATGTATGTTTCTATAACCGTTCCCGATAAATATTATCAAAGCGCAACAGGAAAACCTATTGATACTTTATTTAATTCAGCAGTAGAATTTATCAAATGGCACAATAAAAATAAAGCAATATGATAAAAAAATACGTATCGGCTAATGAGCTAACTATAGGTAATTATGTACAGGATTTTTTAGGAACAATCTATAAAGTAGATGTAATAGGTCATCGTAATAATAAAAATTATATTCAGGCTTCCTCAAATAAAGGAATGGGTCAAAATGAGTTTTACGGAATACCTCTTTCAGAAGAGTTGCTTTTAAAGTGTGAGGGATTTCAGAAGCTACCAAATTTCAATATTCAGAATAATATAAGCATAAGTGTTGGTAGAGATAGATTTATTACAGTAGCGTGTGTAGGAACTCCAAATGAAATGGTGTTCTTAACCGAAGAAGAGGGAACGGAAGTCAAATCTGTATTTGTCCTTAGAAACTACGATTATGACGGTAGAACATACCTGCATGATATACAGAATATTTTAAAATCACTGAAGCAAGTACTAATATTTAAAATAACATGAAACAGCTAATTAACACTACTACATATCTGTTACTGATGGAGAAGTCAGAACAAAAAGAATTAAACCAATATAGTTCAAATGCAAAGGATTTAGGAACTATTATCAGCCATTTGCCATTGAACGGTAAAAAAGCATTGGATGGCATACCTATAATGTCTTTAGAGGATTTTATCGTCTTTGATTACGTTATACTTGGATACAAAATGATTTTACTGATTAGTCAGGGCGAATCAATGAGCAGTATACAATACACTATCCACGAATCTAATTTGATTGACTTTTTAAAAGGTACAGAATTTGAAGATTTAGACTATTTTTGGGAATATCAAACAAGAGAGGATATTTTATCAAAATTTACAGATTTTGTCAACGCAATTAAATCACAATACAATGTTAGCAAATAACAATCATCAGGAATACCTTGATTGGATAAAAAAGTGCATCAATAGCTGCACTAAATTAGAACAGTTAGAAAACTGTAATTCATTGGTAGGTTCATTTATCTTCAGACTAAAGAGAGATGAAGTTAATGATAACATTATACAGTGTGTAGAAGACGATTTACTTAGATGCTATGTAACTAAGGAGAAGCCGTTTATTTCACCAATATTTTAATAATAAAAAACACAATAATAATATGAAAAAAAGGAAACAAGCGATGAAGTGGTGGAACAGAATCCCCGACTTTGATAAGCAATTAATTTGTAGTGAAAAATTCGGAACAGAAAGAAAATACACATCTCTTAAATGTAATGAGATAGTGGAGCTATATGAAGATTCATTAACCGAAAGCAATTAAAAATCATGACGATACTTACAGATAAAGATGAAATAATATTGGCTGATTTTTTACACTCTTATAAGGAGTGTTTTGAAGCAATGGATGAACTTCTATGTGAAATAGTACCAAGAATAAAACTCACTAAACACGAAACGGAATTAGCTAAAATATCTGATTCTAAATATAAAAATATGCTTTATCACTTAAGGAAATGGGATAAAAATTTTAGAAAATAATGATGGTACAACAATTTACGGAAAGCCATAAATATAAATTATTGGAAATGTGTAACACACTTTTTCCTGAATATGAATTAAAGCAACAGTACTCTTCTTTTGAAGAGTGGAATGAGGATAAGGTTTGGTTTCAAGAGTTCTCAAGAGTAGATGATTTTGAATTTATTAAAATACATTGGTTTGAACTATGCACCAACATATTAGTTAAAATTATTTCTACTAAATATATTATACAAACATTCGGTAGTGATGAAGTAGGCTTCTATAACCTGCATATAATTTACCTTACAAGTATATTTATAGAAGGAAAGCATCCTGTAGAATTTTTATATACAGAATTTTTGAAATTAAAATAAACATGAAACAGTTAACAGCAGTAATAACCCTTATAAATAGTATATGAAAACAGCGATGCAGCAGTTAATAGAAGAACTTATAATGATTAAAGAAAACGATTGTAAAACATTAAGAGAGATGATTTTCTTTGACGGTATATTGTCGGTTATAGAATGTAAAGATTATTTAGGAATAGAAAAGTCGCAACTAATATCTTCCCATAATAAAGCAAATGAAAATTGGGAGAAAGGATACCCAACTCCAATTACCGAAGGAAAAGTTTATTATAATGAAACATTTAAACAACAAACACCATGATAACAGAGAATATAGTTTTTGAAATAGATTATGGAATGGAAAAATACGGGAAAGTAGTCGAAAGACATGGTAAATTTCATTGTTTTTATACCCCCATGTTTTTTGGTGGAGATTGGATTGAAGATAGAAAAATATTTGAAACAAAAAAAGAGGCAATAACCTACTTAAAAAGTTTAATATGATAACACAACTAAGCAGTAACCTGATAGCAGTAGAGATTCCAATAGATGCAAAGAGTATGGAATTACATAAATTGCCTTCTCCAACATTAGTATTTATGAATGTAAATACCTGTAGAATTAAACTCCAAAAAGGTAACTATGAGATATTAGGTGAGTGTACTAAGGATAATGTATCTTTTGACGTGACACATTATATCCGTTGTAGGATAGGTCGTTGGTATCAAGATTACACTAATGATAATATTCTATGCGGGTGGGCTAAAGATTCCTTTATTTCCCTCCTTCAATCCAAAGGCTGCATATTAAGCAATAAAAATAAGTTCGTAATTCTAAAAAAGAAATAGCATGAAGAAGAATAAACCAATACACATCTCCATAGGAACAAAAGTTCTTATAAAGGAAAATATAGAAGGCAATATTTGCGAGCCGTTTGTAGGGCTAAAAGGAATAACTACACCTCCTTTCAATAGGGGGTGTAAAAAAGAAGGATGGTTAGGTGTAAAGTTAGATACAGATACTATTTATGGAACTGATTTCAACTTTCATATAAATGAATTAGAAGCTACAGAAGAAACATAATAGCCAACCCTAAAAGTATTATCTGAAAAGCATCACGTTGATTAGACCTTCTTTTCCCTGTTATTATTTCTAATATAAAATCTTCGCAATTGAAGAATAGCTCATGCCATCCTTCTCTTCTGTGCATTTTTGCTATGGCGAAAATTCTTGCTTTAGTTACATTAGTACGAACTACTTTATAAACATAAGAACCTTTCATGAAATCATCCCAACTTTCAGAACAAACATTTCCTCCCCAACTATTTGTTATGTCAGGTGCGTTATGAAACATTTTCATTTTGCCATTATCTTCACAAGCTATTCCGATATGATAACATATCTGAGAATTTGAACATGATGTAAATACTACATCACCTGTCTTTAATTTATCTATTAGTTTCAAGTTGGTATTTTATATTTCGTTCTGAAAATAAATTATTTATATGACCATTAACCCTTTGCTGAACTCCAACATCTTTAATGGTTGTTTTAAACTCACCTAAATGAACTAAAAAATGCTCTGCATACATTTCTTTCAATATCCCATTTTCTCTATCATTTTTCGTAAACCCACCCGCTCCTGCTAAAAACAATTCTTTTACTAATGTTTTTACATTAATATTATTCTTAGCGGCTACTTCTCCAAATAACTGCTGCTCTGCAAAAATCATATATAATGATTTATTCCTGTTAAATATAGGGCATAAATCCTGCTTTGAAGCCTGAAGCATATAACTTATAGAAGTATCGCAAAATTTGTTCTTTATAGTATCGTTTTTGAAAAACATAAAAGAAGTATTATATGCCCTTCCTGTTATATCGACATCTAACTTAATACCACGCATAGCTTCATCTTTTTTTAGATAAATATATTGCGTTGCTTCTTCAAAAGCGGCTACCATATCGTAATCAAATATTCCACATGGTTCTAAGTTTATCCAATTGTAAAAATCCATGTCTATATGACATACAGGTGCAGGTATCATTTTAAGTGCCTCTATCTTAGAGGCAGCCCAAAATACCTCTCTTTTGATATTTTTATCAAATTTCTTTTCGATTACTTTATCGAAAATGCCTATTTTTTTTTTGAAATATTCTTTTGTTGCGGAGTCGCAAACAAAATATGTTGTAAACTGTGGATATGTATGCTTCCATAATAATACAGATGCAATAAAGACATCTACCTCAGCGGGCGTAAAACTAAAATCTTTTATTTTCTCGTAAGACCAAACAGCATTCATTTTATTAATTTCTCTATTAAACTATCTATTTTTGAAACCACCAACCATCCGCATTATACCAAGAGGTAAATCCTATTTTTTCTTTCTGTAAAATAGCTGTACCGACACTCCCACTTTGATTATTGTAAACCTGAGTTCCTAAGCTACCACTCGAAAAAGTAGTTGTTCCTACGCTTCCACTTGAATAAACTCCAACACCTACGCTTCCACTCGAAGTGTATGCAGCAGTACCTAAACTACCACTTGATGATACATCTGTATTTGTAGCACTTGAATCTGTTCCACTTACAGAAGGGCTATTATAGACATCTGTTCCTAAACTGCCGCTTGAAGAAACTGTATTAGCTCCTGAGTTACCACCATTTTTACAGGATTTACACTTTTTATTCTTAACTTGCCAATAAGTAACAAAACCTATAGGAATTAAAAGAAGTAACCACCAATATTTTTTATTATTTTCAGCCATGTTGTAAATTATTAAGCTGTAGCTGCCGTAGTAGTAGTAGTTGCATCAGTTGTTGCTGTAGTAGCCGCTGCCGTTGTTGCTGTTGGAACTGTCGGACAACCAATATTAAATAGCTTACATAATGCACTTTGCGCTAATGTTAAATAAGTATTAGTAGTGCTACTTGTATTTGTTGGTACAGTAGACACAGCAGGCTTAGGTATACTTACACCTGTTAATGTTGGTGTATTCTTAGATACTATTAAGGCGTATGTTCCAATGCCTAATACAGCTATTACACCGATTGCGATAACAACATTTTTGTCCATTTGTTTTTGTTTTGTTATTTATTAAATAATTTGATTGCAAACAACACAACTACCGCTGCTCCTAACACTATTATTATAGGTTTATAATCAGTAAAATTAGCTTTATCAATTTGCGTTCCCATTAAATTATTAATCCGAATTTTCACAAAAATAATTAATTATTAAATACGGATGAACTATTTTATTTATTAGTTCATTTGATATAACAATTAAAAATATAAACAACCTGCAATTGTTAAAGTTTTGCAAATAGCGCAAATAGCTATTATCTGAATTAAACTTTGGCTATATATTTGTATCCTTATACAAAGTAAAACATACACAAGTTATGAAAAGTTTAGATAAAAAAAATACACAGATAGTAGATAATAAAACTGCTGAACATTCAGAGTGTAACGAACCTACTGAATCATTGTTTGCTAATCTTAAAAAAGATTTGTTAGCTAAAAAATACCCATCAGAAAATAACGTTTCTAAGAACTATGTAGGGGTAAGGTTTAAACAGTATGATACAGAAGATGTATCGCATGAAGTAATTGAACAAGACAAATATAGATTGTTGATACATTGGAATAATGAAATAGGGTTAGCAAATAGCTATTGTTCTATTGAACTTTTTGAATACAATCTTTTTGATGGAACATTTACTATAGTACCCGAAAGCGAAGTACTACCTGAAAGACCATTTGTAGGATTAATGCCTTGTAAAGATTTAGCTTCTGCTATTCACCAACATTGTTTTGATTATAAAAATATGGAAACAGTTGTTGATGGAGAAACAATCGAACATAGAATATGGGATTGTTATAATACATTATTTTATGTTATAAAAAAATGGGTAGAAGCTGATGAGAAAGATTTTATAGATTATGTTAAAAAATCAAAGCCTTGTTTAGTTGGTAGAGAATGTGAATGGACAGACACAGTACTACCTGTACATAAATCTATCGATGAAAATGGCGATTTGTTACCAAAAGAAAACAGCGACATTTCGCCCTTAGATAATGCTGCTACACCTAAATCATACAGTGAAGATGAAGTAATAAAAATATTGGACACATTTAATAGAAGCACATTAAAGCTACAAGAATATAAACTTGGTAATTCTTACAATGTAAAAGATTGGTGGGAAGATTTTAAACAACAAACTAAATAACTAAGTATGAAAGTAATAATAACGTGTAACATTGATGCTTATAAAAAGGGATGTTTCCCTTTTCCTTCACAAGTACCAAGAGTAGGAGATTTAATTTCTGTATTAAATAGTTTTTCATCTCATTATAAAAGCCAAAAATTACCAACATTATTGGAAGTAGTTCAAGTAATTTGGTATGAAAATGATACAGTAGAAGTAAATGTACACTACACTAAAACTACTATTCAATCAGCTAAAATAACTGGTATAAATTTATACCCATAAACTAAGTATATGAAACAAACAATCATGTTTTCAAAATTAAATAAAGTCATTAAGGATGCAGATTCTTTAAAGTTTTTAATAGATACACTTATCATAAGAGCTAAAGAGAATAAGCCCATATCTGATAATCCTATGATAGATGGGATGAATATAGCTTGGATGCTAAAGAATAGAATATTGTTAGCAGAATTGATATGCACACAAGACCATCTTGGTAGAGTATCATATTAGAATATTAACAACATAGAAAAATATATTTTATTATGTCAATATAACTCCATATATTCGCTTTATGAAAT
>JGI26470J50227_1000750_pt1 | contig 12557 bp, 16 predicted proteins | sample FreactTroBogLake_FD_50227 | JGI IMG/M metagenome (IMG submission 50227) | reverse complement strand
GCACCAAATACTGTAGTTGCCAGTTTTACTCGTTCTATCTCTTATTTCTCAACGGACAGAACTGATATAGAAGTTGGCTCTTCCAATACTGGAGCAGGTAACTATGGTAACATCTATAAATATCGTATGGGTGCTTCTTATCACGGAGGTAATGCAGATTTTCAAATCAATGCCGTTCAATGTAATGCATCATCATACACAGGAGCGGATACCGTTCTTCCAAGATTGACCATTGATTCTGCGGGAAATTGCGGTATTGGCACAACGGCTCCTACTCAGGTATTGGATGTCAATGGATCAGTAAATGCAGCTGGATATATTGCAACGACAAGCACCAACCAGTTTTATACTGGAAATGGTGGTTTTTCTGTTGATTCACGATTTTCATATGGAGGTCGTAATTCAATATGGAATTCTACATCGGCTGTCTCAGCTGGTGGAATGAGTTCTTGGAATGCGTCAGGTTACACGTTATTCTGTAATACTTATGCTCCTACAAATACACAATTTGCTCTCGCCCTTGGATGCAACAATGCCACATCAGGAGGGTCTGCCATCAATTACATAGTGAATCTATCGCCTAACTTGTTTTGGGCAACCCTATATACAATGTGCAACTCCGCATACTGGTATTATGGAAGCACACTTATGGGTTATGTTTATAGTGGTGGTTTTGTAAGTGTTTCCGATGAGCGTGAAAAGACTGACATCGCTGATCTCAAGACGAATCGTTCCCTTGAGAAAGTTCTGGCCTGTAAGCCCAAGTATTACAAGCGTAAATACTATGATCACGAAGTGGATAAGGATGGTAATGCCACTCCCATTCCGCAGGAGGAAAAGGATAAGATTCATATTGGTCTGGTGGCACAGGATGTACAGGCATTCAATCCCCACTGTGTCACGGAATGGAGCAATGCGGATAATCGCCCACCAACAGCAGAGGATGATCAGCAACGTCTAGGCATTCAGTATAATGACTGGGTCATCCATTTGATTGGTGCCGTGCAAGAACAGCAGAAGCAGATTAACGATTTAAAACAACAAGTCGCAGCGCTCGCCGCCGCTAACGCTACGGTAGCCACCCTACAGAAGCAACTGGCCGACCTGACGCAACAGAGCAATGACCGATTTGATAAGATAGCGATACTGCTTCAGAAGGTTATGAAATAACGCGTCTAGTATATCCAGAGTATATCTCTATATAGTATAGAATGGAACAAGTCAAACGTAAGCCGTCCGCCTGGATGGAAGCCCTCAAGAAGTGGAACGCCGACAAGCCGGCCTGGTCAATGCCGAAGAAAGGCAGCAGTGCCTATGATGAAGTGCGAGCGATGATGGCGCCTATCGCCGCCCCAGCTGCTACCGCTCCGCCGCCTCCGACTCCTGAGCCGAAGAAACAGCGGAGGCCAGTCGTTCCTATGGCTGTACTGCCTGGTCCGCTCGTGGCTGCTCAGAGAGCAACAGTTAAAGCGGAACGCTCTGCTGCTATCGCTAGTCATCCTGTTCCTGCTGCCACTCCTCCTCCCATTGTTGTGCCGTCATTGGAAAACGTGACGCGTGGGAAGCCGACGCCTAAAAAGCCAGCCGCCAAGTAGATGAGCGCAATGATTAGAGCATATGAACAGCTGGAGAAGCATCACGAGTACCTATCGTTCGCGCAGTATGTCCATGATGTGGAGCGAGCCTATGTCTTTGCGCTGGCCGAGATTGAACGCCTCCGACTGGAGCTAGAGCAGCAACGGATTCATAACGAGGAAATAAAGATATCGCTTTATTCACGGTGACATTAGATTATTCATAACTTGTTAGGTTTATTACTATATAAACCTATAAAGAAAAGCATAAAGTGTTTTGGTTTATTCATAGATTGTATGGTTTATTATGATAATAAAGTAGAAAATCAGTAATAAACTACATAAAGAAGGCATAAAACCGGTTTTATGATAGGATTCACTACTATATTCACATATTTCTACTTTATTATCATAATAAACCAAACTAATTATGAATAATCTTTTAACTTTATTATCAAATCATTAGGTTTATATCATAATAAACTTAACGATATGTGAATATACCAATAGCTTTATTCATCACCCATAATTTCTAATGTTTGGATATTTCTGTTGATAGTATCGCATACCCGCTCTATTTTTTTTAGCAATCATGTTGTGATACTGGGCAAGCTCATGAACCGTTGGGATTCCTTCAGGATTCTTCTTCTTGGGAGCAGGAGGAGGAGGCACAGGCTCAGGCTCAGCCGCGACTGGCTTCTTCTTCTTGGGAGCAGGAGGAGCAGGCACAGGCTCAGCCGCGACTGGCTTCTTCTTCTTGGGAGCAGGAGGAGCAGGCATAGGCTCAGCCGCGACTGGCTTCTTCTTCTTGGGAACAGGTGGTCCCATCTCTTGCTTCTTCTTCAATAGATGCTCTTTCAAATCAATGCCAGGTCCTAGAGCCTCTTGCTTCTGGAGTTCCTTTACCTCTGCGTGGTATGCGGTGTTCCTCTTGGGCATAGCCCACATATCCGTATCGCGCTGGTTCCACTTCCGTAGTGCTCGGTGCCACAGTGTCGCCATCTACTTAGAGTTTAGTTAAAAACAGAATGGGCATGGTAACGACCGCCATGCTTCAATCGGGCGTACTGTTCTTCTTCTGAGCCAGGCGGTCCATGCTTACTAATATTTTTAATGCTACGATGGACTTCATTGATAAGTCGGCGTTCTTCTGCTTCTTCGCGCTTGGTTGTCGGCTTGAATGGCGGGAAGACAGGAGAGGCAGAGCTGGACCAGTCCATGTGCGGCTCTACGTCCTTCTCTTGTTCGCGGTGCTCCTGCTCTTCACGGCTCAAGGCAATTTGGCCACGCATAGGGTAATAGCTAGACGGGCGAGGGGCAGCCTGTGCGGCTCGTGGTGCTGGATGGTTACCTGGCGCGCCAGTCGGCGCAAAGTAGTTCTGCGATACATGAGGCTGTAGGCCATCCGCATCCATCGTCAACGAGCGCTGGTGTTCATATTCCGCAATACGATTAGCAAGAGAGTTAGTCTTGTTGGCCATGTCACGCATAGCAATGTCTATCGGATTATTAATCATGTTGCCAGAGGTGCGGTCAGCTGGCGTAGGGATGACGCGCTTATCATGACGGTCTGCGCCCTGTTTAATGCCGTTCGGGTTGGCTTGCGTCTGGATAATCTGAGAGGATGGGTCGTTCACTTGGACGGTCTTCTGATAGTGGCCAGGGTGGGCGGTATCTACGCCTGCCGGCTGGCTATGGCCTCGCCACATACCCACACCTGGTGCCACGGCAAAGTAGGATGGCTGCGTAACATGAGGCGGAGAGGCGAACGTCGCCATCTGTGACTGGGCACGGTGAGGCTGGAACGGGTCAGACTTCTCCTGACCAATGCGAATGCTGATGCGGTTCTCCAGATGCTGGGTAGCCTTGGCCTTTGCCTTGGCCTTTGCCTTGGACTTCTTTCCTCGCTTGCCGCCACGCTTCAGGCCCGCCACGTCGCGGTAGAAATGGTCAATCTCGGGATGACAGCCGAGCAGTTCTTCGTGCTTCAAGGCCATGGTATCTACCATAGCTATTTATTTTTTGGTGCGATACTCTATGCGGTCAAACCGTTTATAGTATCTAGTCGGCTGGCTGTATTGATTGATGAACAAGAAACTATATGGCTCAGCGGTAGCATACTCGTATAGCTTGCGTAGCTTCTCTTCGTTGGTGCCAATCTCTTTTACGAATGAGTCTATCTCTGCCTGGTTCTCTGAATGGAAGAACGCGATACAGTCCAGGTTTGACCGGATGAGTGGTGCTACGTAGGTGTTGTACTTCTGGACGAGAATGATGTTGGTAATTTTCATGTGGCGGTTCTGTGTAGCTAGCTTAGTTAGCAGGCTGGCGTTCTTGCCGCGGATAGCATGGATACAGTCATCTAGAATCAACGCATAATGCGGCGTCCGCTTCTTCTTGGTTTTCTTTAGGTGCTCCGTGTGCGCTTCCGTACGTTCTATAATCTCTTGGAGTACCGCGTTGTCTAGGTCTTCGTAGTACTGGTCGCCGATGTCCTCTATCAGTTCCGACATCTTGGGGTCACCCTTAGCGGTTGGGCTGACAAGGAAAATCAGGTCAAACGCTTTGTGCCATGGGCTCTCCTTGCGCATGATAAGGTTAAGCAGTAAGCTAGACTTACCACATCCCTTCTTACCACAGATAAGCATGTTGGTTGGTTTGGATGGTAGGATAGAGTCGGTTTCGTCTTTCTGGTTGTCCATCGGACATAGTGCCTGTGTGAGGCTGGATGATGCGACTTTTGCGGCCATTACTACTATGTAGGCGGCGAATATACCGCGCGAAGTCCGGACACGAAAAAAGGGAATCAATAGGTAGAACCATGCCACGCAAGCCAGTATCAGAGGGCGAAGTATATCTAGTAGCCAAGCCAGACCCCAAGCCGATTCCTTCCGTTGTTCATATGTCACCAACTGCCGCATCCAAGGCGAGAGCGAAGGCTCGCGCTAAGGTGGAGGCCGCACTGCCTGAGGTTATCCCAGAGGATAAGATAGCGGTAGTCGTTAAGCCTAAGCGTATCTATAACCGCAAGCCGAAGGAAGAGCCGAAGGTGGAGCCTGAACCTGAGCCTGTGGCCGCAGTAGCTGCGCCAACTCCTGAGCCCGAGCCAGAGTCTGAGTCAGAGCCAGAGTCAGAGCCTGAGCCTGAGCCCGTTCGCCGTCCCAGAAGAACGAGGAAGACGAAGGCCAAGCCGAAGAAGCGATACGATACCGAGACTAGCGCCACGAGCGCCTCCGAATCCGATTCATGGAGCGACAGTAGCGATGAAGACGCTAAGATGAATAAGTACGTACGAAAAGTTCATAAGCGAGCAACGGCATTGAAAGTCATAGAAGACAAACTACGGCGTATCAATAACAGCTATGAGAACCGCGGCCTATCCATCTTTTAACTTTTTTGTATATACTAATAGACATGTCGTTCAATCTGAAAATCTTTAAAGGCTGTACGCCTGCCCAGCTCCGCGGCGCATTGGACTATCAACAACACATGGTATATCATGATGATGAGGTAGAAGGTGTTCGTACTGGTGTTGGTGCGCCCATCCATGACCCTACCATGTTAGCGTGTGAGTTTAATGAGTTCAAGGAAGCAGAGGACCCAGTGGTAGCCATTAGTGAAAAGCTAGCCACTGTAGTAGAAGTAAATGGCGGAGAACAGCAACCTTAAAGAGGTTATATCCTATCCATGGAACGTAGATAGTTCGCAACGTTCAGCGGGTACCAACGCATCGCCGACGTTCAACACGTCACAAGTCCTATCTCTTACGGCAAAGGGCAGCGCATTCCAGATTTATTTTACAAGTATTCAGGTTCCCTTCACGTTCTACCAGTTCAGCAATATTGTTATCACTGCGCTAACCAATCTGCCACTCTCTGCGCAGCTGTACGATGGCACGACGGCTAAGTCTATCATCCTGGCTTTGCCACAGGGTAACTACTCGGCCTATTCTATCATCACGATGCTAAACACGGTTATCTCTGCGGCATGGGCGGCCAATGGATTAGCTGGCACGCCTACCTTCACGACGAGTTACAGTGTATCTACTGGGTTCATGACGTTCTCCATGGCTGCGACTGGTGTGGCTGCTACCTCGTATGTAAATCTGGATTTCACAGGTAATGGCTCAGCATATTACTACATGGCTGGCTTCTTTGGCCTTAATAAGGCTGCGCCTCCTAACAATGTATTGATGACAGCAGCAGGCGGCGTCTATACTAGTACATTTCCATGCGTGTTGAATCCAATCAACTACTTACTGGTGCGGTCCAACCTCAAGCAGCTGCGCTCTCGTGAGTTCATCACGTCTCAGGACACGGTAGGCAATGTGTTGGTCAAAATTCCCATCACGACACAGCAGCAGTCATGGATTAACTACTTTCAATTGACCGAACCGATTTTCCTGATTGATAACCTGATAAGCTCTATCACCTTCACGCTAACTACTAACCTGTCGTCTAATGCTATCAATCTCCAAGGCGTCAACTGGTCTTTCTCGTTTATCATACGTGAGGTTATCCGTCCAGACTATGAAAGCATATTGACAACGACAGCGAATAACTTCCAAGGCATACCGCCTGACCAGATGGAAGAGAGACAACGACTGCTAGAAGAACGGCAGAAGATACTGAGCAAGCTAGAAATGTATCAAGAGAAGCTGACGCCCCAACCTGGAGCCGTGAAAAATCGCCAGGCAAAGGAGAGACCCGATGTTCTACTATACCCCAAAGGGCAAACCAGTGGAAATATTCAACCGCAGACCCCGCAACCTATCAGCGGGCGGGATGATAAAGGGCAGTCCAAAAATCAAGGTCAAGGATGAAGATACCATCAGTTCACGATTGGAATACGGTAGCCTTGTCGTTCCTGTGCCAGTTATGCGGACCGGCATCATGAATAAGTACAATGGGCCCATCACTGGTCCTAAGGTAGTGGATAAGGCAAAACTAGGGGCAACCATCGTGATGCCTGGTGAATTAGTCGTGAATCGTCGCCATGCTCCGGCTGTAGAGAAGTATTTAAAGCAGCATGATATCACCCTGCCTCTTGCCCCATCTAAGTAGAATGGATATAGAGATGATAATAGAGAAGTACAGCATGAGCCACGATTTCTCTAAGGATTACGTAAAGTGGATGCGGTGCCTCCATCCAACGCATTACGCGATGTGTCTCTATCGCATTAGGATGGGTCGTTTTTTCCTCATTCCGTTGTAGTAATGGTCTTCTGTCAGGTCCTCGTCACACCCACAGCCTCAGGTGGCTCCACTGCTAACGGCGCATACCAGGTCATTCCTGTTACGGGCAAATGCTCTATCCGAGTGCTTGGCGTTCAGTATCATGACACAGCCGCAAGCACAACATATCGTACGGTACAGCTCCAATCCGACAACCTTATCTTTTCGTATAGTCCCATGCGATATCTAACGTGGATTACCAATGCGGTCTCCACTGTATCGGTTGATGTTAGCAAGCTGGACTATCATTTGAATGACCAAGTGCTGAACGGTCAAATCTATTTCCGTGTGGTGGATTTGGCTACGGGTGCGGAACCTGCTGGTTTCTCGCAGTGCCTGGTGACGCTGGACATTGAGATGATTAACCGACAATATCGCACCGATTCATAAACGCGAGGTATCCCCTATGTATCATTTCTGTTGAACCGATAGAAATGAAACGTACGCATCACTTTAACATCGCACGAGGTGGCATCCAGCAGATTTTACCAGAGGCAGAGGCACAGCGTCTCCAGCAGCCGCCAGAGGCTCCGCCGCATCGTCATCGTGAGCCCATCCGGCCTGAGAAGAAGACCGCAGCAGAGCAACCGCGCCGTTCTAGATTTCAGAGAGGCTAACTGGCCATGATTTTTCTAGATTGGCTAAGTAGAACACCTCATCATGTCTCTTCACTCTGTCGGCTCTGATACCCACTACATCCTTCCGTCGTCTCACGACTCCATTCCCGAGGCGTTTCGCTCGTGTAAGGCTGCTAAGCCCATCCCGTGCTCCCTCCAGACTGTCAATGTTCCGTCTTTGTCCGGTACTCAGTCGCTCGGTGGCAGCTCAGTTGTTCAAATCCCGTGCGGCGCGTCTGCTGGTGTCATGATGAACCCCTACCTGCGCTTTACCGTCCAGTTTTCGTCTGCGGCTGCTGTCGCTAACTCGTCCTTCTTCTTCAAGGGCGCGGCTCAGGCTGCCACTGCTGCGATTCAGTCCGTGTTGACCTCCGTCAATAGCGTCCAAATTGATAACCAGCAGAACGCCTGGGCTCTCTATGATGCCCTGCTCACCCATAGTACTTCCAATGATTGGTTGACTCATGATGGAACACTGATGCTCGGTGCTGGTGTCCAGTACTTTCAGCCGCTTCCGAGTGGTAGTACCTCGTCTGGACTCTACACTTTTGCTGTTCCGCTGTTGGGTATGCTCGGTTCTCAGCAGGCTATGCCGTTGTACTTGGTTAACGGTACGCTCCAGGTCCAGATTAACTGGCAGTCCATTATCACCGCCATCTACCAGGCTGGCTCCACCGACCCTCTCTGGACTGGTGTCTCGTTCTCCAACGTCCAGATGGTCTATGACAAGGTTATGCCCGAGCAGGCTTTCGTTGATAAGGTGCGCCATGACATGATGAGCGGCGCTAAGTACGTGTTTTCGTACACCAACTACGCCACTGTTTCTCTGCCGACCACCGCTGCTGGCCAGTACAACTTGAACTATGGCTTGAACGTTTCCTCGCTTCGCGGTGTTATCGCCACTCAGTATGCGACAACTGCGCTTACTACTTCCGCGGCTGGCAACTCCATTAGCAATGGTATGTCTCAGTTCCAAGTTTCGCTGGATGGTCGTCTGATTTCCTCGTTGGCCCTGAACTCCATCACGGACCCGGTTCTCGTGTTTGCTGAGCTCCAGAAGGCCTTTGGTCGCATCTTTGATGCCAGCATCACCGACCCTGTTGTGAACACTTCTACCGCTGCCGCAGCTGGCACGACTGGCAACGTTTCGGGTGGCAACTTCGTGACTCAGTATTATGCGGCTGGTGCTTCCGCTCAGCGCGTGAATGAGGGCCTGGCCTTCCAGGGCTCGCCGTGCTCCATCCTGAACATCCAGACCGCGCTGGGCTCGGCTGGTAACGGCACTGCTTATGTTGCTTCTACGCTGTTCTTCATCATCATCGCAGATTTTCAGATGTTGTGCGATGCCACGGGCTCGGTTGAGCTGGTTCGGTAGAGAGGCATACCCCTCCCTTGGTCTTATTTAAAGTCCCACAAAGGACGAGTCCTTAAAAACACGATTATCCATTTAATACAGTACCTTTTTGTATGGCATTTTGAATGCGAGACAAAATAGTAAATCAAGAACACTGCCATGTTTTTTCTAGATGCGCTAAGTAGAACTAATTCATGGGTGGTGGTGGCTCAAAAGTAGGAGAATTCTTTGCTGGTGTTGGAAAGGCTATCGCTAAGGGTGCGACCTCTGCGCTTGGCGACATGGTGCCCGTCGTCGGACCCGCGATGGCAAAAGGTCTGAACTCATTATATGCTAAGGGTGGCCGCGTTCATAAGTTTGATATGGGCGGCGTGGAGGTACCGGCAGGCTTCAAGGAAAAGAAGATTAATACGCCAGCTCAGCTTATCCAGGTAATCAAGGCGTTCCCCAATGAGGCAGCAGATGCGGGCCTTACCGTTCAGGACGTGAAGGAAGCGGCGCAGGAACTTAAGACGATGAAGCGCGGCGGTCGCCGACACAAAGAGGAGTCGTCAGAGTCCGAGTCCGACGATGGGCACATGGTCGCAAGGCATGCCCACGGTGGCCGCGTAGCCTCTCTGCCGTTTAACAACATGGACCGTCTTAACCGCTATGCGTCGGGTGGTCCTGTTGAATTGTCTCGTAATGAACACGAGCAGTCATTCGCGGTTCTTCATCACGGTCATCCGCATGGTCATGGTCATCACTCACGCTCGCACGCTCACTCTCACCATCGGTCTGCTTTTTAATAACGCATGCCTGTACAGGCAATGTCTGATAATAGCGGCGCATACGCTCCATTACTTCCGCATCGTTCAGTTCATCCATCGTTTTAATCGTAGCGACAACGTTTAACATCTATTAGTCTGGTATATTATCTAACAGACGAATAGACCGCATGCCCTATACTATCCAACCTTCAGGAACCGGATACCGTGTGTTTGCGCATGGCCGCCCCTTCTCCTCCCATCCGCTCCCGCTCGCCCGCGCAAAACGTCAGCTAGCCGCACTCCACATTCACGCTCCGCATTCCACCGTTAATAACGAGTCCAACGCGCGGCGGTGAGTCGTCGCGTGTGGGACTTTAATTTTGCCCAAGGGAGGGGCCTTGGTCTTATTTCTTGACGTACTTGCCCAGCGCGACTTGGACGCTTTGCCCCATCGCAGCCGCTCGTTCCTTCATCTCCTTCATGGCCGGCACATCCTTGTAGACATCGGACAAGTAGATATGACGCAGCATAGACGTACTAATCTTCTTCTGGAAAAAGTCGTTGAACAGCTTGGTAAGGGCAGTAGGTGTAAGCTTGTTCGTCTGGCCTACGTTCATTAGTAGCCAATCATGGGTATTATGCTTTCCCCACGCTTGGACAATCTTATACAAGGCAGGCGGGATGGCCACTGTCTGTTTGTTATACTTACGCGCCGTCTTGTACACGTTAAACACGAACTGCGGCTTGCGCTTCTCCATCATCATGTAATTGACGGTGTCGTCCGCGTTACGGATGCGGAATTCTGTGTAATCAAGGCTGCGGCGTGGCGGAATGAGGACGAAGCAGCTCATCAGTACGTAGAGCTGGCAGAGCTGGAACTCTTGACGGCTCAGCGCGGCCTTTCCCATCAGCAGCGGCTCCGCCTTGGCCTTTAGGCTCTCGTACTTCTGGAGTACCTCAGCCCATGGAATCATGGCGGCCTCCTGCTTGGCGTTCTTCGTACCTTCATCATCGCTGGCCTCGCAGGTCTTGATGTCTTCCATCATCTTCTCTCGGATAGCCTTCACTACGGGCTCGGCACCCTCTGACTTCTCAATGAAGACGATGAGCGCAGCGAGGCGAGACTTACGGGACATGGGTGTCTGGGTGCCCATATGCTCTAGGAGCGGCTTGTAGTGATGGATGACATCAGCAGGACAAGTGATGGCTACCTTTGCCTGTTTCGCCAAGTTGGTAATGATGCTGACATAGGTCTTGATGGTGCCCTTGGACAGATTGGGCCGATTAGCTAGTAGAGCTGCTGCGATAGGCATGGTCTTTAGGTTATCTATTACCGGAAGAGAATAAAGTGTGCCACGTTCAGACACGATGCCCCTCGCCCTTGGTCCTTCCTCATTAATCTATGACGCGAACCGCTGGCTACTCACCGATTACCGCGAGGAGTTCGCCGATATGCTCAGTACATTACCGCGCCGCAGGTATTATCTCGTATATGATTTCGGTGATAACGACCAAGAGACCACGGTCTCGCCCATGTTCCCAGATGAAATCCACAATATGCTAGAGGTACTATATCGTATTCCTCGTGACTAAGTAGGATGTACGACTTCAACAGCTCAAGACGAATACCTACCAGTCACGTAACATTAGTATTTTCTAGGTCCCAGCATCTTTTAGTTTCGTCGGTTCGTGGAATAAATCAATGCCTATCCAGTGTCTTCCCTCACAACACTGGCTACTCATTCCATCATTACAGAACGTATCTAGAACGACATCTCCTTCCTTAGAGTACGAGTCATAGATGAGACGAACCATATCTCTCGGTCTCGTACTAAAGCCATCAATCTCTCTATCCATCTCAAGGAAGTGAGTCTGAAGTTTNCCAATCACTTTCTTTGGTTCCTGTTTCGTGATGGCTCCATAGTATGATGACTTTCCATTATTATGAACGATTCGCTCTTCCGTTCCTACTCGCTGTGGAAAGTACTGTCCCTTGGGACATTTCCATACTAGGATTTCTTCTACGCATCGCATAGGCTGTATCTTAGCGATGAAAGGGAGTGTCACATTGTCCTTCTTCCAATACCACGTATAAGAGGGAACACAAGGAGCCTCTCGGATAAGGGTATAGTTGAAGGGTATCGCACAATGAAGTACGATATTACCAGTAGGTTTCAGCACTCGGAAGGCTTCGTCAAACCATTCCTTCCAGTTGATTTTAGTATCCCACTTATTTCTAGTGGCTCCATTGAATGGGGGATTCGTATAGATAAGGTCAATGGAGGCCGTATCTAGTGTCTTCATAACATTCATAGCATCGCCTTTATAAAAGGTCATCCTATGAACAATTGATTTTTATTGCGTCCTTTAAATCCTCACGCGAGCTGCTATGGTGATGATAGGTATGAAAAATAAGCCAAAGGGAGGGGTACGACCCTCTTCGTTTAACATTGTTGATATCCAAAGACATCATTGGAGAACATCCACGCATTAGAGCTCTTATGAGTCAGGGCATATTCATACGCTAAGAGAGTTGTCCAAGCGGATGCCTTACTTCCTGCTGACGATAGGCGATGATTATAGATGTGGAAGCGAGTATCATTGAGAGGAAAGTTCTCTTCCCGAAGCATATAGATGTGAAACATTGTGGTCTGGTGCTCATACTTGGTTACCTTTTCAACGCATTCCTGAAGAGTCTCTCCACATAGGTCGGTCTGATGGACAAGACCCTTCGTAGGGTGGTCGTGGAAAACGGCGAATGTGCGAGTTGGTTGAGGCATCCGATTCTTTTTGACTTCCGATAAGTTGAAATCGGTGTTTCAAATTTATATGATTTGGCCGAGGGTGTCCTAAGCCTCCCATAAACGCATCAGATTGTCCCATCAACTTAAACTAAGGAGAGTTGGATGGGAGGCAAACGCGGGGCTGGAGGACCCCTCACCCCAAGGGTCGGAAACGCACCGCGAGGATAGCAAGATGATTTCAGAAATGGAGGGATGGAACCGCACCGCGAGGATAGCAAGATGATT
>JGI26470J50227_1000748_pt1 | contig 12581 bp, 24 predicted proteins | sample FreactTroBogLake_FD_50227 | JGI IMG/M metagenome (IMG submission 50227) | reverse complement strand
TGCTGTGTAACGGTTCCAGCCATTGCAGCTGGCCGCTGCTGATCCTGGTTCATTGGTTGTCTATTTTTTGTAAGCATATTTCCTAAAAATCCAATTAACGCTTGTTGTATTTGCGGCTGTTTAATCAGTCCAATAATACTATTATCCAGTTCAGGTTCCTGCTCCTCCTCCATATCCATTGCAGTTAACCTATCCAGGATCGCTTTATTAGTTTCAGCCGTTTGCTTTAATAACTGATATACATTATCTGTTAATCCCATAGTACCTGTAACAGCACCCTTGTATACAGGATCCATGCTATAAGGGCAAGGCCTGAAGTTTAATGAAGCATAATAAGCGCTGCTCGTAGAAATAACGCCTGACGGATCCGCTTTCGGATGCAGCCTGATAGTCATAACATCGCTTACACTATTTTGCTCGAATGCTGTCAAATCTTCCAGCAACTTATCGCGTCCCTGGTTCTCGTCGTCGTCGTTCCAGGAAAAATTAAGTTGCTTACCTGACCATACAGAATAGTACGGATATTTCGCATTGCGATCGTACCAGTCTATTACTTGTGCAGCGCCTACACAGTGTGCTTTATTCATTGCCATCTCTTAACTATTGTTAGTAACATTACTCATGTTGTTGCCGTCATTCGCAAATTTGTAATAGACGCCGAAACAGTATACTACATTGGTAGTTCCAAGAGTGGTAAACAATTGCACAAAAGATTTTACCCACGATACCGTCATGTTGGAAACCTTAGGCAATTGGAATACATTGTTATTAGTCGTCGTGTTATTGATCTCGTTAAGACGTGCTAAAGGAATGTTGTAGACTAATTGTAAGTCGCCCTGGTAAATGGTAAGGAATGATTTAATTAAATCGGCAGTTGCTACTACTGTTTGACCGGTCAGGGGCGAACAACCAATGTTATTAGTCGTGTATACTTCCAATGCTGTTATTTCAGCATTGCGCAGATTCGGAAGGTCGGGAAAATAAAACCTTGTCGCTACTGATCCATTTGGAACTTGTATTTCAACGGCTTCAAACCTTTGTATATTGATCATTTTGTACTCTTTAAAATTTTAAAAAAATACGGTTATTATCGCGACCGCAGGCGCTTGTCTTACCCTATCAGGCGTAGGTAGACGATTATTTTACAGATGTACAGTTTTGGGCCAAAATACCGTACCATTTTACGGACAAATATGTATTTGCATCGATTGCGGACGGCGCGCCAGGTAATATAACGGAAGCGTTAATATTGCTCGCACCATTTAGCACTAAGTTTGGTTCAAATACCTGGTATGCGTCACTATTAGCCGCGAACTGATCAATAAAATATTGCCCGGGGTTGGTTAGAGCAGCATTAAAGTTGGTGTTTTGTTGTGACTGTGGGACAAAATAATGATCCTGCAATGACAACTTAGGCAAAATATTTTGGTTGTTTACCTGGATAGTCAAATAGCCATTGTAAACATTATACAATTGAGCCGCGCCGGTCGGAAAAGCTGTAAGGTTGGGGTAGCTATAAAATTTAGCTGCTCCGTTCGTTGATGCACCGGATACCAATAATACTTGCAAGCCGCACAGGATGAATAAATCTTGTAAAGCTAATCGCTGCTCCCTTACAGTTGGATTGCCATTCGTATTGTCGTTGATCAGTATCGGAATATGATAACTGGCCGCACTTGTAGACAACAATGCTTCCGATCTTAAATAAGACGGGGTTAGTACGGCCTGATCGGCCGAATAACCGATTGCTTTGATTGCAGATTTTGCGTTTTCAAAAACCATTCTTTGACCCACTTGGGTAGGAAAATTTAACATACACTATTTTTTAAAATTTTAAATTAATTTTTGATATACAGTTTTAAAAATTGATTTTTTAGCACATGGATTCGATCGCAGCCAGTGATCTTGTGTTCATTCCGCCGGTACCTGCAATTTGCGCGCCGTTCCCTGTCGTATATCCTGCCAGCATCGGACGACGTAAGGGCCTATTAACATAATTAGCAGGCCCCGCGATTGTAGGCGGCGCCATTACACCAGCTATTAAGCCGGCGTCTTCAACCATGTTCAGCGCACCGGCGGCAACCATGCCCAAACCTATCCCCTGCCCTATGGATCCTTTCAACATGGCGGGAATAAATAAACCGGCAGCCAATACAACTCCATCCCCTACATAATCGTTTTGCTGGCCTCCGCTCCCTACTGCCGTATTTATTGTATTAATTAAAAATTCGCCTACGATTGCACCACCAGCGGCGAATAATGCCATCTCTAAGGTGTCGCCGATACCTGACATTTTTTTGTGTCCTTTTTTTCTATGTGTGGACTTTTTTTTATGGGTTTTTTTAGTTGCCATTTTGTTATAGTTATTATTAAAAAATGATGTTTACAAAATATATAAATGAAAAAATTAAACCTTGCCGATTAAAGATTTAATGTGGCTTTTTTTCTTTTTGATTGCCGACCCAATAGCCACCTTATGACCTTTGTATAACTGCTGCTTTTGCATTCTTTCTAATTTTCTTATGTCCGCTTCCGTTTTTTTGATCTGCTTAAAAACTGCCGATTCAGTCGGTTTTTTCGTGCCGGAAATCTTGATATTTACAGATCTTTTTTTTGTGGGCATACGTTTAATTTTTTTAGTTATATTTTTTTTCGTTGCACCCGTAACAGGATGCTTTTTTTTATACATGATTGAAGCCGCTGCAATAGCTTCTTTCCAGGTAACGTATTTTTTTGGATGCTCTTTGCGCAACTTTTTAGCCGTCAACGTAATTTGCTTTAGTGCTTCCATTATTTCTTTTTCTTTTTTAACACAAAAAATAAAATGGTTCCAATAATTCCGGCGCCGATTAATAACTCGGTTCCTGTTAAGCCAAATAAATTCGTAGAACTTGTAACAGATCCGCCAGCTTGTGTAACAGATCCGCCGGCCGGTTGAATAACTTTAGTCAAATCTTTTTTAAATTTTTGAATATTATTATTGCCTGAAAATCCAGCCGGATCCCTGGCCGTATCTGCATCAATTTGATTATTCCAGGCAAGCGCTACCGGATAACTTAAAAACGGCGTGTCGTCCGTATGTTTCATGCCATGATAAGTATTATTTACATTCCCGTAAAATCCATCATACTGATTATACCTACCAGCCTTTGTATCCCCATTACCACTATCCGCGGTCAAACTATTGATATACGTCAAGTATGTTAACATTCTATTATCCGGCGTCATCGGTAAAGTCTTATTATACCAGTTCATCGGATCCGTTTCATCGCTATTAGGTGCTGTTAATGCAGCCAATGATGCACTTACGACAGCCAAGCCGGCACCTACATAATTACCACTTGCTGTATCCGCTGCTGCTGTTTCTATTGTTTGCGCATTTGATGTATCCCCTATTCCCGACATTGCTATTAAGGCGCCCACCCTGGCAGGCCGGTATATTTCTGTTACCTTCTTATCCATCCATTTAACCGGTTCTTTTTTTTCGTTGTATTGATCCAGGACGGGATCAATCCAATATTCCTGGTTATCTGTTTTGATGACGCAAAAAACGTGCTGATATTCATGGTTAAAAATGGAATAGGATGCAAAACGATAATTGACTGTGAAATCTAATTGCAATTTTTTTTGCATTGCGTTCATTACGCCGCAAGCAAACAAAGCATAACTTTTGCAGTCGCTTTTAGTGACCAAGATAGCAGCGGGACTTTTGACATATTGTGAATTTTCACTCTCAATAAAATAAGGGACATTTTTTTTAAGGAATACCCATACTTTTTTGCAAATCTCATTTAGATTATCGGTTACAAAGTAGGGATAGATCTTTTCGTATTCGTATTCGTACTGTCTATGCGTTGTAAGGATCGCGTTGATAATGTCCTTAGTTGACTGATCCCTGGTTAAAACAGATGTCTGGCCGGTGAATGGTTCTAATTTCGATAAAATAAAATTGCCGTCCATCTGTGTTGATTTTTTGAGAATTTAAAATTATACAATTTTTTCAATAAAAATGCCAGTATTTTAGGAATTGCGTGAGCAATTTAAAAAATACTGGCATTATGGCAAAAAGTATCTTTTTTACATCGGAATTATGATACTTTCTGACCTTTTTAGGCCTTGAGATTCCCAAAAATTCAAGATTTCACGCATTGCAGTAGCTATCTGATCTCTACTATAACACTTATCTGCATAAATCGAAAGGCCGCCCTGGTTCAAATTAAGACCCACCATAAACAGGGGTACTGACTTGTTTTTGTTACATAAATTTTTCCACTGGTCAAAATGGGGCTTGACCATTTTTTGAGAAAATTCATCGTTGTTGTTTTGCATTTTTTGTAGGTTTAAATAGTTCTAATTGTTTGTTATCGTAATTCATGACTTCGCGCTGTAAAATATGTTCAACAAATTTTTTGATTGTTTTGAATCCCTTATTTTTTGCGATTGCTTTGATTTTTTTGTATTGAGCCGGACTTTCGTAGTCAATTAATCTTCGTACTTTATTTGGGTTTTTTTTCATTAATCCGACGATTTAGGGGTTGCCAATAGTTCACAAGTTTCAATGTTCAAATTAAAATGAACATCTAACTGATTGTTATCTTTTCGGTAGGCTTTGAAGTTTGGACGACCGCTGACATATACCAGGGTACCTTTTTTTAAGTAATCAAATATCTTACTTTCTGTCCAGAATGAACAACTTACCCAGCTATCCGGTATGCTTTCATCTTTCTTTTTAAAAACGCTACTATATGCTACTGAAAAACTGATGACTGTTTTGCCATCAACAAATTTTTTAACGGCATCCTGGCCGATACGACCAATAATATTTAGTTCGATCATAATTGTGTTTTTTTTGTTTGATTGATATACATTTTGAAAAAATAAGCTGATCTGTGTAAAGAATATTTTTCTACCGGAAATAAGCAGGAAAATATTTTGCTATGATCCTCATTGCCCTTTAGATTATATATGTCGTGAGTGTACAATTCCCAATACTCATTTCTTATTAGCTTGATTTTTCGGTAAAAAAAATCGTCTATTGGTTGTAACGTTTGATCTGTCATTTGATTCTTTTTTTAACAAATTCCCGAAATGCAGGTACCGCGTCATCTAATTTTGCATATTCCCGCTGATCGTACATTTTATAAAAAATGTTATCAAAATCTGATATCATGTCAGGAAAATTGTTTTGATTAATATTGTGCGTATACAATGACCAATATCTTTTCCCATTGGAATAATCCGTTGTGTAAAAAAATTCGTCTATGGGTTGCAAAGGCACTGCATTTAATAAAGTAATGTATTGCTTTTCATAAATAGGCTTAATACTTTTAAAACCATCTTCTTTACGAAAATCTCTTAAGACGTAAGCAAACGCATCAAAAAAATTCTCATCTTCAAAGTCTACAACTTTGTAACTATTATCCGCATAAGTCAGGCAAAAAAAATGTGTCATAGTTAAATTTTTTTAAGTTTTTTAATATCTTTTTTTTGATAAATAGATTTTTGCATTCCTCTATCAGTGTACCATTCAACTATGATAGCAATATTTTTGCCGTTCAAATTTTGCAAATGTTTTACAATTCCAAACGAATGCAGATCGGTTTTTAACCTTACCCTATCCCCTATTTTAAAAGTTCGTCGTTCGTTATGATCCATTATTATAAACCAAATTATAATACCAAAACTTGAGATTATCGCTGTGAGCAATAGAATGATTACAATTTCCATTGTTTTAAATTTTTAGTGGTTTAAAATTTTTCGTTTGAAATAAAAAAAGTTGGCAGCTTTTTATTTAATCTGTTTGATATGTTCACAGATATAATTTGAAAAGGCGCTTCGATATTGCAAGTACAAACAATAACTTGACCTTTAAATTCGCCATCAGGACAAGTTAATTCTACATAAGAAAAAGAAGAGTCATCGTAACTAAACTGATAAATAAAACCTGATTTTTTTGCTACTTCTTTGAAATTTTCTAAGTCTAACATTTTTTTAAAATTTTGATTGGTTAATTAAAATGACAATACCCTCCCGCTGAAATATGCAAAAGCAGATTTCGCGAATCAGATCGGATAATTTGTAAACTGGTCGGGATAAGGTAACGCCGGTTGGCTGGTCTGTTACATGGATGTAACAAATGGGATGTTTGTTTTTTTGCATAATGATTGTGATTAGAATGTAAATCTATATCACAAAATTTGATATACAAAAAAAAAATTGATATATTTTTTTAAACAGGATGTTAATTTAAGGTAATTATATACATGAGTAACCCATACCGTGGGTTATTATTTTACTTCTGGCAATTCTACTGTTTGACATTTTAATTCATGGGTGCAATCGCCTAAAAATTGGATTTTACCATTTGTAATAAAAGAATGACAAACGCTTGATGATGCTTTTAAAAATGCATTATCTTCTTTTGCATGAGGATATTTGGGATCATTTTCAGGATATAATTTCCCCCCTGCGTATAATCCCGTTCGTATTAAAAGAGAAGGCATAAAAGTTGGCTTATCGAAATCACCGTTAAAGCCCCAGCAAGCACCGTTCTCAAAAGGCTTTTTAGTTGCAATAATATGAAATGTCTTACAACCCGGACAGTCTATTCTAACAAGCCCGTTTTGCCGGTCTTCTTCAAGACCGAATAGTCTTGCTTTTGCCATAATTGATGAATTTAATAAAGACTGTAATTCTTAATTTAATAACATTGCCTGTTTGAGATTGGTTTTTAAATATATATCATTTACGATATAGTCATGTACTGTCATCTGTCCGTCGAATATTCGGTACATAGGGAATTTTTTGTTAAACCACTCAAAAAGATCATACTGTGTTAGTTGATCTTGAATGTATTCATACAGCTGGCCTGCTATTAGTCCCTGACCTGCCATTTCGTATTTCATGGCGTCCTCAAAGGATCTCTTAATGTGGGCCTTTACATAATTGTTGCTTTGTTTCTTTTCGCAAAGCCGTTCGCTCACTATTGCAGTAGATTCTACGTCTAACATATTGAACTTTTCAAGTCTGGTGAATTGTTCTTTTTCCTTGCCAGTGCTGATTGCTGTTTGAAAGTGTTTTTTGTACATGAATCTGAAATTTCTTTTTACATCTGATATATAATCAAGGTCGGAATGATTACACAAAATTTCTTCTAAGTCGCTATCCACAAGGGTTTCAAGGTTTTTCTTTTCAGAAAATTCCAGCCGGTAAACTTCGCAGTCTTTATTAAAATTTGCGTCATCCCATAACTCCTGGATATGTCGTTTCAGACCCTTTTTTCTCATGTCCAGGGATTTATTATACATCGTAATCGAACAGCCGGAAGTACGGCGCCCAAATTTGATTCCAGTTATATCATTTGCCCTATGAAATACTTCCATAGTCTTAGATCTGACTTTGTATTTCTTATCAGAAAATTTCTTAAATGTAACCTGTGGCGTTTCATTCAAAGACGTTTTTTGAAAATCCGCCGCAACATCTATCCTGGTGAAATTTTTAAAAGTCAATTTGAGATCTTCCAGCATTGATTTTATAAATAGATCAGGCCTGGACTGGTAGCAAAATCTATTTTCCAGCTTGATTTTGACAATGTTGGGGTTGATGAATCCTACTTTGGGTTGCAATTCCAGGTTAGCGCATCGGATCCACTCCTGGCTATCCGGTAACAAATAGTTGATATAGGCTAATTTGTTAAAATATTGCGTCCCATGTTCGCAGAATTCTATTTCAAAACAACTGGTAGGGGCAAAGGTTGTCGTTTCGGGGCAAAGGGTACAAGTAAACTCGATCCAGTCCCATGCTACCGTGATTACATTTTTCCCACATAAGGCGCCCTGGCTTATTTTGCTCTTAAAATCTGTGTTTTGGGTGCCTGTGGTAAAAATACTCCCCTGATAGTTGGGGGGTAAATTTTTAACCGGCGCGATATTTTTTAAAATTGCCATAAAATAACTATTTTTGATTTCTAAACAATTTGGCCTATAAAGCATAAGTGCCTTTTTAGGATTGTGATTAGCTTTCGACCCGGGTTTATACTTGGGTCTTTTTATTTATAAAAGCGTATAGGGCCTTTTTTGCCGGTTCGCTCAAGATCTGTTGAATATATCAAAAGACGTTTTATTTTAAAATTTGGCCTGGTTTATCTTCAAGGCCCTGGTATTTCACAGGGCCTATCAGATCATTTACGATACCTTGTTATTCACTCAGTCTATCGCGTCCGGGTTAAAGTTGCCGGCCAGGCAGAGCCTTAACATCTTATTTAGAATGCCGATTGGATCCGCAATTGCGTCCCTCGGGATCTTTCTTTTTGCTGCTTTTTGATTTTTTTTCCGGTTCTTTTTGCTCGATCGGTTCCTGATCAGGAACTTCCGGCAAGTTTTGATCCTGATTTTTTGCAGGATCCTGCAAGTTTGTTGCTGTATTTTCCATATATCTATTTTAAGGATTAACGGTTGTTATTATGCCGCCAGGATATCCAGTATTATCCGATTGTGTAGTAATCTGCAATGCACCAGGATTTATAGCTCTTATGATCCATCCCTGAAATGCCATCTGTGGCGCCAAGACATTGATATTTAGCATTGCTAAGCTGTCCGTTGTATCGGTTGGCGGGATCATTGCCACGTAAGTAGGTGAAATTTCGTAATTGCTGATATTCAGCAACAAACTTTGCAAGGTTGTTGGATCATTCACATTGATCACTGTATCCGGCGTAATACCCATCCATCCAGCGACCGTTTTAGCATAAGTTACAGGATCATTGCCCGCGCTGGCCGGAGCATAGTAACTGATGATCTTATTTAAGGTATCTAATTTATAGCTATTATAATACCTTAGCAATAGCATGGCCATTGCTCTATAACCGTATATCGTATCGGTGAATGTTACCTCCCCACTTGGTACATAGAAAGCCTGACCATCCCACATTTTCCTACCTCCCAAGGCAAAGACGTTTCCGGGATTGTTCATGCTTAAACCTTTCGATCCAGCGGCGGCCGTGTTATTTCTAAAGTCTGCCATTGCTAAGAATTTTGTGCGTTGATGATTAAGTCTGTAAAATCAATAAATACCTTGTGGGAAAAAGCCCATTTCATATTTTGAACTGCATTTAATAAAATGTTGTATTCCTCATCTTCTAAGTTGAAATAGGATATATCCGTTTGAAATCTTCCTTTTGCCTCGGACAGTTTGTCCAAAATTTTAATGTGAATCCTTATGGTTGAAATATCCAGGCCATTCGCTACCGGTTGGCCTAAAACAGTCGTTATCATTTGAATACTATCCAATTCCATTTTAATAGAATCGTCGTTTATCGGACTTATTTTGCCAAATTTTTTTAAAGTAATTGTTTTCATTGCCTGATTTTTTTGATTTATGCATAAATTATATTTAACTGTGCTGCCACCCAATTAAAGGCGTCCTGATTGCTTTCGTAGTTATTATAATCGGTTCCAGTCATGTACAAATTACCCTTTGTGATTGCATTGTTATCCGTCAATTCGTTGAACAATTGATATAGAAAAACTGCTTCGCTCGTTAAGTTGTCATTGATACATTGCACCAGGATCCAGTTTGCCTGTATCGTGGCTCCATTTACCCAAATGCTGACTGGTTGTATTTGTTTCATACTTAAAATAATTGAATAAAATTTGATCCGCCGCCGCTAATTATTAGTGATGTGGCACCGGCTGCTATTGTTATCAAACTCACATTGCCACCAGCCGGCGTTAAAATTGTTGTACCTGAATATGATTGAATGGTAAGTGTATAAGTAGAATTATTTTTAATCGCAAACAATTGATTGTTGCCTGATGAATTGAAGAGCGTAAATGTACCTGCTCCCGTCGCAGCGCTACCGTACACATAAAAAAAAGCGTTCCTGGTTAATGTCTGACTTGTTGTATAGGTTATTCCTGATCCTGAAAATCCAGCACAAGCAATAGATCCCGATACCTGTAAATTGTAAGGCGCTCCCAAATCTGTATAAGTGCCTCCACTTTGTAAAATTAAATTGCCAGTTGAACTGATAAACTTAGCGTAATAGGTACCGGTTCCAGCCACATTCTCGCCTATATACATTCCTCCTGATGATCCAGCTGATTTATTAAACCATAGTGAAGTTTCACCGCCGCCGTTGCTTTTATTCCAGCCTATCTGTAATCCAGATCCATTGGTTGGCAAAGCATAAGGGCCTACATTACCGCCTAATTGCATATAACCATTACCGGCAATTTGCAAAGAGTAGTGATTAACTCCAGTATATGCTCCATCAGAAAAAGTAACACGAATGCCCAGCCCTGTTTGTTGATCCCCATTCGCTTGAGCGGTTAATGAATTTTGAATCAATAAACCATTACCGGAAGCTGTTGTAATTGCACTGGTTAAACTTACTCCCTGACCTGAATAAGAAATACCACCAGTTTTTAAAAGGCCACCCGTTGAAGTATATATCAATTGTCCATTTGTTAAACCACTTACTGTTATGCCGGTAAAAACAGGGGACGAACTTGTATCAATAGATTGCGGCAATGTTAAAGTAATAGATCCTGTATGCTCGCTGCCGCTTGTTCCATTTACAAGAACCTGGTTAGCTGTTCCAGTAATACCAGTTACAGCGGATCCACCTCCTCCAATTGTTTGCCAGGTAGTACCAGTATCTCGCTGGATAACCAAAGTATCGGTAGCTATAAATATTCTACCTGCAAGGCCAGCCGCCGGCCTGGTTGCCAATGTACTTTCGTACAAGGCCGGTGCTCCATTTTGATTAATTACGTAATTTATTAAACCAATGAAACTCATATCAAATTAATATATCGTTTCCTAATAATTACCACATTATTGCCTACCGTTGAAGTGCCAAAGCTGACCTGAAATGTTTGCCTGGTATATTCATTTGTATTGCCACCTATAACAAGCTGCTGACCTGGTTGTAATACCGCTACATTCTCGATTGTTGCTGTCGTCGTACCATAGTTAATAAAGCTGACTGTATTGCAGTCTGTATATATCAATTTATTATTGGTTACCTGCTGAAAGTCCGTTGAATATTCCAGCATTGGTACATTTATAATTTGTTTATCAGCGCTCATATATAATTACTTAACGTGTATTGAATTACAAAATTTGCTTTCATTTGAGCTGTGATCTGACCAGGATAGTAACCTAAGGGCGGCAAATTGTTTCCTGGTGCCATCAGGCCGGCGTCCTGATTCATGCCGTTACTCATCATACCGCTATTGCCCTGGTCATCGCTTGCAGGGTTATTCGGTATTAGTGCTTTAGGCTTATTCGATTTATTTAAAATTGCAATTCCTGCAATCGTTAAAAAAGCAAATGAAGCCGCAATTATAATCTTATGTTGCTTATCCATTAAGCGTAGTGTTTAACTCTTCGTGTTCTTATTCCCGACATAGCATCGTTACCGTAATTGTCACCGCTGTCATCTGTCATACTGGTTGTTTGTGTTGCAGTTGATGCCGGCGGCTGATAGGGAATGGGCGCAATATTTTGGCCAAACATATCATTATTTTGCCAGTAGGTGCCTGGCTGTGGCGGATTCGATCCAGGGCTGCCAGGGGTCAACAAATTGTTGACCAAATTGGTAGCCTGATTTAGGCCCGCATTCACAATTTGTTGTTGTGCAGTTTGTGCAGGGGGTTGCAAAGGTACAGCAGGCTTTAAAGGTACCGGTGCTGGTGCCGCTGTGGTTGTTGCAGATCCTTTTGATAACCACCACAATAGAGCAGCTCCGCCAACAACACCAGTAATCAATAATATCTTTTTCTTTTTCTTATCCATAATCGTTGTTTATTGATCTTAGCGAATAGGGCCTTTTTTGCCGGTCACTCAAGATCTGTTGAATATTTACGAAATATTTTGTACCTGACTTGCTGCAACTGTGTAATTTTCCATATTACCAGTCGCATCTTCATAGGTTACCGTATAAGTCTGACCGTCAAATGAAACTACCGACATTCCTAAGTTGGGCGTATCAAATGTGTAATACAAATTTCCGTTACTGTCATATAGCTGTGTACCCACCAATGAATATACAATCTGCTGCCCTGGCTGTGCATCCGGCGGCATCACTAAGACAGACCCTTTACGCGTTCCGGTTCCGTTATTCGTATTTGCCGTTACCGGTGAAGCTGCACCGGTATTTGATCCGCTTCCTCCAGTCGTATTTGTTGAAGTTCCAGGGGACGCGTTTGGATTGTATGGCTGTGTTGCCGATCCTGGTAAACCAGTCGCATTGGTATTACCAGCACCATTACCGGTACCGGTGCCAAAACCACTACCGCCGCCAGTGAACTTGTTATATAACCACCAGCAACCAACAATGATTACTCCCCACTTTATCACGTCCCCAGCGTCAGTATTACCTACTTTCTTACTCATTATTACAGCATATTTAAAAGCATGGTTAATTTAGCCTGATCCATCTGATCAAGTTTTACCAAATGATCCGTCGTTACTCCTTTATTTAACAGCGATTGTAAAATTTGTATATCGTGCTGTGTAACGGTTCCAGCCATTGCAGCTGGCCGCTGCTGATCCTGGTTCATTGGTTGTCTATTTTT
>JGI26470J50227_1000747_pt1 | contig 12605 bp, 12 predicted proteins | sample FreactTroBogLake_FD_50227 | JGI IMG/M metagenome (IMG submission 50227) | reverse complement strand
CCTCGTCAAGCCGTTCTTACAAAGCGCCCGCAGGGTCCATCTAACGCTTTTTCGGAAGTTCCTTCCGAAGGGATCTTAGAACGCTAATCTTTACCCCGTGGACCCCCGGGTCACGCCGCCGCCTGTTTGTAAATCCCTGAGGCCCAAGGCGATCGAAGGTCGCTGTGAGAGACGGCACTCTGCTTCGGCTGTTCCATCTAACCTGCCCGGGGTTGTTAGTTTTGGTGGGCCGCAGGATTCATCATGTTCAGTCTAACTCGTCGTGGCTGGGATTCGGCCCGGGGATGGCCGTGACGGCTCCATACGGCCCCCAGGTTGCGGTGTCCAAGGTAGCCGCACCGGGGGGTCGCTTCTTTGGGTGGGAGCCACAGAAGAAAATCCCTCGGGGCGCCGCCGCAACAGGCTTTCCTCGGTGGATGAGACTAGCTTTGCAGAGAATCTAGCTTATGTAAAGCCGTATACAATACGTTTTGAGCCATTCCTGTGAATCCTTGGGAGTGCGGAAGTTCACAGGGAGTCGGCAGGCGACCGCACGGAGCTGGGGCCGCGGTTCAAAACATGGGTGTAAACCATGGTGGTTTTGAGGTCACTGTGACCCAAGAGTTCTTGGACCGTCCGGATGTCGTAACCTGCTTCGAGCAAGTGGGTCGCAAAGGAATGGCGGAAAGTGTGGCAAGACACGGGTTTGGTGATCCCGGAGCGAAGGACGGCCTGATGGACGGCTCGTTGCAGAATCGACTCATCCCGATGGAATCGTCCCTGTTGTTGGGTCTGAGCGTTGGTCCACCGTCGATCCTGGGGAAAAACCCACTGCCAGCTCCAGTCGGTGGAGGCCTGGGGGTACTTCTGAGCCAAGGATCCGGGAAGTTCCACCCGACCCCAGCCCTCGGCGAGGTCACTGAGATGCACGGCCCGGACCCGACCCAAGTGTTCCTCGAGAACGGGAACCAAGGAATGGGGGAGCATGGTAACTCGATCTTTGTCCCCCTTGCCGGCCCGGACGGTGATTTGGTGACGCACAAAGTCGATATCTTGCACCCTGAGGCTGAGGCACTCGTGGATCCGCAAGCCGGTACCATACAAGACCTTGGCGAGGAGAAGATTGATCCCCGTGAGGTATTTGAGGAGGGTACGGACCTCCTCGGCGGTCAGAACCACCGGCAAATGCCTTGGTTTCTTGGCGCGGATGACTTGGCTGAGGTCACCGACCGGGCGCTCCAGGAGGGTTCGAAACAGAAAGAGCAAAGCAGCCAGGGCTTGGTTTTGGGTCGAGGCCGCCACATCGGAATCGACGGCCAGGTGGGTCAAAAACCGATTGATGTCGGTTTCGTTGGCGTGTTCGACGAGACGAGGGGCCAGGAAGGCCACGAATCGGTCCAGCCAATGGGCATACGAAGCCTGGGTCCGGGGGCTGTAATGCCTGGCCGCGAGAGCCTCCACGTATTTTTGGCACACATCCCCGGTCCCCGGAAGTTGCGACGGGACAGTTCCTTTCACGGCCGGGTCGGTCGGCAACCCTCGGGCACGGATAGGACGAACCTCCCGGGGCGACAGAGGAAAGGCATCCCACAACCGCTCCAAGGACTCGGACTGGGAACCGATAATCCACNCCTTCTCCTCCGGGTCCCATCGTCGGCCGGGGATCGACCTAATCAAAGCCCTGAAGCGGTCAAACTCGACGCTCGTCGAGTAGGACACGCAGACCGAGACCTCACCGGCCCCTCGATCGGTGACCAGAACCCGCAGAGGTTCTCCTTCGGTGCCGCGGACGCCATGGGAGGCCGATGCCCCCGGGGGGATGGAGGATAGCATAACATCAGTATAGTAAACAGACGGTAGGGAAGCAAGCTCTGAGGGGGGGGGCTCCCCCCTCCCCCTCGATTGGGATTATGGTGGTACCATGGACGAGATTAAGCACCGGGAACAGGTCGACCTGATCCGGGAAGTGTTTTACTACCAAAGCCGTTTCGACGGAAAAACCATCGTGCTGAAGATCGACTATCCCATCCTCAACGCACCCCACTTTCCTCAACTACTTAAAGACCTCGCTATGCTACGGGCTACCGGAATTGAGGTCATCTTGGTCCCAGGGGCCAAGGAATGGATCGACGCGGTGCTCAAGGAATACGACACCGAAAGTGAGTACGTAAACGGGGTAAGGATCGCCACGGCCGACTCGATCCCCTTCATTCGCATGGCTGCCTTCGACGTGGCCAACCGCCTCATGACCCTGTTGACAGCCTTCCAGGCCAACGCGGTGATCGGTAACTTCACCCGAGCCCGGGGGATCGGTGTGGTCGATGGAGTCGACTACCAAAACTCAGGACTGGTGGAGAAGATCTTGGTCCAACCCCTGCAGCAGATCCTGGATCAAGGCATGATTCCGATTTTCCCGTGCATCGGGTGGAATGCGGCGGGCAAACCCTACAACTTGGCCAGCGACGAGATCGCCCTGGCCGTCGCCGAAGCCCTCAAGGCAGAGAAGCTGTTCTTTGTCACCGACAACGACGGGTTCATGGACAGCCGGTTCNCCCTCCCCGGGGGCTTGGTCAAAAACAGCGACGGTCGCGTGGCTAGGCTCAGCCTTGAGGAGGCCCAGGAAGTCTTGACCTTGAACGCCGGGAACGACGACCCCGACCTCAAGTATTTAGCCCTCGCCCTGAGGGCGTGCAAGACCGGCACCGAGCGGGCCCACGTCGTCGATGGTCGGTTGGAGGGAGCCATCCTTCGGGAGATCTTCTCGAACCTAGGGGNGGGGACCATGGTCTATGGGAACGATTACGAGTCGATTCGCCCGCTGAAAGTCACCGACATCGGCGACGTGCTAAGGCTGATGCAGCCTCTCATGGAGATGGGCATCCTCATCCCCCGGACCGAGGACGACATCATGAACCAGCAGGCCGACTACGCCGTGTACGAGATCGATGGAGTGGTCCACGCCTGCGGGGCCCTCCACGACTACGGCGAAGGCCAGGGCGAGATTGCCGCCATTGCCACGAACCCTGTGTACAGCCACTTGAGCATGGGCCGGAAGATCCTTTCCTACTTGGTGGAAAAGGCGGCAAAACAGGGCCTCCATCGCGTCTTCGTGCTGACGACCCGGACCCTCGACTGGTTTGAACAGATGGGCTTTGAGCCCGTGACCCTGGAGTCCCTACCGGAACGAAAACGGAACGTCTACAACCACGCCCGGAAGAGCCGGATCTTCGCCCTCGAGTTGGCGTCCCGGGCGTCGATCAAAAGCTAGCCCGCACCCCGCTACCGCAGGGTCAGGAGAGTTTGTCCCGGACCGATTGGACTTTCGTCGCCAGAGTCGATTCGTGGTCCCGGCGGTCATCGATCTTGATCACGGTGTAGACCCGTCCAGCCCCCTGGGCGAAAGGACACTCATGGAGGCGACCCAAGACGGCGAATAGGTCTTGGGCCGTACCCTCGATCAACGTGCTCATCCCCGTGAGTTCGAAGTGGATGGCCTCGGGAGCGGCGGCCAGAAGGCGGTGGAGGNCAACCACCCAGGGGGAGAGACTCGTGGTCCCCGTCCCGACGGGGAGAATGGAAACTTCCGCGATCGCCATCACAACCTCGCCAGGGCTTGGTCGACGGCATGCCACGCCAACGTGGCACACTTCACCCGGACCGGCAGTTCGATGACCCCTTTCAGGGCAGCGAGGTCCCCAAGGTCGTCGAGGGTCTCCGCCGGTTCTTCTCCCCGGATCACACCGAGAAAGGTCTGGACGATGGCCTTGGCCTCGACCACGGATTTCCCCGTGAGCAGTTCGCTCATCATACTGGCCGAGCACATGGAGATCGAACACCCCGACCCATCGAAGAACACCGTCTTGATGAGCGATGAATCGCCCTCGAGTTCCACCTTCACCGTGTCCCCGCACGACGGATTCTCCACCGCTTTGATGTGGGACAGGGGCTTTTTATTCCGCGGATGTTTGTAGTGATCCCGGATGATCTCTTGGTACAATTCGTCAAAGGCCATGGTTCGAAGGTACGGGTTTCCGGGAACAAGGGCAAGACCCGCCGGGCAGGTCACCCTTCCCCTTCGGTCCGGGAACCGGTAGATTCGACGGGTGCCACCCTTGCGAATCGCCTCGTTGAACGCGGAAAACTTCTCCCTCCTGCTGGACCAGAACTACACCCGGGCCGAGTTGGAGGCCCTGCCCGACGAGGTCTACCAGCGAATGAATGCCTCCATCTATTACCCGAACAAGGACCGGTCCAAGATCTCCGAGATCGCCCGGTGGATCGTCGACGGGAACTTTGACGTGGTCGGGCTCTGCGAAATCGGCGGTCGGGAAACCCTGAAGGCGTTCAATCGCCTCTACTTGGACGATGGGTACGAGGTGCATCTGCACGAGGAAAACTCCAAGCGGGGCATCTACGTAGGAGCCTTGGTGAAGCGGGATCGGTTTCCTTGGGTCCGGGGAACGAATATGCCCGGCACCTTTGCCCGGAATCTGTTGAAGCTCAGCCTGGGTTGTGAGGAAGGGGGGGGNGTGGAAGTCTTCGTGGTGCACTTGAAGTCCCAGTTTGGCCAGGACCGAGGGATTGAGCATCGCATCCGGGAAGTCGAGACCCTCGCCTCCCTCGTCCGGCCCCGCCAGTGCATCGTCCTGGGTGATTTCAACGGTATCCTTATCCCCGGCGAGGCTCAGTTTGAGTACGGCCCCTTCCTCGCCCTTCCGTTCCGGGATGTCTTGGAGGCCGTGGGGGTTCCCCGGGACCGAAGGCGAACTCACTACCACTTTGGCCCGGAGCCGCACTTCACCCAGCTCGATTACATTTTCTGCTCCCAGGACCTGGGGGTGGTCCGGGCGGGGGNGATCGAAGAGCAAATCCCCCTCAACCGAACCCAACGGGCGTTCTTGCCCTCCGACCACCTCATGATCTGGGCCGAGGTCAACGTTGGACCTGTGCCCCCCGACGCTCCAGCCCCCTCCCCCTCACCGGCAACCCGCCGTCCCTGGTGGTGGTGGCTGACGCCCCGGGGCTGGGCGCGACCTCGCTAGAGGATTTCCGAAGCTTCCCGGACGGCCGCCACAAAGGCGTCGGCCTCGGCAAGGGTGTTGTAGAAATAGAAACTGGCCCGGGCGGTGCTCACCACCCCGAGGCGCCGGGCCAAGGGGTGAGCACAGTGGTGCCCCGCCCGGACGGCCACACCCCGGGAATCTAAGAACGCCGACAGGTCGTGGGCGTGGACGTCTTCTAACAGGAAAGCGATGATTCCCCCCTTCCCAGGAGCGGTCCCAAAGACCGTGATCCCGGGAACCGTGGTCAACTGTTCCATGGTGTAATCGAGGATGAGAGCTTCGTATCGGTGGATCCAATCGAGGCCCACGGCCTCCAGGTAGTCGATGGCAGCATGGAGCCCGGCGGCCCCTTCCATGTGGGGGGTGCCGGCCTCAAACTTGTAGGGCAGGCTGTTCGTCTCGAACGTTTCCAACCAGACCGATCGGATCATGTCCCCTCCCCCTTGGTAGGGGGGAAGCTTCTCGAGCCAGGCTTTCTTGCCATAGAGGACCCCAAAGCCGGTGGGGCCGAGCATCTTGTGGCTGCTGAACGCGAGAAAGTCGCAATCCAAGGCCTGGACATCCACTTTTTGATGGGGGACGGACTGGGCTCCGTCGACCAAGACCGGGACCCCCCGGCCATGGGCGAACTCGATGACGTCGGCCACGGGGTTGATGGTGCCGAGGACATTGCTCATCGCCGTCAGGGCCACGAGCTTCACCCGATCGGACCACAACGTCGCGAGTTGGTCGACGAGCAGGACTCCCCGATCGTCGATGGGGAGGAACTTCAAGGTGAGTCCGTACTGAGCCGCCGCCATCTGCCAGGGGACCAGATTGGCGTGGTGCTCCATCTCGGTGGTGATGATTTCGTCCCCGGGGGACAGGAGTTTCCCGAAGGACTGGGCCACCAAGTTAATGGCGTCGGTGGTGCCCTTGGTAAACACGATTTCTTCCCGGTGGGCCGCGTTCAGGAACGCCTTGACCCGGTCCCGACTGCCTTCGTAGATTCGTGTCGCCTCTTCACCTAGGCTGTGGATGGCCCTGTGCACATTCGCGTTGGCGTTCTCGTAGTACCCGAGGATGGCGTCGAGGACCACCTGGGGCTTTTGCGAGGTGGCGGCGTTATCGAGGTACACCAGCGGCCGGGCCTTGCCACCCAGGGTCAGGGGCCGATTTAGAATCGGAAAATCGGCCCGGAGCTTGCGCACCTTCTCCTGGGCAGCCTTGAGTTCGGAGTGACGATCGGTGGCCAGGTTCATTCCGGATCCTTGCACNCCCCGAGGTCGGCGTCGGCGCCAATGGAACAAGCCACCAAGGTCTCCACTTCGTCCCGGAGGAAGGCAGGAGCCTCGTCGACCAATTCCGCAAAGAGACCCTGGGCGATGAACAGCCTGGCCTCTTCCCGGGAAAAGCCCCGGGTCGTGAGGTAGTACACTTCCTCTTCGTTCACTTTCCCCGTGGTCGACCCATGGGAGCACTTCACATCGTTGGTATCGATCTTCAGCTGGGGCAAGCTATCGGCCCGGGCCCCGTCGTTGAGAATCAGATTCTTGTTGCTCAGGTAGGCATCGGTGCCGTTGGCCCCGGGATTCACCTCGATGAGGCCTTGGAACACGGTGCGGGACCGGTCTCGAACGGCACCCTTATACAGGGCGTAGCTCGTGGCCCGGGGAGCCGTGTGCGACAAGCTGATCCGGAGGNCCTTATGCTGGTCTTGGGTGCCAAAGTACAATCCATGGGTCCGAACCGAGGCTCCCTCACCCACGAGACTAAAATCAAATCGGGTCTTGACCACGGCTCCACCGATGGGGGCACACCAGTGGAAGAACTGCGCATCGCGCCCCACCCGGGCCAGGCTATGATCGAGGACGGCAGCCCCGTCCCCGTGGGTTTGAAGCTCACTCAGGTGAAAGACCGACCCGTCCCCCAGGACCACGGTGGTTGCCGAGTCCGTCGTGAACCGAACCCCGTCCGAAGACCGGTGGCGGATGACCAAGTGTGCCTGGGCCGCCTCGCCCAGGGCTACCACCACGTGAGGGGTAGTCAAAACCCCGGGCCGGCCCTCGGTCACCTCGACCAAGAAGGGTTTTTCGGCCACGACCCTGGCGGGCACCGAGAGCACAGCGCCAAACTCGACGCGATCATAATGCCCGGACGACGCCAATGTGTCGGCCAGGGCCTGACCCAGGGCCACGTGCTCCGCGACGAGGTTCGGGGCGTCGGTCAGCAATCCGAAAACGAGACCCGACGCCTTCCAGGAGGGATCCACGTCGATACCGGTCAACACACCGTCGACAAACGTCATCCGCCCGGAAAACTCGGGGTTGCGCTCCAGAAGCCGCGGCTGGGAAGGAACAGGCTTCGAGACTCTTCGGGTTTCAAGCTGAAAGGCATCGAGGGTGGACCGGCGCCATTCCTCGTTGGTCCGGCCGGGCCAGGTCAGAGGGGAGGNGGTGGTCATCCTACGGAACCCTCCATCTCCAATTCAATCAGACGATTGAGCTCCACGGCGTACTCCATGGGGAGTTGCTTCACCAGGGGGTCGATGAACCCGTTGACGATCATCATGCTGGCTTCGGCCTCGTCGATGCCCCGGCTCATGAGGTAGAGCAGTTGGTCTTCGCTGATTTTCGACACCGATGCCTCGTGCTCCATGCTCACATCGTCGCTCTGAATGTCCATGACCGGGTAGGTGTTGGTCTTCGCGTCGGCATCCAGGAGCAAAGCGTCACACTCTACCTTCGAACGGATGTTCTTCAGGCCAGGATTGGCCTTGATCATCCCCCGGTAGCTGGAGATTCCACCGGCCTTGCTGATGGACTTGGCCGTCACGACGCTCGAGGTGTCGTCGGCAAAATGCATAATCTTGGTCCCGGTGTCCTGCTCTTGCCCCTTATTGGCAAAGGCAATGCTCATGACTTCCCCGTGGGCACCCTTCCCCATCAAGAAGATGGCGGGATATTTCATGGTCACCTTGGACCCGATGTTCCCATCGACCCACTCGACGGTGGCGTTGTCCCAGGCGAAAGCGCGCTTGGTCACCAGGTTGTACATGTTGTTCGACCAGTTCTGGATCGTGCTGTACCTGACCCGGGCCCCCGGAAGGGCCACGATTTCCACCACAGCGGTGTGCAAGCTATCCTTGGTGAACACCGGGGCCGTGCAGCCCTCGATGTAGTGGACAAACGCCCCTTCGTCCACCACGATCAGGGTCCGTTCGAACTGACCAAAACTCTTGGTGTTCACCCGAAAGTACGCCTGAAGGGGAATGTCCACGTGGACGCCCTTAGGGATGTAGATGAACGACCCCCCCGACCAGACCGCCGTGTTCAAGGCGGCAAACTTGTTGTCCGTGTGGGGAATGACGGTCCCGAAGTATTTCTTGATGATCTCGGGATGGTGGAGAACGGCATCTTCCGGGCTACTAAAGATCACACCCTTGTCCGTCAGGTCCTTCTGTAGGTTGTGATAGACCATTTCGCTGTCGTATTGGGCACCCACCCCGGCCAAGAACTTCTTTTCGGCCTCGGGGATTCCCAAACGGTCGTAGGTCTTTCGAATGTCCTCGGGCACATCGTCCCAACTCGTGGCGGACTCTTCCGAGGGTTTGGCGTAGTAGTAGATCTCGTCGAAGTCTACCCCGGACAGGTCGGCGCCCCAGACCGGCATCGGCATCTTGTAGAACGTCTCGAGGGCCTTGAGCCGATAGTTGAGCATCCAGGACGGCTCGTTCTTGGCAGCGCTAATCTGCCGGACGACGTCCTCGCTCAAACCCTTGGCCGATTTGACCAGGGATTTTTCGGGGGNGGAAAAGCCGTACTTGTAGCCAGAGGCAAAATCGTCGGCGACCAGATTTTCAGGGATCATTTCAGTGGACATGGGAACCCTCCTTGGGAAACGCCGTCACGTTAGACGGGGACACCGTACTTCTCTTTGACCCAGTCGTAGCCCTTTGCCTCCAGGGCTGCGACCAATTCATTGCCACCACTGGTCACAATCTTACCCTGGTACAAGATATGGACATGATCCGGATTCACGTAGTTCAGAATCCTCTGGTAGTGGGTGATGATGAGGGCTCCGAAGTCTTGCCCCCGGAGCCGGTTGATCCCCTTCGACACCACCTTCAGCGCGTCGATATCCAGGCCGGAGTCGGTTTCGTCAAAAAGAGCAAAAGCGGGCTTCAGGGTCAGCAGCTGCAGGATTTCCATCCGCTTTTTCTCGCCCCCCGAGAACCCCTCGTTCAAGTAGCGGTTAATGAACTGCTGATCCATCTCGAGGAAGGTCATGTCCTCCCGAGCCTGCTTGATGAACTTGGTCACGTTGAGCTTTTCACCGTGAACTTCCCGGTGAATCTCGGCGGCCCGTTTCAGGAACTTCCCCACCGTCACCCCGGGGATCTCCACGGGATACTGAAAAGCCAGGAACAGCCCGGCCTTCGACCGATCCGGCACATCCATGGCCAACAGGTCTTCGCCGTCGATGGAAATCTTGCCGCCGGTCACGGTGTACTTCGGATGCCCCATCAAAATATTGGCCAGGGTCGATTTGCCGTGGCCATTGGGACCCATCAGAGCGTGGACTTCCCCTGTCTTGATCTCAAGGTCGNCCCCCCGCAGGATGGGCTTGCCCTCGATCTCGGCCGTCAGGCCTTCAATTCTCAGTACTTTCAAAACTTGCTCCTATCAGGAGGGCTTTCACACCGATACGGTCAGCCCGAGACCGCCACGAAAGCCCTCATGTTAAATGGGAATACCCAACGTGAGTTTCAGCTCTTCACTCATCATGTCCTTGTTCCAAGGAGGATCCCAAACGATCTGGGCCGTCACATTCTGGACCCCTGTTCGGGCCTTGACGGTTTCCTGGAGGTCCTCCAGCAACAGGTCGCCCACTGGACACGCCGGACTGGTGAGCGTAAAATCGATCTCGACCCGGTCGTCGGCCACGTCGACGCGATAAATCAGCCCCAGGTCCAGAATCGGCAACCCCAGGTCCGGATCCAAAACTTCCCCCACAGCAGAATAGACATCTTCGACGGTCGGCATGGTTCCCCCTGGCTATACCTGACTATGGCTGTCATATATAGACCTGACACTAAAATAGGATAAATTGAAGAAATGTTCAAGGGAGCCCAGGTGCCCCATGCCTTGCCGGTCCAGGCCTCGCCGTGGTATTTTCNGGTCATGCCGAACACCGCTCCCCGTCCCCGAGCCCTTGTCGTTCTCTGCCACCCCAACCGGTCTGGATTCAATCAGGCCGTGGCCTTGGCGGCCAAAGACGCCCTGGCGTCCTCCCACTCTGTGGATCTTCTCGACCTCTACCACGAGGAATTTGACCCCGTCCTCCCGGCCGATGAATTGCCCCGAAAGTTCAGCTTCGACGAGACCACCCAGCGCTACAGTGCCTTGGTGAAGGAAGCCGACCTTTTTGTGTTTGTTCACCCCGACTGGTGGGGCGGTCCCCCAGCCCTCCTCAAAGGCTTCATTGATCGGGTGTTCCGCCCCGGGATCGCCTACGAGTTTGAGGGCTACGAGTTTCTCTCCAAGAAAAAATCGGCTCTGTTGGCGGGCCGGAAAGCCTTCGTGTTCACGACCACCGACTATCCTCGCCCCGAGACCGAGGATCCTTCGTCCATCATTTGGAAGCGCAACGTTTTTGACTATTGCGGCATCCCCGACGCCCAGGTCCACACGTTCTACGAGACCTATCAGTCGACCTACGAAGCCCGCCACGCCTGGATCCAAAGCGTGGGAAGCAAACTTGTGGGGGCTCTCACGCCGGTTTGACTTTTCGGTGAAATCCCCGGTCGTCGGGGACGGCGACCCCCTGGGTCCGCAGGAAGTCGATGTACAAGTCGACCAACACGGGGTCGAGCTTGCCGTTGGCAGCCAGGGTATCTTCGAGGAAACTGACGGCCTGGGCCGGAGTCATGGCCTTTTTGTAAATTCGGCTGTCGTCGGTCATGGCGTCGTACACGTCCGTCACCGCCAGCATTTCCACGGGGAGCCAGCCCAGGGCCTCCCCCGAGACGAAGCCCTCCGAGGCTCCGGACAACACTCGAACGGTTTCGACGGGCTTCCGAAGGCCTCGTTCCTTTTCTAGGCGAGTCACCCCGTAGCCACCGGGTCGCCCCAAGGCGTTGTGGTGGTCCCCGGCCAGCATCCGCGCTCCGTCATGGGTGTTGCCATAGTTCATCAGAATCAGACCCGCCCCCAGGAAGACGTGCTGTTGGATCTGCACCGGGTCGTAGGGCGCATCGCTCTCAAAATAATCGATGTTCCCCATTTTTCCGATGTCGTGAAGGAAAGCACCGAGGGCGTACTCCTTCCTCTCAAAGAAATCCATCGGGGGAAACTGCAACAATTGGTCGCTCGTCATCAGGGCGGGGCTGAGGCCGGGCAGGATCTTCTGATACTTTTCCAGGTAGGCTCCCTGGAAACCGCGCCGCAGAACCGTCGAAAGATGGCTGTGATGCATCTCGTTATAGTAGTTGACGAAGCCCGTGAACGACACGAAGACCCGGAGCACGTGGTTCATCGTCTGGCCATTCGACAGTCCATCGAAGCACGAAAACANCCCTGCCATGAGCGAGGAATCTTCGGCCATCTCGAGGGCTGTGCCTATGATGGCATCGGTATCCTTCGCCAAGGCTTTTTCGTGTTGAGTGACCTCTTGGATCCTCGATTTCAACGAGGCCTTGTTCAAAAGGAATACCTGCGACACGTTGTCCATGATGACTTTCGCCTTCACCATGGGTTCGACGTCCTTCGCTTTCAGCTCGGCCAGGGCCGATCGGATGGCGGCCACCGCCTGGGAGCGCTCCTCAGGAGTCTCCTCCAGGAGGGGCTCTAACTGGGCATCGAAGCTGTCGCTTTCGGCAAAGAGCTTCGTCATCCATTGACGGTCAATCAGGAAGCCTTTCTTTGACTTTTCGTCCTCGGACATGGCCCGAACCGACTGGGGATCCACGGGGTCGGCCCGGAGCGATCCTCCGGAGCTCTTCAGAACTCCAAACACGGGAACGGACTGGCTAACGAGAACTTCTAGGTGCTCTTGGATGTAATGACCGGTGACGGGAACGAGGTTTCCCTGGCCGGAGGCGGAGGGTTGGATGGCAGGCACACCTCCATACTACGCTAAATGGCCAAGGAATTCCAATCAGGACGAAAGGCCACTGACCACCCGTCGGAGCACGGTGGCGACCTGGGCTTCTTCATGGTCCGAGGGTGAGGTCAGGTCCAGGGTAAACGACCCCTCTTTCAGAACCTGGCCTTGGGTCGTCACAACTTGGTAATCCACCCGGTCAAGGACAGCCTTCAGGTCGGCCCCGACCTTCCAGAGGACCTGGAAATAGACCACTTTGTCGGCCCCGTACCGAGTAGAGAGGTTGGCGAGCCACGAGGGCGACGGAACCCCATCGGCCAAGGAGAACGCCGTATCGAAGGCGATGTCCCCACGGCCAAAATAATAGTCGAAGACGCCTTCGACCAACGCACCCGACAAGGGACTCCGGAAGGTCTTGTCCAAGGAAATCGGCACCGATTGAGCATGGCAAATCAAGACCGTCTCGGCGTGGACGGCGGG
>JGI26470J50227_1000746_pt1 | contig 12629 bp, 11 predicted proteins | sample FreactTroBogLake_FD_50227 | JGI IMG/M metagenome (IMG submission 50227) | reverse complement strand
TAGTATGAAACGCAAGCAACCCCTCCAGAATGGCGAAGAACAGTGGGATCTGATCATCGAACCCAAGAACAAGTTCTTCCGCTTCGACCTCAAAGAACTGATGAACTACAAGTTCCTGATGTTCTTGTTTGTACGACGGGACTTTGTTGCTCAATTCAAGCAGACGATACTGGGACCTCTGTGGTTCATCATTCAACCTGTGATGACCAGCGGGATATTTACGGTCATATTTAGCGAGATCGCCAAGATCCCCACAGACGGCGTTCCGCCTTTCCTGTTCAACTTGGCAGGGGTCACTCTGTGGAACTACTTCAGCTCGTGTCTGACCAGTACCAGCAACATTCTCGGGTCGAACGCTGGGTTATTCGGCAAAGTGTATTTTCCGCGGCTGGCGGTACCGATCAGCACTGTGATTACGCGGTTATATACTTTTGGCATACAGTTTGTCTTCTTCTTGGTCGTCTATTTTGCCCTGATGGCCAGCGGGGCCGTGTTGAAGCCGAATTGGTTGCTCTTGCTGGTGCCGGTCATGGTCGCTCACTCCGCCTTGCTGGGCCTCGGAATCGGGTTATTCGCGTCTGGTCTGACGGTCAAGTACCGCGACTTGAACCAGTTGATCGGATTTGGCGTGAGCTTGGCGATGTACGCCACACCAATCTTCTATCCTCTTTCTGCGGTGCCGGCCAGCTTGAAGTGGTTGGTTGCGATCAATCCTATGGCCCCAGTGGTGGAGATCTTCCGGTACGCTTTTACCGGAACAGGGAGTTTGCCGTTGGTGGAGTATGGGGTCAGCCTTGGCCTGACGGTGTTGTTGTTGTTCTTGGGGCTCGCCCTTTTCCACCGCGCCGAGCGGAACTTCATCGACGTAGCATAGGTGGTAATGGCGCAGCCACGCTACGTGATCCCTGCTTTGCGGCTCCGGACGCCAGACGCGCTTTCGCGGCGTGGTTTCGAGAATCTGGGTATGTTTGTCGGCGCACGAGCGATTTTGCCTCCCTGTCGCACTTTCCGGCACAACTCCATGTAGTGTGTCCTTCCGAAGTTCTCGGCGAATGCCGCCCGGCGGCGGTTCTTGTTTGAAAGGAGTTTGAGCAACATGCTAGAGTGGTTCCGTGGGCACCCCGAGGTGCGGCTATGAGTCAACCGGTCATACGCGTCGATGGTCTGTCGAAACGTTATCAGTTGGGTACCATTGGGTACGGAAGCCTCCAGCACGACCTCAAGGCTTGGTGGGCACGAACACGCGGAAAGGAAGATCCGAACAGCCGCATCGGCGAAAGGAGCAGATTGGACCTTCACGGGGAATTTTGGGCGCTTCGCGATGTGGGTTTTGAAGTGCAACAAGGAGACCGGGTCGGAATCATTGGCCGGAACGGGGCGGGTAAATCGACGCTTCTCAAGCTGCTTTCCAGAGTAACAAGCCCAACATCCGGGTCAATTAGAGTGCGTGGGCGCATCGCCAGCCTCCTCGAAGTTGGCACGGGATTTCACCCCGAACTGACCGGTCGCGAAAATGTCTATCTCAACGGAGCAATCCTGGGGATGAGGCGACGCGAAATCCAAGCCAAATTTGAAGAGATTGTGGAGTTTGCCGGTGTCGAACGATTCATCGATACGCCGGTCAAGCGATACTCAAGCGGAATGTATGTAAGGTTGGCCTTCAGCGTCGCCGCTCATTTGGATTCCGAGATCCTTATTGTTGACGAAGTACTGGCTGTTGGAGACGCCGAGTTCCAAAAGAAGTGTCTAGGGAAGATGCAACAAATTAGTCTCAGTGATGGGCGCACCATCCTCTTTGTCAGCCATGGAGTGGCACTTCTGGAATCAATTTGCAACAAGGGAATAGTCCTGCAAAATGGATGTAGGATCGCAACTGAAGACGACAGAATTGGCACTGCCGTGGCCAAGTATTTGGAAAGGACGTCAAGAAAGTTATCCTCCGCCGAAAACTTGGTAGCGAGCGTCATTGAGACTCAAATTGAGAATCTGCGGTCCATCACCTATTCGAGTGGATTCAGTATCCGTTCTATCGTGCAAATCCGCGAAGAAAGCGGACCGATAGATTTTGTAGTTACGATCGCCACTCAAGAAGGGACCAAAGTCCTCCACCAGGGCATCAACTTGCCTTCCACCAGAAAAGAGTCAGTCACGGAATTTGTTATACTTGCAACCATACCCGGAAAGACCCTCAATGTCGGATCTTACCAGATCTCTATCACGCTCGGAAGGGAAAGCGAACATGTCCTTTACCACGATCCGGCAGTAGCAATCGTCGCAATCCAAAAGGATGCAGCGTATCAACCATGGAATCCCTCCGACAGCAATTCGCTTGTTTTTCTTGAACTGGGCTGGGAGATCACAAATGCAAGTCAAAGTTGACAAACCAAGAATCACTTGGATTATGGCAGTCAAGAACGGGATGCCATACTTGGGTGAAACACTCAAGTCCCTCGCTGACCAAACGTACGAAAATGCCGAGGTATTGATTTGGGACAACGGCTCTACAGACGGGAGCGTTGAACTACTATTGAACTGGGTACCGAACTTGCTCCCGGGCAGGGTCGTGATTGACGATCCTCAGGAGAATCTCGCGACTTCATTTGCGAAGTGTGTTGAACTATGTTCCACTGAGCTAATTGCAAGAATCGACGCAGACGATATCTGCGTTCCGGAACGTCTCGAACTTCAAGTTGACTACATGCTACGTCATCCCGAAGTTGCGGTCTTGGGTGGAAACGTCATCGAGATTGACGCATCCGGGGACCAAAAGGGAATGCGGCGGCCGCTTCCTACGGAGCCTACGCAGATGCTGCTCTCTTTCATTTGGGAAAACCCGCTTGTTCACCCCACGACGCTGATTCGCCGATCGGCGGTCTTGGCTTGCGGTAACTATCGCAATGTTGGTCCCGTGAACGTCGAGGACTATGACCTTTGGATGCGAATTGCCGCACGTTTTCCCGTTGCAAACCTCGACCGAGTATTACTACACTACCGTTCCCATCCGAATAGTACTACTATGCTTGCTGCTAGAGCCAAGACTCTGGACGCCGCGACGGAAAAGTGTCTGTTTGAGAACTCCCAATTGCTATATGGTTGTAGCGGAGAGGAGATTCTTCAAATACGGCACCGGAAGCTGAGGTCCACACTAAGGACCTTTCGACGTATCGCAAACTATCTCGAACTCAAGAACCCAGAAATTCAGGATCTGTTTTTCGAGCCAGACTTTCAGGCGGCCCTTTTTCGCGCGGGTCAGCGCATTCTTGGGCGAGGCCGTGACAGGTCGTTCAAAAACATCGTGGACTGGGCAAAAAAGCTTCGGCGATCCGCCGAGACCGCCGCCCGGGCCCGCAAGAGCAGCCTCAAACGTGCGAGGCAATTGACTCAATGGATCAATTGGGCGGTCAGGCGTAACGGTGTTACCGTCGGACCTGGCTTCAACGTGCGGGGCGGGGTTTCGGCGTTTTTACAGCTCAACATTGGCCGTGGCACTGATTTCGGAGCACAGACACTAATTGACTTTAGCTCAGCGGGTTCGTCGGGTGCACTAAAGGTTGGTCGTTTCTCGAGATTTGATGAGCAACTAGAGCTCTGGGTTGGTGAGCCAATCGTGATTGGGACAAGGGTAGTTATCGGCAGAAATTGTCGCATTTCAGCTCGAAAAGCAGATTGCTGGAGAAGTGAAGACAGTTCCTCAACAACAGCGATGGCGTGTGGTGTTATCATTGGCGACGACGTAAGAATAGGATCCTGTGTGTTCGTTACGGCCGGTGTAATCATAGGGTCGGGGAGTGAAGTGCTCAGCGGGAGTGTTGTTACGGATTCTGTCCCTAGGGATCAGGTGTGGGGTGGGGCCCCAGCTTCGTTGGTTCGGCGGAAATGAAGCGACTCATCTGGTTCTACAAGACGACCGTTCCGCGAAGTCTGAGGATGTTCATTCAGAAGTTGGGGCGACTTGCCGTTCTGCCTTTCGCTCTTGGGCATCGAAGGAAGTCTCAGTTGAAACTGGTGCGAATCACGAACAGTAAGCCCCTTTTGGACGCCACGTCGGCAAGCGATCTACTAAGACAAACCATCCGCGCCGATGGGCCCTGTATGATTGCTCGATTTGGGGCCGTGGAGTTACAAGCTCTTGTACGAATCAAGATCCGCAAGTCACTCACTCGCATGGAAGTCATTTATGATGATCTCCAGCGTGGCGCTAATACTCCTTGGGATTCCGAGTCAGAATTTTCAGCGCTTCGGAACAATGCAGGTTTCTTTCCAATCAATGCTCACGGGCTACTGCAGTTTGAGAGACTCATGGACGAGTCGGTAAGAAGTGTAGACATTTTGGGTTCATGGTTAAGCCAGGAGTCAATCTACAACGAAGCACTCAGTCAGGCAAGAGTTGTTGAGCTCGGCGACCTGGAGCCATACTACCGTCGTGACCCGTGGTCGGCGGCCCTCGAGGGGCAACGCGTATTGATTGTTCATCCTTTTGTTGAGTCCGTGACGAAGCAGTATACGGAGAATCGTACCAGATTATTCTCCAACCCGAAGACACTACCCGAATTCAAGCTCCTTACTTATCGTTCGCCTCAGTCGATCGCCGGAAATAGCGGTGGCTACGGAAGTTGGTTCGATGCCTTTGAAACCATGCGACATGATGTGCTCAACCTTGAATTTGACACCGCTATACTTGGATGCGGCGCGTACGGTTTCCCGCTGGCCGCTGCGATAAAGGCCTCAGGTCGTAAGGCGGTCCACCTTGGCGGAGCAACCCAGATCTTGTTTGGAATCAAGGGTGCCCGCTGGGACTCTCTTCCCCTTGTCTCCGGGCTTTACAATAAGTACTGGATACGCCCCCTCGAGTCGGAGACGCCTAGAGGTTACAAAAGCATTGAGGCGGGGTGCTACTGGTGAGAATCTCAAATAGACTTAGCAACTCATTTAAAGGAAACGAGGGTCGGTGATGAGCGGGCGCCGCCAGATCTTAATGCTGCCTTCTTGGTACCCTACTGAACAGGATCCTGTATCCGGGTCATTCTTTAAGGAGCAGGCTCTCTGCCTATCCAGTGACTTTGACTTCACTGTGATAACTTACCATGAGTATGAAGTTCCATTTGGCTTTGAGAACCTTGTGAGGGAGCCCCGGATCGACCCTCACTTGGACTTGGTAGAAAGCCGCGAAGGGTATCGCGAGTTTCGTGCGAAGTACGCTCGACTGCGTGTTCGCCCAAAAGTCTCGAAGCTCCTTTCATTCTTAAGAATTCATCCTTCACGTAAGGACTCGATTCGGCTAGACGCATGGATAAGCTCGATTCAAGTCGAATTGCAACAGCACTACGGAATCAAGCCTGATTTGTTGTATGCCATGACCGCCCAAATAAACGGGGTCTTGGCCGTGCGAATGGCAAAGAACTTCAGGATACCGGTAATTCTAGCTGAACACAACCCGTTTCCCTTGCCAGGGAAATTGCTGTCATATGAAACACGCCTAGCGATAGAAGGTTGCGATGCCCTGTTGGTCGTCAGTCATGATAAGGCTAGGCAAGTTCTGATGCAGAACATTTCGTGCCAGCCTATCGTCGTCGGTAACCTGGTAGATGAGCATGTATTCAACTGCGGCGAAAGCTCCCGCGTCGGCCAAAAGAACCTAATCGTTGTCGCGGCCTACAATTTCTACAAGGACTTCGAGACGCTCCTCAAGGCGGTCAACAGACTTCGGTGCCTTACCGATGCGCCCTTTCGAGTCACGGTCGTCGGGTTCAGTCCGTCAAACCAACTAGGCGACTTTAACTATGGCACGGAGAATTTTCTTGCTCTTGTCGATTCTTTCGGCCTGATGGAGTACCTTACCCTCATTCCCAAGGCACAACGTTTCGAAATGCCAAGTCTTTATAAAGAAGCAGACGCCTTCGTTATGACCTCTATTCAAGAAGGGCTTCCCGTCTCCGCTCTTGAAGCGGCAGCGTCGGGGTTACCTATTTTCTCCACCCGTTGCGGGGGTGTCGAAGACTTTGTCGATCAGTCTACGGGGCGGCTGTACGCAGTGCGGGACTACGAATCATTGGCCCAAGGATTGTGTGAGTTTGTCGAAGGCAAGATTTCTTTTGATGCAAGCTTCATCAGGGCCCACGTCGTTGCGCGCTACGGAACTTCGGCCTTCAGAAATCGTTTCTGTCGAATAGTTGAGAATGTCTTGTCAATTCCTCGAGATGAGAAACTGATGGGCAAGGGGATCTAATGTTGAGGCTACTCAAGAGAATTGTCAAGCGCCTTCTTACGATCGATCGTGGGGCATCTCGCATGAAAGATGCAATAGATCTAGGAGAGTTTCCCACTGTTCAAGCGGCATGTTTTGGTTCAGAAAATCCCGAAATAAACTTTTACGTAATTCATGGGCACAGGTCAGGCTTCTTTTCGAATCTACAGTTTGTTTTAGCCCAAATTCGGCAAGCCAAGCTACTTGGGATGGTTCCTGTGGTCGACTACCTGCACTTTCCTGGCAAATACTCCGAGCCTGAATTCAGCAGTCGGAACCTCAACCCATGGGAGTACTATTTCGAGCCAATCTCTCGGTATTCGCTCGAAGAGCTTTACAGAAGCAAGAATGTATTCTTCTGCGACGAGTCCTATTCATGGGAAATGGGTCATTTCATGTCCAACAAAGGCCTGCGTGGTATCTATGACGACTACATAAGGCCGAAACAAAGTATCGTGAAGGAAGTAGACGATTTCTTCGAAAAGAACCTAAAAGGGTATCGTACGCTTGGTGTTCACTTTCGAGGAAATGAACAAAATGTTGCGCCCGGGCATCCCTTCTGTCCTACAGTTGACCAGATGTTTCGCTACACAGATCGGATAATCTTGAACCATCAGGTGGAGAAGATTTATCTCGTAACTGAAGAGGAATCCTACCTCGAGCGATTTCTTCGCCGCTACGGCGCGATTGTGGCCTACTCAGACTATTATCGGACCAACGGTATTGATGCTTTTGCGATGAACATCCCGCCAAGAAAGGAACATATGTATCTTTTGGGGAAGGAGATCATGATGGCAGGACTCTTGCTTTCCAAGTGCACGGGCCTATTACATAGCTCTTCAAATGTTTCTCAATTCGCGAGGTTTGGCGCCAACGATGGATTTGAGTTTCGATATTCTATTGACAACGGAGTCAACTCCAGCAATGCTTTCTTGGCGAAACATTTATACCGCGTCAAGAGGATCCTTCCTGGTTCGCTTGGCGGCCTTCGGGGCACCATAAGCCCGCCGTTGGATTAGCCAAGAGAATTGGAATTATCTGTTATTCCTGGAAACCATACCAGGGCAAGGTGGCGTGATGGAATTAATAGAAGATATTAGGCAAGATGGACTTGTTCTTGCAACGATTATCCGTTCCGGTTTTGATGCTCCCGGAATTACCTTCTTTACGGGTGACAACTTGTCACAGCAGGTTGCTCAGATGCATCATCCGAAGGGAAAATTGATAGAACCGCATATTCATAATGCAGTGAAGCGAGAGGTCTTTTACACTCAGGAAGTTCTCGTTATCCGCAAAGGCAGAGTTCGCGTGGATTTCTACTCGGAAGTGGAAAAATATGTCACGAGCCGAGTTCTCGGAGAATGGGATCTCATTCTGTTGATTACCGGGGGGCACGGCTTCGAAGTACTAGAAGAGCTTCAAATGTATGAGATTAAACAAGGTCCTTACGCCGGGGGGCTCGACAAGAGAAGGTTTCAGTCGCAGTTAAAATCGGAGGATCTCCGTTTTGAGTAATCATGTCCCAGTTTGTGAGCCGACACTTGGCGGAAATGAACTTAAGTACGTGACCGAGGCGGTTTCCACGGGGTGGATTTCGTCTTCCGGACCGTACATTGCCAAGTTCGAGGAAGCCTTTGCGGCCTATTGTGGCGTTAGGTACGCGGTTGCCGTAACAAATGGCACGGTTGCGCTTCACCTGGCGCTGCGCGCCCTTGGCGTAGGGCCAGGGGACGAAGTCATCGTCCCTACTTTCACCATGGTCGCGTCAGCGTTTGCCGTATGTTACTGCGGGGCTATGCCGGTCTTTGTTGATGCAGACCCAGAAACTTGGAATTTGGACGTTAAGCAAGTCGAGGCCAAGCTGTCCGCGCGAACCAAAGCGATCATGCCTGTCCACATTTTTGGAACCATGTGTGACATGGCGGCCCTGAGGTCGTTGGCGGATCATCATCACGTAGCGATTGTAGAGGATGCCGCGGAGGCTCATGGGGCCGAGTGGAATGGAAAGAAGGCTGGCTCATTCTCTGCCATTTCAGCGTTTAGCTTCTTCGCCAACAAGAATGTCGCGACGGGGGAAGGGGGAATGGTTCTTACGGATGATGAAGGCCTCTACGACAAGGCGCGCTACTATAAGAATCTTTGTTTTCCCTTGGATGGGAGTAGACGCTACGAGCATGCCGAAATTGGATACAACTACCGAATGACAAACTTGCATGCTGCGCTGGGACTTGCGCAAACAGAGAGGGCTGACTATTACCGTACATGTCGGATCGAGAATCATGCCCACTATGTCCAAAACCTGGGAAACGTTCCAGGCATTACGTTTCAAAAGGTACCGATCAACTCGCTGAGCGTCCATTGGATGAATGCACTATTGATCGACGAGACTAAGTTTGGCTGCACGAGAGATCAGTTGATTCAAAGGCTCAAGGCCGCCTCCATTGAGACGAGGCTTCTCTTCACCGGAATGCACCGACAGAAGGCTTTAGCCGACTATGGATGTGATTGTGGAGGAAGCTATTCTGTGTCCGACAGCCTGACGGCACAGGGACTCTACCTTCCTTCAGCCAGCCATTTGCGTCCAGAGACGATCGACCGAGTCTGCGAAGTCATCCTTGACGCTAGGAAAGGCGCGTAACGTGCCGTACTCGATGAAGGTAGCAGTGGTAGTGTCGAATGCGGAACCCTCTGCAGGGGGCGCCTTTACTTTCGAAGAAAGCGTCAAGGAAGCCCTTCTCGCACTCAATCCAGCCGATTTGGAATTCGTTTTCTACGCCTTGCGTCCGCAGCAACCGAAGTCGGAGGGCTTCGGCGGTAGGGTGGCGAGGCGGCTTGTCTTGATTTGGGCGTCACTTTCGAAACTTTTTGGTCTTGTATCTCAATTTGAGTTTATGGCCTGGAAAAAGGTCGTCGAAGACGAGTCCTTGAAGAATCCGTCTGGATGGAACACCGATTCCTGGCTGAATCGGACCATCGTGGCTGATGGTTGCCACATTGCCTACTTCTTGACCCCGGGGATGGCTCCGGTAGAGATTCCCTTCCTGGCAACCCATTGGGACCTTGGTCACCGACGTTGGCCCATCTTTCCCGAGGTGAGTCTTTCCGGTTGGACCTGGGGCGCCCGTGAATGGTACTATACGCACTGGCTGCAGCGGGCCTCTCTGATCCAGACCGGAACCCAGACTGGAAAAGCAGAACTGATGACTGCCTACGGAATCCAAGATGCGAATATTGTTGTTAATCCATTTCCCGTTCCAAGTTGGATTGCCAAGACCCTCCCACAACCGCTAGCCGGATTCGATGACCGTGTGCCCTTCGTCTACTATCCAGCCCAATTCTGGCCTCACAAGAATCACGTTGTTTTGTTGGAGGCCTTTCGCCTACTGAAGGCCGAAGGTCTTTCTGTCGGACTGGTCTTGACGGGTTCTGACAAAGGGAATTTGAGTTATGTCCAGGGTCTGGTTACCGAGTACGACTTAAGCGATCGCGTTTGGTTCCCGGGGTTCATATCTCGAGCAGAGATGGTCTGGCTCTACAAGAATTCCCGTCTTATGGTTTTTCCCTGTTTTGTTGGACCCGACAACCTTCCTCCACTTGAGGCCTTGGCGCTTGGGGCAAGAGTTGCTGTAGCAGATATTCCCGGCGCCAGAGACTATCTTCCTGCAGGATCGGTCGATTATTTTGACCCCAAAGACGAGGTGGGACTGGCGTGTTTGTTGAAGAGCGTTCTTGCTCTGCCTAGCTCTGCAGTATCTCAAGTCAGAGCGTCTCTTCCAACTGCGGATGACTATGCACGAAACGTTGTGCACTCACTGCAAGGTCTCGCCGCCTATCGAAGGTGCTGGGGTTTTGGGTATCGTCACCAGTGAATCCGCTTCGCTTCATGTTCCGCGTTCTTCGACTATTGTCGAGGCCCTGGAGATGGGCCTGGAACGAGTTTAGGGGTTTGGGAGCGGAACTACATTTGTCGGTAATCACCTACTGGGAAGGCGCCCGAGGGGCCAGACTCCGTTATCGATATTATCAAAAGTGTCTCGGTGCATTGGGCCCCGGGTCCACGATTGATGTCGGAGTCCATTTTGAACACCCGGAAAGGATCTTCATCGGTTCAAGAGTCCACGTTGATAGGTTCTGTCATTTGGTGGCCGCACCGCCGGAACTTGATCTGAGCCACAGAGACCTATCCAGAACGAATTTGTCAGAGACTAGAATTGAACCCGGTGTTCTCGTCATTGGCAATGACTGCCATCTTGCTCAGTACGCTATGATCTTTGCCCATGGAGGTGTGCATCTGGCGGATCTTGTAACTTTGAGCGCTGGGACAAGACTTTATTCGCTAACCAGCCTTCCTGAAAGCCCTTCAGATCCCGGCAGATGGACTTCGGTCCAACCGTACTCTGGCCAGTCACCGACGTCCATCGGCCCCGTCGTCTTGGGAAGAAATGTTTGGCTCGGACTTGACGTGGTGGTATTTCCAGGAGTCCTGATCGGTGAAGATTCTTTTGTCCGTAGTCGCTCGGTGGTGACAAGGTCCTGTGCTCCGAACTCGATTCTGGCCGGTGACCCGGCCCGCTTCCGCAAATCCCGCTTTTCGAAGCCCGGGCGGAGGGCTCATTGAACGTCTTCTCGCTTTCCATCATTACCGTCTCGTATAATTCGTCGGCTGGCTTGCGCCGCACAAATGCGAGTTTACCGTTGAGCCCACGATTTCCTGTCGAAAGTCTCCTCATTGACGCCGAATCGACCGACGGGACTTCTGAATTCATCAAATCTTCGGAGTGCCGCTATTCATTGACACTCAGTGAAAAAGACTCCGGCATCTACGATGCCATGAACAAGGGCATCGGGATGGCGACGGGACAGTACCTGCTATTCCTGAACTGCGGCGACCGCCTCGCTGCCGACCTTCCTTGGGACCGACTTATCGGTGTGCTTCGTACTGAGGTCGCCATCCACATTGGAAACCTTCGAACCGACGACGGGGGATATCCTCGAACTTCGGCAGCGTCGTTCTCACTTGAGAATCTCTTTTCTGGTTCGCTTCCGCATCAGGCCGCCTTCATTCCGGCCGAATACTTCAAGATAATTGGCCCTTATGACCCCGCCTATGCCATCTCCGCCGATCAGGAATGGTTTCTGCGGGCGCTAAAGCGCGGCCTTCCTTTCCGGGCGCTTGGATTCACTGTCGCCGACTATGCCGGCGGGGGGATCAGTGAACGCCCGGAAAACACGCCGCAGTTGATCCGAGAACGCAGAAGGATGCTAGAGGCCCACCTGACTTGGTGGGAGTATCTTGGAATCGCTCTTCTGAAGCGTTTCCAAGCCACACGCGACGGCGTGAGGGAACTCGTCAAACGTATATTGCGTTACGACAAATAGCGGAGGATGCCTTTGGCTGCACCACGAAAGATCACCGTTCAGAAAGTCTACGACCGCGTCGTCCGCGAGGTGCGATCTCGTTACGAGTCCTGGTGGATCGAGCATCAGATCGACGTTCGGGGCGCAGCAGCCAACCAAAAGATAGCCTCGCTACTTACCGGCGACAGGCCCGCCATGATCTGCCGACTGGGCACAGGGGAACTCTACACCATGGTGCACTATGACAACATCCTCAAGGGTAGGGAGGAGTTTCGAGTTGAGGATTACGATGGTTTTGAAAAGATCGCTGGGTTCTTTCCTGTTCGGCGCGAGCTGATCGAGCGCTACTACCGGCGGATGGTCCAGGATCTCCGGATTGTCGACNTGCTGGGTTCGTGGATCTACCGAGAAGGTCAGTTCAAGAAGGATCTGGCTGGGGCNACGAAGTGCCCCCTGTCCGACCTGGAGCCATATTTTCACGCCGATCCNTGGACGACAGCACTGAAAGGCAAGNCCGTTCTGGTGGTTCATCCCTTCGTGAAGACCATCGAGAGCCAGTATGCCCNCCGGAGAGAACTGTTTGCCGACCCCGCCGTNTTGCCTGAGTTCCAGTTGAAGACCATNCAGTCGGTCCAGTCCATTGGGAACGTTCACGGCCGCCGTGACTACAGCGATTGGTTCCAAGCCCTTGGCGCGATGGAAGAGAAGATCGCCCAGACCGATTTTGACGTGGCCTTGATTGGGTGCGGGGCCTATGGTCTGCCGCTGGCAGCGCACGTGAAACGGCTGGGCAAGAAAGCCGTCCACCTGGGCGGCGCGACCCAAATACTGTTCGGNATCAANGGGAAGCGCTGGGAAGACATCCCTGACATNGCCCGGATGTTCAACGAGCANTGGGTTCGGCCCAGTGAGGAAGATCGGCCCGACAACTACAAAGAGGTCGAGGGAGGAAGCTACTGGTGACAATATTCTACGTCCACAGGGGCTACTCAGACTATCTTGAGTATTCGATCCGACAGACTAGGCA
>JGI26470J50227_1000744_pt1 | contig 12664 bp, 9 predicted proteins | sample FreactTroBogLake_FD_50227 | JGI IMG/M metagenome (IMG submission 50227) | reverse complement strand
AAGATCTGAACAACTTCATATATCCCGCGTTGTTAGCTCAGTTGGTAGAGCAGGTGACTCTTAATCACCGGGTCGGGGGTTCGAGTCCCTCACAACGCACTGTAAATCTCGCATAAATTGCGGGATTTTTTGCATTTGTGGGATCTCAATCTTGGTGCCGGTGAGCAACGAGTGAGCAACAAAAAACCTTCCTAAATCTTGTGACGTGAAATATTCCTTCTTACAGAAGGGACGTGAAATATTTCTTCTTCCAAGAGATTAGAAAGTTTGTGAAGATATTTTCTCTCTATGATCATAGAAGAATTTTTTTACGCACAAAATTTCTATCTATGTACATAGTGAGTAACTTTTCTTGCTCTATACGAGCACTTCTGCGAACTTCTAATTTTTCCGGTATACTGGGATGGTAGGGCTTTTGCGAAGACAAATTGGCGCATAACTACCAATCACTTCGATCAAAGGAAACTACATGTCAACTGCATCTAATTTGTCGACCCTTTCTATTTCTAAGAAAAAGAAAGAAAAAAGGGCTAACGGACAAGGATCTATTTACCCTAAAAAGGGAACGAATAAGTACATCGTTGCTGTTCACGATGTTTTGCCTAATGGTGAAATTAAGCGCCGGCGAGTTACGGTCAATTCAATGAAAGCAGCTGAAGCTTTTCTCTACGAATTTCGCCGTGCTCAGGGTATGGGCGGTACAACTTTTGCCGTAAATCCCAAAATGCGTGTAGGCGAATTTATGGATAAGTGGCTGGAATCTATTTCCAAAGAGCCCGAAACGATGCGCTCGTACAGGACTGCTATCAATCAGTGGATTAAACCTGGACTTGGCAACGTGCTCGTTTCCGGTTTAAAGCCAAGAATGATTGAGAATCACTACCAAGAGCTAGCTAAAACGAAAAGCAATAGCGTTCTGAACATCGTACATTCGGCTCTGTCGAAAGCGTTCCATCAAGGTGTCAGGTTGGGCGAAATTCCAAATAACCCAATGCTTTTGGTGGAAAAACTTAAAAAGGCAACAAACACCCGTCCACCTATTCCAAGGGCCGACGCAATGCGCATTTACGCCGAGGCATCTAAGAGTCCTTATGATCATGCCCGAGTCGAGCTTGGGATGATCACACCGTTACGCCCTGGTGAAGCGATGGGTTTGATGTGGAAGGACATCGACTGGGATTTAAAAATTCTTGTGTGTGATAGGCAAGTTCAAGAGCAAACTGGGAATGGCCTTGTATTTAAACCTAGAAAGAACAAGAAAGCGCTAGTTCTTCCACTTTCCGATGCCCAAATCGAAATCTTGCGTGTCCACCAACTGACGCAATTTGCGGCTAAAGTTTTCTGGAAACGTGATGAGGGGCTAATTTTTCCCAACTCCGTTGGAGGTAAAAAATCCCCTAAAGCCGACACACGTGATTGGACAAAGCTCCTTAAACAATCTGGAGTTAAGGAACATTACGTTCGGTACCAAATGAAACACACCGGAGTCACACATATGGTGACTCATGGTGTTGATGAAAAAACCACGGCAACTTTCGCTGGACACACCTCTTCAACGGTAACCATGAAGCACTATGCGAGCGCCACGACCGAATCAATGAAAAGGGCCACAGGGGTCCAGGATGCTTTCCGTCCCACTGCCGAAGAAATTGCTGCAATTCAGCACTCACGAGAGCAAGAACTCTTAATTCAAGATCTTGCACAGGGGGTGAAACGTTGAAATATCCGTCTAAACCACCACATGCCAGAATCGAGGGGGAAAAATGTTTCTAAACTCTAATAGCAAGTTTTTACAACCTGATTTAGGTATTCAACACACGAATATCGCTGATGAGGGGTACTTGTCTCAATTATCTCCGTACATGTTGGATGGGAGTTTTGGGGTTGACCGAATTCGGATTACTTTTTTGATGGATCCAAATAGCGTCACACAACCTATATTCCTGTCGAATATATGGGGCTCTCGGAGTTCCAAAGTCCGGGGTACGGTGAAATTACCCGGCCAGCCAGACATTTATATGCATTGGCCTGACAACGGGGACCAATTCATGACGCTTGACTTCAACCCAAGCAATTTCAGCCGAGCAGATCAATATGAGATTTGTCCCCCTGGGTTGCTATTGCATTATGTCGAAATGGTTATCAGGGAAGTTCTACTTCTAGGCGAACTGGGAAGTCGACCAATTTTCATGGCGCATCAACCCTATGACGTACTAGGCCCTTGGCCGTCAAATTGGACTTCTCACATCAAAGTCCATGGCCTTCACTTAGCCAGAGATTTGCGGGTTTCTGATTCCAGATTCTCTCTCGAGCAGATGAGGTTAATGAAGCCACAGAGAATGAGTTGTGTGACCTTGCACGTTAATCCGAAGGACGGGGAGGTCGAAACCGTGACCCATCCTGCGAGCAAGACTACGGCTCGACACCTTATCTACAACAAGAGTAAGGAGCGAAAGAAGGCGCTCGCTAGTACGAGAAGGAATAAAGCAGTATTTTCCCCGGTTGCTGACGGCACTTTTCGATACGAGGTTCAGATGCCGGCCAGAGCTCTGAAAGATAAGCACATTTTTGCTCTAGATACTCTGACTCCAGAAAGGCTAGAAATGATGGCTCTCAATTTCTGGGCGGCATCTAATTACTCCTCTCCTCTTGTTTGGGAAGGGCAACTCTCATCAGACTTGTCGGCTAAATTAAGCGATTTAGAGTCTGCCCAGGTAATCCAATATCTAAACAATATTCGATTAGGACTTGACATGAACTATTCAAAAAGCGAGATTGCCAAAATCGAGTTGGTTCTCGGAAAGTATGGGCTGTCGACCAAGAAGAGCATGAGCAAAATGGGAAATAGCTATGGCAATCTGGATTTTACGGCTGGCGGATTAGTCTCCTATCCGCCTTGATGCGGAAGGGGGGAGGGTTAAATGAGGTTTATCTAAAGGGCCTGCCAGGGTTTATGGACTTGTAACGAAAATTAGCAAAGGCAGTGGCCAAGAGTTAACTCTTTTAGCCAGACCGAGAAGTGATCAGGTGTAATAATTGTTATTCCGCTACAGCCGACTGAGCTCGAATCACTGTTATCTGATAACAGTGAAAATGACCCTGAATCAGCAGGTATTACGGAAATTAATCACAACACGAAAGCGAGTAGTGGCCCAAATGTCACTAACAAATGATCATCGTCAACCCAACAATCCCAGAAATAATCTTGCTCATGATGAAGCAAACCTGTTTCTGAGGAAACTGCTAAAACTTTTGCCGGTAAAGCCGATTCCTTTGACCCTCTCTCAACAGTTCCTGGTGGCCAAAACAGACAGACTTCTAAATACCCCTCTAGGTCAAAAGCCAGATACCCTTTAAAAGCCCTTCAGGAGCCCTAGGAGGCTTTCGAACAGATGTTCGAATACCCGAACTTACCCTGGCCCATTTCAACGCCTCAAAAGGCAAAATAGTCACGATTCGGGCCAATGCCTATTTTGCGGTTATCTCTCGGTCGTAGGTTGCCCAGATCCGAGTTAAATGCTCATCAGCCTTCTTAGTCAATTTCGTAAAATCAAGAAGAAGCAACACCTGTCGGAAAAGCGCCTCCCGATTGGACATTTTCCCAAGGGAAGGTTGGGACTTCATCACTCCGCTAATAATCATGGCTCGGTTGGAGAAGGAAAATCCCGTCGCCCAAGTTTGCCCATCATGTATTTCAAATTTAAGAAATTATTAGCCTTCTTTCAAAAGTTTCATGCAAACTGAAAGACTATAAGTGACTTGATCCGAATACGCATTGCAGGGTCTGAGTTAAGAATTTAGCTCTAGTAATTCTCTCTGATGTACGAATACGCACGATCAAAAAGCTCCCCAGAAGGCGGCAAGCCGTTGTTTCGCAAGATTAGGCGAAGCTCTTGTCGGACCATCCGATCCCCTGGGTGCGACGTTTGCCAACCAGTCCCCCGAACTGGTTGCACCAGCGAATCCACCTGTTCAACAACGCCTTGTATAACTACTGGAACACCTCGTGGTCTGTACTCTTCAAAAATTTGAGTTAAAGCACCCTTACGAGGATCGATCACCTTTACTTGATCAATTCTTCCTTCATCATCTGCACGTTCAGCCTCTAAGAGATCACGGGCCAATTCAAGTAGGTGCCTCAGAAATTCTACACTTTCTGCAGCTGAAGAGATTCGGCTTAATCGAAGTAATTCAAGGCGCTCTGATAGCGATTGCCAAACTTTGGCTCCGATTGAGCCATCGATTCTTTTTGCAATGCGTTCTTCCAAGCGCTGTAGAACTTCCAAGGCAGTTGGTGCTGGCTGACCAATCTTTGCGCTCGCTGGGAATAGACCTTCATCACGAAGTGCTTCGAGAACTTCGGCATCCATAGCAACACTGTCTAGTTTGTCTGCATCGATACTTATACCTGTCAAATGGTCATGAACAATTTCCATGGTCTTCGCACCTAGTTTTTGCCAGAGTAGTAGGTCCGCAGCATTGTTTGGCGCTATCGAACTGTAAACCCTTGCCAAAAATCTGTAACTATCTTCGATCGGGCGTAACTTAGTATTTGGCCAGAGAAACTCAAAAAGGCCCTGACATCTCATAAATTGCGCTGCAAAATTTTCCCGCTTGGGGATCGTGTCTAATAATTGTTGTGCTCCATGAATTTGTTCAAAAACTGAAGAGTTTTGATCTACGTTTTTAAAGATTTTCATAGCCGTGGCTACTTCGGCAGATAGCTCACCGAGTAGAACTTCAACGTCTTCTTGATTTTGACCAACTCGAATAGACGGTTTTGTGGCGAGTGCTTTAGCCAATTCCTTCCCCAAGCCCACATAGTCAACGATTAGGCCATGTAATTTTTGTTGCCCTGTGAGTGGATTAGTCCATCGCCGGTTGGTTCTACAGACGGCTTGAAAAAGTGTATGTGCACGCAGAGGTTTGTCTAGATACATAACACCTTCAATAGGGGCATCAAATCCCGTTAATAATTTCGCTGTGACAATGACAAACTTGAGAGGGTCATTTACATCCCGGAAGCGATCTTTAATGATTGCTTCTTGAGCACGATCGATATTCCATTGATCCCAATCTTGCGGGTCATCTTTCATGGTTGTCATAACCACAGTTGCCTCTTCGCCGCTTCCAAGCATTGCAGAAATCGCCTCATAATACGCAACACATGTCGCACGATCGTAAGCAACAACTTGAGCTTTGAGCCCCAAAGGGGCTATGCGAGTTCGATAATGATCAACAATATCCTTACAAATAGCCTCAATACGATCTTTGTCCCTAACTACTACCGAAATATGCGATGCCTTGGCGGCAAGTTTTCCTCGCTGCTCAGGCGTCAATTCCTCCTCATCTGCCAATTCATCAAATGCATTTTGGACGTCTTCGGCATTAAAATGAAAATTCACAAGTCGTGTTTCGACGTGCACAGGCAGAGTTGCTCCATCATGAATTGAACGTTCTACCGAATAATGATTTAGGACCCCCTCTAAATCATCGGCATCACCAAACATAGCCCACGTATTTTTATCATCAGTGGCAATTGGAGTTCCGGTAAGCCCGATAAACTTGGCGTTCGGCAAAGCCTCTCGCATATCTAGACCAAGACGGCCCTCTTGAGTTCTGTGAGCCTCGTCCACCATAACAATGATGTTACTTCTATCGTTGAGCAATCCCGCTTCTGCAAATCTAAAGATTGTTGTGATAATCACGCCACGTGCATCATTTTTTAGTAATGCCCGAAGATCTTCTTTTGTCTCCGCAGTCTTAAGAGATTGGATGCCTACGGACTTAAACTCAGATTCAGTCTGTTGAATCAACTCCAAACGATCCAAAACAATCACAATTGTTGGTGCATCGAGTTCACTCTCGTGGCGCAGCTTCGCAGCCGCATATGCCATTGCAAATGTCTTACCTGAGCCTTGGTGATGCCAGATCAGTCCTTGCTTCTTCTTTGGATCCTTACAGCGAGCAACTATTGCCTCAACTGCTTCAACCTGCGGATAGCGAGGAATGACCTTGGTGCGAAGGGCCCCATTGGCTGTTCTTCGTGATGAATACAAACTGTAAGACCGCAGGATATCCAGCACCATTTCGGGAGTAAGCAATAATTCTGCAGATCTCAACATGTTTGGAAGCCCTGGAGGCAGAATCGCATCAGCCGTTGATGACCAGTTCAACCATAACTCAGGGGGCTGTCCTACTGCACCATATCTGAATTCACGTCCCTCTGAAGCAAATGACAAGACATTGGGAACGAAGAATTCGGGTGTCTTCTTTTCATATGCATTATGAATATCAGTTGCACCATTAAGCCACGAGATGTTCTTATCCTTCGGGGTCTTCATCTCCCCAACAACTAGAGGAAAGCCATTCACCCATAGAACAAGGTCGTACCTGCGGTGTTCACGACCAACGTGAAAAGTTGCCTCTGTTGTCACTCGAAAGGAATTTGCCTTAGGAGTTTCAAAGTCAATCAAATTAACCTGCACATCTCTATCCGTGCCTATGTATTTAATAGTTCTGCGCCCACATAACCACGCAACAAACTCCTCATTAGATGCAACAAGGCCGTCGTTTCGCACACCCAACAGAACAGCTCTCAATTTCGAAAGTACCTCGTCTGCTCGAGCGGGAACTTTTGCAATCTCAGGATTTAAGCGAACTAATTCATTAACTAGATCATCACTCAAGAACACGCTTTCAAATGGGCGACCCAGAGTTTCATCTTCGGCCCACATCCAACCAAGTCCAGAAAGGTGCTTAGCCAGCCCCATCTGAACCATCTTCTCGTCGATGCTCTTTTCAATCTGAGACATCATTAAGAAACACCCATGCCTTTATCGTAACTAGCTGGGATTTCGTGCTCGCCGTTTAGTAAACCTGAAAGCAAAGAGGTCCTAAGCAATTTCGATGAATGAATACTGAATTGCAAAGCTGTGAGTGTTGCTTCTAAAACATTCATCGTTGAGACCACATAGTTCTGGTAGGAAATTGGCGGCAATACAATGGGCCAAGTCTTGATGATTGCCTGGCTTATGTTTGGCTGAGCAGCACCCTGTCCCATTTCAACGAACTTAGTTTTTTGTGTTTGAAGGTAAGCAAGAAGGTATTTTGGGAGAACCAAATTAGGATCGCATTTGGCAAACGCTATTGCTTGATTTGTTGCCATAGGGATAGCAGAAATTCCGGTCCTACCGATAGAAGCGCCATACATAGCAAGTAGTACGGACTCTGGGTCGATGACTTTTGCGCTCGAGTTACTAAGCCCCAGGCTTGAGATCCTCTTTTCCGTCTCCCAAACCTCCGATTCCGTCAAATCTCCTATTACGCACCAAGGAATTTCTCCATCATAGAACTTAGGATTGTCCGCCTTTGGTGTTCCGCCGCTTCCCCAGTTTGCTATTTCACCAAGTGTTGTCTCAACCCAATCTTCGTCACCAGCAGTCAGTAACTCATACAACACAGCAATTCTTGACCGCTTAGCACTTTCCGACTGTTGCTGTAGAGCTTCGATGTAGGAATCGACTGAGGAGATTAGGTCAACAATTCTCCTTTGTTCAGGTAGTGGGGGCACCCTCATAATCTCAACTCGCAACAGAGCTTTCACGTCTAAGTTCGGCATTGCAGAAGTTGCTCTATACGATGGGATCAATCCGTTAGCGTAGTGATGAGAAAACCATATCTCCACGAATTCCTTTGTAACTTTATTAATATCTATGGAAAGAGTTCTACAGAAATTCGAATAAATAACAGGGAGATCAAATTTGTCCAATATTTCTTGAGTTAGAACAATTGAACGCCCACATTTACTTCCAGAGGTTTCGATTAGAACCATATCTTTAGAGCATGACGACTTCTTGAGCTCAGATTCCTTTATCCACCGAACGGGCGCAGCAGGGACTCTTCCATCAATTAGCTCCGCTAAATCGGTGCCACGCAAACATATGGCTTGAATCAATCCATCGCCTGGCTCGTCTTGCCCCCATGAACCACCCTTGCCAAGCTCAACAATTTCGCCAAGTGGTGTTTCAAACCACCCATCACGCATATCCAGCAGCCTTTAACTTTGCAAGAAGTGCCTTTTCTGCAGCTGCAAGCTGAATTCTGGCCTGATCAAAGGAGGCAAGCGCTTCGACAACATCAACAACCTCAGCAGCATCCGCTTTGAGATAGCGACCAATGTTGAGATCCCAGTTGTTCTCTTTGATCTCATCGTGTGAAATCAATCGAGCTGAGATGCTCGATTTCTCAGATTCATCCATTGATTTATAGACTTCATAAATATCTTCGACATCCTCATCGGTGAGGAAGTTTTGAGCTTTTCCTTTACCGAAACGCTTTGATGCATCTATGAACAGAACGTGATTCTTTCGCTTCTTATCCTTGGTTGCTCTAAAAAACAACAAGCTAGCGGGGATGGTTGTGCCGTAGAAGAGGTTTGGAGCCAGGCCAATAATGGTTTCAAGGAGATCTGATTCGATGAGGTGCCGTCTAATCGCACCTTCTGCACCACTTCTAAATAGCACTCCATGTGGCATAACAACACCTACACGCCCAGTCTCTGGCTTCATCGAAGCAATCATGTGTTGCACCCATGCATAATCACCGTTGTTCTTAGGCGGGACTCCACCGATAGCACGTTTGTGTGGATCGGTGGCCCACTTATCTGCTCCCCAATCTTTGAGACTAAATGGTGGGTTAGCTACAACTAAATCGAATTGATCGAGCTTTCCTTGTGAGTCAATAAACTTTGGTTTTTGCAAAGTGTCTTCACGGCGGATTTGCGCATCTTCCACTTCATGAATAAATAGGTTCATACGCCCAATAGCTGCGGAAGTTTGGTTTACCTCTTGGCCATAAAAACGCATTCGTTGGACTGAGCCACCTGACTGTTTAACTTCCGCTGCAGCCTCAATCAACATGCCCGCAGAACCACAAGCGGGGTCATAGATCCAATCCGTAGGTTGTGGCCCAAGAATTCGAACGAGCAGATGAACTACAGCACGAGGGGTGAAGAACTGGCCGGCACTTGTGGAACTCTCATCTGAGAAGCGTTTTAGGAGATATTCATATCCTCCGCCGAGTAGATCATTAGAAACATTTGATGGTCGCAAATCTTGCTGCCCAAAATGCTCTACAAGTCGAGAAAGTCTCTCCGGTGGCATTTTGTTGTGATCAGCCCAAGGAGCGTTACCAAATATTTGGGCAAGGAGTTCGGGATTTGCTTCCTCAATCCTCTGCATCATTCCCTGAATAAAGACTCCATGATTTTCGGCTTGGCGTCTCAGGTCTGACCAGTGGCAACCCTCTGGAATTACAAACGTGTGGAAATCGGCTGCGGTATCTGCATCTACATCTTTACCAAATTCCTTTTCCGCCTTCTCCTGCTCTTCATCCCAGGCATCGCTCAGGCGCTTCAGAAAGAGGAGCGGAAATACGAAATCTCGAAGGTTGGCAGGGTCGACTGGACCTCGCAGAATATTGGCGGCTTCCCAAAGCCAAGATTCGATGTCTTGTTGGCTTGGTTTGCTCATGTGCTTACTTTAAAGGTCTACGATGACAATATAAAGAATGGGCCTTAATTAAGGACAAAAACAATCCGTTTTTGCAAAATGGAGGAAATTGTCGGAATCCGGCGGCACCGCAAGAACTGTGCAAGCCACTTTTATGAGTCGAAGCTGAGCGATCAAGATGATGGACCAGCACTCGTATGGTTTGAATTTGCCACTTGGGTCCTCATATGAATTTGGCAATAAATCCTGTTAAATGCATTCATGGCCGAACAATCTAGACTATTTAATCCCCCTAACCCGAAAGTTACTGTGGAACTCGTCAATTTTCTTGAGAAGGATCCAACCCTTTATGGAGAGATTTATCGCAAAAAGAGAGCCGGGGTTTCAAATGAAGAAATTCAAAAGTCCCGTGGTGCTCAGACGCCGGGTTTTATCTGGAATTACGAACGATATCTGAAAGCTCTTCTTGAAGGTGATTTGCCGAATGGAATAAGTATGGTGAATGAGGTCGCTGTCCTATTTCGGCGCATCCTAAAATCACATGATATTTCTGAGCAGACCAGGACCTACCTTAATTTGGGTTTGCAAGAGATTGAAGATAGGAAAAACGATCAATCTCTCAGGCAGAAAATTGAAAATAAAGTTGTCGCATATTCAAATGCTCTAGAAAAGAAATCAACTCCTGGAATTTACGTATATTCCCTGATGCACTACATCAATTATCCGTATCACTCTGAATCTGGTCGCACCCTAATGAAAGTAGGAAAGAGTGATCGGGATGTAATTCAACGTTTCCGGGAACAGACTCGAACAACGGCGCTCCCTGAAGAGCCCGTCCTGTTGAGGATCTACAAACCTACAAATTCCGTCCAAACACTTAGCCAACTTGAAGGAGCATTTCATACGCTTCTAGAAGCTGCTGACCATGATCGCAGCACAGCAAGAACAGGTGGCACGGAGTGGTTTTTAACTAGCCTTAAGTTTCTAGACAAGATTGCCGAGACTTTGATGCTCGAAATAATTGTTAACACGGAAGATGTATCTGATCTAATTATTTGATTCAAGCTATTTCCCAAGGGCTAGGCGAGCCTATTTACTTAAGCACAGAAGTAACTCACTTGGTTTCTAGCTTCTCATCCACTATCCAATTAACAACTTCTCCGTTGGTCATGGTCATATATCGATTGAATTCTTCTTGCCCCAAGGTTTCGATTTTGTCTGTATTGGGGTTATGAATCGTTATTTGGATCATTTTCTTTCGTCTATTCCCTACTCACTCTGTTTTTGATGAGAGGACTTGTGGCCAGGCAAATTTTTGGCAGCAACCCACTCGTTACATACCTGGCAAAGGACGCTAATCCCCTCTGTAGATTCCAATTGGAACCGTTTCCACCTAGGTTGATCATTTTCCCACCCGCAGTCAATGCACCGAAGTGAAGCCGGGTTCTCGCCAGGCATGCATCCTCCTATTACATACTCATCGAAATCAGGTTCGGAGGATGGAAGTCCCCAGAGAATTCTTCGGATACCTGTTTCCGAGCCGCAGTTCTCGCAAACGGGCAGCTTTTTAGTCACTTTGCACCCACATAATTATGCAAAATGGGCATCTCATCCTCGTGGCAATTTTGGTCATCAAAAACTGAAACCCCACCACGCCAACCGTACGGAAGAACAAGTAAAAAGGAGGCCAGTGCTTCTTCTGGAGAAGAAGAGATAACAGTTCGATTTGGCTTCGAGAAGCTTCCAACTTGCTCGTAAACCACATGGAAGTGAGTACTAGCTGGGCAGGTCTTGGATTTCATGGTGTAAAACTTACTCTCGCCCACTGACACAGTTTTTGGCAGGAAAAGTGATCCTAGGTAGGACCCGTGTCCATCGAGTGACTTCGCTTCGTGAAATGAAAAAAGCTATTTCAGTCAGGGCGAAATATAGACATATTCGGGTATTTGTTCACCCAAATATTTCATGAGATCAGTGGGCTGACAATCGACATCAAACCTTGCAGCTCCTGGTTGAAGGGCTAAAACTGGTATGGATGCAGTCCCGCTAGTCATGGTGTATTCAACATTTTTGATGATTCCGGTACCTGAGAAATTTTGGCCGCCACTGTTATAGATGGAACATGTCGAGGGTCCAAATGGGGTTTCGCTCACTTTTACATTGAAATACTCACCCGCAGTAACTTTTGTAGGGAAATCGGCTGTTACGCTAAAATCTACTCTACGTGTCGAATTTGAATTTTCTTGTCCATTTTGAGTCTCCTGGGAAGTGGGGGCATATTCCTCGACCGCAGCGGGCCACTGTAATTTTATTCCCCAAACACATCCCCGAATAAAACTGGCCGGGTCTAGCGGGGGGGTGTAATAGTAACTAATCCCCATTTTGGCGTTGTAACCCATCATTTTAGGATCTGAAGCCAAACGGCAAATTTGCGCTTCATTTTCACCGTTGAAAGCTTTCACTGCATCCACGTATTTCCAAATTGGACTTGAGCCACCGGACAAGACTTTTTCATCCATCGTTTGAAAGGGCAGGTCAACAAAAGCTGTCGAAACACAATAGCCATCCTCAAAGGATGAAAGTTCTGGGGCTGAAATCTCGCCGCACCCATCCCAGAAACCGTGCGGGTTACCTGGGGTAAACTTTGCGAGAGGGCCTACACTTTGCCGAATTTGCGCTGAAGTCGCCTGTTGCGCTTGGGTGTTCGAATCAGTTTGTGAGTCACATGCCGTCAGAATTGGCAGAATCAATAAGGTGACGAAGAGCAATTTCCGCACCTACTTATCGTGACAGTAATACGCCCAAATCTCAATCGCCCGTTCAGGTATTTTTGAAACTATCCTGATTCCCCAATTCCCATAAGGCCCACATTTTGCCACGTGACCCCTCCATCCTGGGGTCAAACCAAAAAGTCCTCACCTTTATCTGCATTGAAGTGAGCCCCACCGACATCTGACTCGCGGTGAGCAACCAGGGAGCAACGTAGATCTTTGAAAAGGGTAGAAATTGAGCATTTGAGCGTGTAGGCTGCCCACAAAACTACATATAGACCCGCTAGCGAGAATTTGTCCGCTAACTCTTAATCACCGGGTCGGGGGTTCGAGTCCCTCACAACGCACTTTTAATTTTTGATTGATTAAATCACTTCTTCA
>JGI26470J50227_1000743_pt1 | contig 12686 bp, 8 predicted proteins | sample FreactTroBogLake_FD_50227 | JGI IMG/M metagenome (IMG submission 50227) | reverse complement strand
AATGAACAGACCTGGGAGAACCCAGTCGATTACACCACTGGCGGTAGCGCCTGAGGCTGTGAGTCGGTATGAAGGGTAGAAGTAACCACTAGCAACAGGTAGCGTAATTGTTACTGGAGCAGTAGCACTAGTAATTGTTGCTGTTCCAATGGTAACCCAGTTAGTAGAAGTTGCCAATCCAGAAGCACTTGTGAAGTAAGGGTTTGGTGAAGAGTGATTAGCAGTACCTTGGAGAGATACAGTAGCAGTTCCCGACCATCCACCTTCAGCGTTGAGTACAGCAACGATTGCCTGCAGGTCTGTTAGGGCTGTGGCAGGGTCAATAGCGCAAGGAATACTAACGTCAAACGTGCCATTGCCGTTTACATTCAAGTTGAGACCTGGGTTTACTGATCCAGGTTGTGCATAAGCGACATTGCCGCTAGTGGTCATATAACCGACACCGCTGCTAGTAAAAGACTGCCCATATGCTACAGCAGGAGGATAGAGGGCACCTGGTGTTCCATCATTACCGTAATTGGTAACAAATTGGCCAAGTGGCCATGTCTTCTTTGTTTGCTTGGGGCCTTTGCCTTCTGCGATGTTCATAATTTCTCCTAGAGACTCATATAATCTATGCCGAGATCCGGTGTGTTGGATTCTTGTAAGAATCTCATTGCATTGACGCTAATATCGTTATCTGCAACATTTATTGCTGGTGTATCACTAGGAGCTGATTGTACTGCTTGTGGCCGAGGAGCCGGAGCAACCTGTACAGGAGCAGGTGCTGGTCTTGCGGTCATCGCCTTGTCAACTTTGCCTTCAAGATTCTTGAAAGCTGTAGCTACTGGTGAAAGCGCCTTGTTTACTGCTTGTTCGATCTTTGGGCCAATTGGTTCTTCAACCTTCGGTGGCTCTGGCTTAATGTAGTACTTTCGTAGTACATCGTCACACAAATCCCAAACTAGCTTATTAATCTCTTCCCCTCCTAAACGCATAATACGCTTAGACTTTGTATCCCATTGGAACTTGTACTTTTGACCTTCATAATCGGTCAAAGTACCCCATTGGAACTCATCATCGGTGTGATCAATTGCTATAAATTCTATATTAGAAGCTATTTGCCATTTGAGCTCGGGCTCTTCAACAACAGGAGCTTCTTCAACCTCAAGGACCTCCTCTGCTGGTGCAGAGATGATCTTAGTTAATTTAGATCTGAACATGGTAAGTTACTGAGTAACTACCAACTCGTAGTCAGACTTGCGCTCGACTGATGCAGTCTTGTCGTCCCAGATAACTGCAAATTCACGGTCACCGACTGCAATAACAGTACCAGCAATCTTTGTGCTAGGCGTTTCAGCAACAACTCGTGCACTCACGAGAGACTCAGAACTGGCACTGGCAACAACACCGAATGTGCATTCAGGGTTAACCTGTGCATTGTTGAAGCCGAAAGCGTGGGCGGCGAGCTTGCTTGCAGCCTTCTTAGCAGGAGCAGCAAATGGCGAAGGAACATTCGAAAGGTCAGGAGAACCAGTAAGTGCAGGATTTTGCACCATTAGGACTGGATCTTGGGCTGGGTTTTCGTCAGTGGCGTGCATGTGAGACTCATCAACGTAACGCTGGATCTGGTCACCCAATCCTTGACGCTGCTCCATGTAAGCTTGCATATTGTTCTGGAAGTGATTGCTGCTCTCGTCCATGAAGTCACCAGGAAGCTGGACTCCTTGCGGGACAAAGTTCGGGTCAGTTTGCACTGGGGCAGCTGTCTTGTCAAAAAGATCAGCAACCTTGATATTTAAACGTGGTTCCATTATTTCTCCTGTATTGGATACATACACTAGGGTGGTTACCCTAATAAATTACATTGTTAATTCTTGGGTGGTACGGGTGCACCATCTTGATAATTAGCGTCTACTTGCTTTTTAGACATTGGGTCTACGCTTTGTGCATCACTCAACATTGGGAATGTAGCCTCAACTGTTGCATTGTCAGGCATATTCTTTGCTAGATAGCGGAATTTATTGGCAAAAGCGAAGTGGTCTTCCGACTTTTCTGCACTGGCAGCCCTAGATTCCAATTCTAGTTGTTCGTTAGCACGATCTCTGGCAGATGGGCAATTTTGGTGAGCATACAATGGCTTGCCATTCCTTGGATCTACACCTACCTTTACCAACGGGCTACCATTTTCTTCTTTACCATATTCGCAGTTAATGCACCGAGCAGATGGATCGTTAATGTTCCTGTCAGCCTTTTTTAAAGCTTCAGCTATCTTAAATATTGGCATTTTTCTTATCTTTCGTTATTCGTACAAAGAATCTATATCGGCAGATGGCGGAGTGATTGGTTTGGGTTGTTGCTCATCAGCTTTGTCTTTAATTACATCAAATAGCTTATTCCCAGAACCTGGTGATCCAATGACATCATCAACTGTTGGAACATCATCTATAGGCAATTCCAATGTAGGCTTACTACTCTCTTGGATTGCATCCGCATCATTTACATTGCTGCGGTTGAATGTTCTTGTAGATGGACCAGTGTATTGTTCAAATCCAGGATTAGTATTCTGAGATTGCTGAGTAAGAGTAAAGCCAGGAGTTCTTTGGTATCCCAGAGTTGGGTCTAAGCTTTCTCTAGCTTTTGTATAATCCTCATCACTTACGAAGTTCTCTCTTACAAGGCCGGTTTTAGTCGCTAATTCATCAAGGTGGCGCAATAAAACAGAGTGTGTATTGTCTCTCGCAATAGTGTTTAATGCCGTTCTAAGCTCATCAAGACTCCAGCCAGTTCCTCTTCTAACTTTTAGGTTCGCTGTCATCTTTGGTGGTTCTGTTTTTCTACAACTTACGCATGGTGTACCATCTTGTTCACGATAATTAATATTACCATCGCATCTTCTGCAACTTGGGTCAGCCTCTCTTCTCCAACCAGCAGAATAATCTTTGACGTTCTTTAGATTGCCATAATTCTTAATTTTTTGTTTTTCAACCCTTGTTAAATGTTCTCCGGAATAGCAAACATCAGCAGCACCTTCATCATTCATAGGAATAAGGAAGTTGGCAGGTACATTCTCTAAATAGCCATAGTGTCGAGGTGTTTGTAATGGAGAACGTTCTTGACCACGAAATGGTGCTAGGTGATTCAACAAATTTGCAGTTCTTCTACGCACTTCACCAAATCTTGGTTCCATTTCTCGAGTAACGTTCATACCATCAACTGAGCCTCTAAAACGCATGGAACGTCTACCCTTACGGCCTCTTTCTCTGTCCGCTTTTTCTTCACGTATTTTGTCCATTGGTTGGTAAGAGTAGAGAATGTCATACGTATCATTATCGTTGACATTGACGACGCTAAAGAACATTTGCTTGTCTCTACCACCACCGCCTGCATTATAAACATGCTGGTTTGCTTGGTATGTCTCTGGGCTCAATGTTCTTTGGAAATCTGAGTCAGGGTTTTCTAAATCATAATTTGCAAAATGCCCAAAGCTAAATTTCTTAAGCTTTTCTCCAGGTTTTACATTGCCCAATGCTACTAAACCTGGCAAAGTTGGCTTAAATTGGTCATCCACAACTGTATATGACAATCTTCTATCTAGCTCTGTATTACCATTTATGTCACCAAGAACATCTGCTTTTACTAGCTTCTTAGAACGACCATATTTTTCTCTGTGGGGAATTCTTATGCGTTCATCAATCATTTGCTTTAAAGCACAGTTCGGGTTGCATGATTCACCATCACAATAAGTCCTGTGGAAAGAGATATCCGCATTTGACGCAGCAGCTGATTGCTTCATATCGAACATGCTCATTGCGGCATTACTGTTATAGCCTAAATTATTGCAGCCAGCACAGCCTGCGCCATCGCATGGTTGATGGCGATAAACACTTTGTCTAAGCATTTCTGGAAGAGTTAAACCTACAGCATTAGCAAGATTACGGTTATTAACGTTTTGCCAAAAATGCTTTCTGTGTTTTTTATTGGCTTCTGCTCTGACTGGATTATTTATTCTCCAATCTCTTACCCCTTTTGCAACACGCTTAACTTTTTCTATCCATTTTTTAGGATCATGCTCATACGTTTCTAAAACGGGTGTAAGCTCAAGTTTGCCACTATTTTCATTGTTTGTATAAACGTTTGTTTCATGCAACGCCCTGTTAAGTGGTTGCAAAGCGATAGTCTTAATTGGGCTAAATTTATTATGATCATTCTGTTGTACGGTGGGGCGTTCTTCTTCTTTTTCTGCCATTACATCAGAATCCGCCGATTGCATTTCCTGCAATCTTGCTCTTGCGTTTTCAGAATTAAAAATGCTGAAGCCGCCACCGCCGAATGTTTGTTCCAATTCGCTTGGCTCAGGCATTTCTGCCGCGTACTTAGAATTAAATTTTTTAATCATTATGCTTCCACTGGCTTTTCTAGGATTGGAGACGATGGCATAGTTTCTTTCAGAATGTTACGCATTGGTGCTCTGTGTTCTGTATGATTAAGAGCAATATCTCCGATAAGTTGATTCATAGATTCTTCGTATTTATTCATCGCTTCATCGTTTTGCACACCAGAGTCGCTTGCATGCTCGATTTGGGAGGCACTTTCTAGAGCACCGGGCAATGACCTGCTAAGACTGCCCTCTGGTAATCCAAGACCTCTCATTGCTTCCGTTATCTTTGATAATGCTTCCTGTGTTCTAGGGTGTAGAGTAGAAGCATCCAGCTGACCATTAGTATTGTTACGTACCTTTGGAGTATTTACTTGTACTCCCGGTATATTCATAGGCATAGCGCTTAAACGATTAGTCAACATTTCATTAATATCTTCTAACTCAGCGCTTGCGGCACAGAATTTAGCGTTTACACTAGATCGATGCTTCTTGCTTCTAGCGTTCAATTCTTGAATGTCGTTGCCCGTCAAATTATAGCCTGGCATGAGAATACCAACAAAATCATCTCTATCGATTGAGGGGGTTCTTCCACCATCAGTAATTACCGAGTAACTAACCCGTTTTCCACCATTTTCATCATATTTACTGGCACGGTGGGCCTCGTGATCTGTCTCAAATGAGTGTGGGTTCTTTATGGCGTTTGCACCACCATATATTCTTGACAATGCTCTCTGGAAAAGGCTAAGTGGAACTTTAATACCAGTTGGGCCAATAAATCTAGCACCCTTTGGAGCAATAAGTGATTTGCTATCACTAAAAGATCCAATTCTGCAATTTTTACAAGGAGTTGCGTTCCCTTCAGCGTCAACTTCTTGGTATTCATCATCACCAGAGCAAGTTGGGCAATCAGGATCACCGTGTGCTTTCCAGCCATCAATTCCTGTTTCTCCATAACCACTGGTGTCAAAATCATCAAGATAAGCAACGTTTCCTTCTGCTCTTCTTGTAATTGGCGCCGTTTGTTCAACTGGCATAGACTTTGGTGATTTTGTAATTTGAACTGGTACTCTACCTTTACCACTACATACTGGACATTGGTTGTTATCGGTTAATTGTATAGTACCCTTGGTGTGACAGTTGCCACATGTTGTAGAGCTTAGTGCTGACAAATCCTTGCCAGTTTTATTGCATCCCTTACAAGGAACACCGATTTCTTCTCCGGCACCATTCGATTCATAAACGTAACCTGCACCATCGCAATCTGCATGTGGTGGGCAATCTTCTTGATTGTAAATTCGAATACGACCGTTGCCAAGACCAACACCGATTTCTCTGCTACCGTCTTGTGAATATAATGGTTGACCTTCTACGCAATCTCCACAGAATGTACTATTTATAGAACGATCAGGGCTTAAATAACCCTTGTAACAAGGGATTCTTGTACCATTTGATAGTACCTGACCAGGGCACAATGGGTAGCTTGTTACTTCTTTTTCTTTATCGTCAACATAATCTACGGGCTTAATTGGTTCACCCTTTTGGTCTAAACCAGTTGGCTCTAAGGTAGTTCTATCAAGTTTTGCAGCATTCAACCCCATTGTAATAACTGGCATTAGGGGTCGGTCAGCACCTTCATCGGCTATTTTTTTCACCCATTTAGTTGATGGGTCACTTCCATCATCTTCTGGATTTTGTGGTAGTGTTGCGTAAAGTAGCTCGGATTGACCTGCGCGGAATTTTGAAGCAGGGACAAGAGAACCATCTTCTTTTACGTTGAACTGAGGTGTAAATTCATGTCGTCTATCTGAGTGATCTTCTTTGCTTCTGCCACAAACGCAAAGATCAGATCTAGATAAATCACTGAGTGATTTTGTTTGTGATGGTCTTCTATTATTGAGCGTCACTGCTTGAAGCATAGCTTCAGGGCCTTCGTTCTCCCACATATCCAATGGGTTGCCAGCCTCAACAATAGGCTTTGAAGATTCTTGGCTTGTTGTATCTAACTTCGCAGTAGCACGGGCACTTTGCAATTCTTTTGTTGCACCTTTAGCATCCCAAAAGGTTCCAGGTGTATCTTCGGGAACAAATGCACGTAGTCCATTTGGGGCTAATCTAGCCCAGTCTTCATTATAAGCATAGCTTGTAAGTGGCAAAAAAACTTCTTTGTAGCCAGAGCCTGGGGCGCTGAGCTTTTTCTTTATTTCATGGACCTTTAGATTGCCTAATTCGTCTCTATTGTTCTTATATTCAGGGAGAGAATGGTGATAAAAGTCGAAAGTTTGACCATCTAGAACAGCAAAAGGCTTTTTTAATTCCTTTAATTGCTGTTTGTAGACTTTTCTTCTAGATCTTTCTTCCCTAATACCTCTTTCGTGGGCTTCATTTATGGCAGCTTGTTCTACGTCTAAGTTGCCCTCATCTTCCCATTCATCTAGCTTAATAGTATTGCCGATGTAATCGCTACGGACTGCAATAGATTCTTTTTGGAATGTAAATTTACGCATTTTTACCACTCTTCATCAAGGTCAAAGACATCGTCACCGTTGTCATAATGAGTATTGACATCGCCCATATCTGACTCGTTTTCTTCGTTATCTTCGTACAATGATTCAACGCCACCGAATTGCTTAATCAAGTCAATGGGTTTAAATTCTGACTGAGGTGCTGGGTTGATATCATCATAAGCTACAAGACTATTATCCGTGTTATCATTAGCTCCTGAAGATTGTTGTTCTTGCATTTTTTGAGTATTAAAACTACGGACTCTTTGATTTACATTGCGCTTTTTGATTGCTTTCTCTCGTCTATCCTTAGACCATTTATTAAACATTCGCTGCACGTTTCTAGACTCTCCTGGATTGAGTATCTTTCTCAAACCCTGCAGGATAATTCTTCCCTTAATAAAATCACTTTTTATACCTTGGGCGTGCGCAGCGCATGTTGGGATCAATGAACGACCGTTGTTAACAAAACCCATTGCTCTAGGATTATTGGCAGTTTCATCAAAAATTGGAGGCGCATACTTATACTTCCCATTTTCAACGGTTAACTCTGGGTGCAAATTAGCATCAGCGTGCGAAATAGGACTGCAATGAGGGAATTCTGATGGCGACGAACCATAGATTGATGTAAAATCTTCAGGCGACAGTTCAGCACGGTCTACAGCAACTTGGCAAGGTCTTCCTGCCAATTCTTTATATACTTTAATCTTAGGCATATCTAACCTCTACACTTATAGGTGTCGGCTCTAAGTTGAGCAAGTTGTTGAAACCGTTCTTGCGGATCCTTAACATTTCTTTTAATGATTGCTGTGCCCTCACCAATGATGTCGTTTAATTCCTGCATTCTTTCTGGGCCAACTACTTCTGGTATGATAATACCATTATTACATTTTTTGCAATTAGGATCGTGTTCTATTTGAACTTTAGGGCTTATATCAATTACCGGTGATTTTCTATCTACAGAATCTGTTGTTTCTTGATCAAGATCATCATCACCTTCATAGCTATTGATTGCTTCTTCTTGCGCTAGTATATCTGGGTTATCAAACAATGCACCTGGTTCTGTATTGACTGTATTGACACGGTATGGTTTTTCTTGACGCATTCTTTGCAAATCACTTTGTATTGCTTCATTTAATTCTGGATCGTGCTGCAAAAGAACAGGGTTATCTCTTACCCATGCGAATGGACCATTCTCTTCAATGTCATTGATATCATCATAAGCTGTTTGTCTAACATAACCATTGGCAATGTCTTCTTCTATTTTTTTAGCTAATTCTGTTTTCGCGTATTCTATTGCCGATTTATCTTCAGGGTTAAGACCTTCATCTTCCGGGTTTGGTATTGAGTTATTCCTCACTCTATTTTTGAGCAAAGACACGCTATCAGTAGCTGATGGCTGTAACTCGAATTGATTTCTTAAATGACGACCTGGCGTAACATCAACTGGCAAACCATTGATAGCGTTGTCGTGTTCTGGGCATCCTGGACAGTGAGCTGAAACATCATTTGAGTCAGTAACACCCTTGCATCCACTTTCTGGTGGACAATCTGCGCAGTGCGTTCTAGTATTAACCTCTTGGATCCATCCTCGGTTTTCGCAAGTAGGACATACATACTCCGGGCTCTTATAGTACTTCCTGCGTCCTTTATCAGAAAATTCTTTGAACTGTGGAGTATTGATGATTGATAACTTATTACATTCTGGGCATTCGATTAAATCAGCAGCTGGTGCGTCAATGCCGAAATTAACAATCGTTCTGTCTTGTGCCTCTGGTCTCTCAGGGATGGCACGTTCTTGCGAAAATTCGTAATCGTTCGGATCATATGAAGAATAAAAATCATCTGAGTCTGGAATCTCGCTCGTTACCTGCTGCCCGGTTTCTGGGATACCTGCGGCTTGCTTTCTTAACGAAGAAGTCTTTGGTGTATTGTTAGAACTTCTAAGATACTTGTCTGCTAGCTTAGAAAAGAAATGAGCAGGACTGTGTACTTCTTTTGTGTCCCAACCTATAAAATCATTCCAATCTCGCTGCGTAAGCTCAGGGTGGATGACTTCTCCACGTTCATTAGTAGCTATTTGCTTCTTGCGCTTTCTAATGCCGTACTTGTTACGGATTGGTATATCAACTTCAGGAAGTAAATCTTCCCATGCAAAATTTTCCGGGTCTACTTCTCCCAAAATTGGTGTGCTAATGATGTGATCGTACTCTTCTGGAGTAATGCTTTCTTCATCTCGCACCACTTGGCCCTTTTTGCCAACCTTACGACCTCCCATTCCAAGGAATGCCCATGGTCGATACTTACCATATTTAAAATAAGTTCTTGGATCTTCAATACCATGACCAATCAAAGAACTTGGCACATTAGGATTACGCATATAGACAGCTTGAGTACCGGGATAAATACCTTCCGAATTATTTATGTCTTGATCTTCCTGCGTTTTCTGAATAACAAACCCTGCCCCAGTTTTATCATCTGGTCTAGCAACAGGCATTTTAAAATCAGGTGATGGTTTCTTCCATCCAAGGTATGCCTCAGCATCCACGCCTTCTGGCACTGGTGCGCATGTGTTCTCACCATATACAGTTGGGTTGCAACGGTTATAGCCATCTGTTCTTGCAATTTGCACACCGTCTTGCTCATTTCTACCACAGTGTGAGCACGGCAATGAACTGTCAGGTTGTCTATCCGTTTGTGTAAAGATTAGCCCTTTATTTCGTCCTTCGTGGCTAGAGCAGTCACTGTGATCACAGAAAAGCGATCTCATTGGCAAACGGATACTTCTAATATTCCGCTTACCCTTTTCATCCGTTTTTTCGTAGGTTTCTTTAACCAATGGGTTATCGTAAACTAGCTTAAATGGTACTGATGTGAAGCCTTCATATGCTTTAGCAATATCTTCCGGCAATTTATCAACAACACGGTGATTACCTTCACCCAATTGATAGTTGATTTCTCTAATCGCATTTTCATTTGATTGTATTGCTTTAACAGCAGCTTTATATTCTTCATTCTCACTAAGGTCACCAAGATCATAGGCATGCTTCCACATCTTGAGCAATTCATCTCTTTTTGTGGTTTTGCGGTATTCGTGCTCTTCCTTTTTGGTAGCCAGTGTTTCAGGAGTAAAAGTATAAAATCTTCTTTCCTGAGAACCTTTGTCACCTGGGTAAATGATGTTGTAGTCATCATCAATAAATGCTGGCTCATTAGCTATAGACTTGTTGTGATTAACGCACTTAGTGTTACCACATGCTAAGGAGATCGGTTGATTAAACGAACTGCTTTCTGCACCTTCTGGGAATGCAGAATTTGCCCATGGGAATTTTGGAAGCACACCTTCTTGACCACAAGATGTGCACCGTGTTGGCTTCATCAATTCATTTTGATTGCTTAGACTCTTTGGGAATCTGTGGCATTCTCTGCAAAAACCATCTGAAGGAGGTGGAAGCTTCCAACCACGTGTCGTATCAGCAAAATCTTCTGGTGCTGCTGCGAGTACGCCGATAGGATTATATGAGCTAACTGTGTTAGGGCTGGTGTGTGATTCAACCTTTTTGTGCCAAACACCCGATTCTACATCGAATACGTGATCACCGTGCAAGTTAGAGGTGCTGTGGTCTACACTTGTAGTACCGTCTTCGTTTTCAATAATTTTGGGGCTAATATTATTGATGTGTGTAGACGCTTTTAGACGGAATGAATCAGGTCCATCTGGTTCATAGTATAAGTGGACATCGAAGTGACGACCACTGTCATAGTTCTTAATGCCAGAGAATATTTTGCGTTCACCAGTTATTGCTGGGTGGTCATCGCCTACATCTGCTCTAGAAACTGTAGCTGGCAATCCTGCCAATTCTGATGCAAATCCAATGTGTGGCATTGATGCTGAACGAAGGCCTTCGGGCATTTGACCAATGCTAGGATAATTGCCTTCACTCCAGTGTTTTAGGTTATTATCCCACATCCCACTAGATTCTTCAATTTTAGTTTTACCTAGCCGTTGGTCTTGTGATTCACCATAAGCCGCATCACTAACCAAAGCTTGGTATGTTAGATCCGTAGATGGGTCTATTTTTCTAATTGCCAGCTTTGAGTTGTACTTTGGTCTGTTCTTTGAATTGTACATGATCAATTCTTAGCTTATCACTTATTTAAGAAATTACGCAATTGTAAAATCTTAGAACTATTTCTACCCATAAATTCACCAGAATTACGCATGCCCTGTCCATTCATATCTGCTGGAGGTGCTGGGATTGCTGGCGTAACGGGAGCAACCGTTGGAGTTGGTGTTGCAGCAGCAGGAGTTGAAACTGGAGTTGATGGTGCAGTTGGTGTTGTAGCAGCTGGGGTTGTTGGAGTAGTGTTTGTAGCTGGAGTCGGAGCTGGTGTAGCTACAGTGGTTATGGGCTTAGCAGTAGCACTACCAGCGCCTGGCAATGTAGCAATCATGCCTTCTCTAGTAAAATTTGTATCGTTTTTACTCTTCAATCTTGCAAACAAGCTAGCAATTTTAAATTTTGCTGAACTATCACGGCTCATGAAGCTACCAGAGTTTTGGATTACTTGACCATTATTGTCCACAGGCGCAGGAGGTGTTCCTGCAGATTGTGAGTTAGTATTAGTAACGACTGGCGTTGTTGATCCCGAGCTTGGAGTGTTCAGATCGCTGCTGCCCATAGCAGTGGATATAGGACCCATAGCAGCAACAGGTGCTGGAGTCACAGTTTGTGCAATTCCTGAGTTAGTATTGCTATTGGTAGTGATAGGAGACGTTGATCCCGATGTTTCACCAGATTTTGCTGCTGATGGATCAAAACCACCATTAGTTTTTGTAATTGTTGGTTTGTCCGGAACGTTTGGGTTGCTTTCCGTTGGGTCTCCCGGATCACCGTCTTTATCAGGATCAGCACTCTTTGTTGTTGTAACAGGAGTCTTCGCACTAAGTGGTTTAGTTCCGTTGGCTTGCTGGTGAGCTGCTACTTGAGCGGCCGTTGAGTAATCAACCGTTGGAGCTTTAGCAGGCGTTTTTGTGCCTGAACCGCCACCAGTAGGTGGTGCCACTACAGCTACACGGTAAAATTTGTATCATTTGATCCCTTGAGGAATGATGATAGTCTAGCAATCTTTGAACCAGTAGTCCCAACAGTAGAATCATCATCACCATCACCATCACTATCAGTTTTGGTGGCCGGAGCATTTGATGGTTGCGTTGGTGCGTATGTATATGTTGATGGAACGCTAGGTGCGCTAGGTGCGCTGGTAGATGTGCTTGTTGTTGTAGTAGCTGGAGCATTTGATGGTTTCGTTGGTGCGTATGTATATGTTGATGGAACGCTAGGTGCGCTGGTAGATGTGGAGGTAGACGTAGTTGCAGCAGGTGTAACGTTGCGAGAAGTTGTAGCAGGTGCAACGTTATGAAGAGTTGTAGATGGACTTGTAGATGGTCTAGAAACTACTGTGCTAACCGGAGTCGATGAAACTGGAGTGGTAAATGTTGGTACATTCTGTGCTGCTGGAGCCTTTTGTCTTCCATCAGCAATTTGGTGAGCTGCTACGTCAGAAGCAGATGTACCAGCAGCATCAGGTTGATATCCGATTTCCTTACCTGGACCTGTTTTACCGGATGTACCAGCAGGCTTGCTCTTATCACCTTGCAAACCTTGCTCAAATTGACTGTACAATGACCCAACAGCATTCGTAATGGGAGATACTATATCTTTTACACCAGTGCCAATGCCTTTAGCAACGTCTGTTGCAGCGGTTCCGACATCCTTTACACCAGTGCCAATGCCTTTAGCAACGTCTGTTGCAGCGGTTCC
>JGI26470J50227_1000741_pt1 | contig 12694 bp, 13 predicted proteins | sample FreactTroBogLake_FD_50227 | JGI IMG/M metagenome (IMG submission 50227) | reverse complement strand
AAAAACCTCAATTGGCAGGACTGCTTTGTGGGTCAACAACACTTGGGAATTTGAAAGCGTCTTTGTATGGCTATCGACCCCAAGGTGTATTTAATCCAAAGAAATGGCAAGACCTGACGGATGAGGAGATTGACAAAATTCGCAGTACGCCCATGTCAGTTGAAAATGGCGTTGGTTTCAATATCTACACATACGCTAGAGCCATCGAAGCCAAACTCAAGCAAAAGAACGTCTACGCCGAGGAGAAGAACACATGACTAAAGACGAAACCCTACGCTTGGCGCTGGAGGCGTTGGAAAAACTGTTTGGCACTCCACCTACTCAATGGGGTGGAGATGTGGCTGTATGGCGATTAGGCGGTTCATATCGGACGCAACAAGCCATCCATGCTATCAAAGAAGCACTGGCACAACCAGAGCCTGAGCCTGTGGAGTGGGCCAAGTTTTTGCATTACCCAAAATGCTGGGATACGGCAGCATATCCAACTTTGCATGATGCGATTCACGAAACGTTAGCGTGGTCTGATTGCAGTGTTTGCACCTCACCTAAGCGTGAATGGATTGGTCTGACGGATGAGGAAATTGACAAAACGTACGAGACTCAGGCTTGGGATGCAAGAAGAAGTTATGCCCGATCCATCGAAGCCAAACTCAAGGAGAAGAATTTTGGTTAAGGTCAACGCCATGAGTTATGCCCACCTAATCAAGATGCTGATGGAGGGCACACGCACCGCAGAAGAACTGGCAGAAGAAACCGGCCTGCACATCCACACGGTGTATCAATACACCAGAGAACTGCACAAAGTAAAAGCCGTGCACATCGCAGACTGGGAGAAGGACACGCTTGGCCGGGACGCTATGCCCATCTTCATGATTGGCAATAAGCCAGACGCCAAGAGGGCAACGATGTCCAAAGCGCAGATCGCAAAGAACTACCGCGCCCGCAAGATGATCAACACAACACCAAAGCTAACAAATTGGCTGCAAGGAGCAAGAGCATGAAGGCAGACGACTACCAAGTAGGCGGCACCCACTACAAAGACATGGAGATACAACCATGGGAAGTGATGGAAGTTGTCCTAACCCGCCATGAGTTCATTGGCTTCCTGAAGGGAAACATCATCAAGTACTCAATGCGCCAAGGAAACAAACACGGCGCATACGATGACGGCCAAAAAGCCCAGCACTACAAAAACAAGCTCAAAGAATTCATGGAGGAATGGCCATGAAATTCCGAAAGAAACCAGTTGAGATTGAAGCCAGACAGTTAACGCCAGAAACAGCCGAAGAGATCGGTGCATGGTGCGGCGCAAAAATGGCTTATTCAAAGACAAACGGATATAAATCCTATTTATGGGGATGGGCCTTGCCAGTTGAGCAACGACACTTGTACATAGAAACTCTTGAGGGGGACATGAGCGCAAGCATGGGCGACTGGATCATCCAAGGCGTCAAGGGTGAGTTCTATCCCTGCAAGCCCGACATCTTTGAGATGACGTATGAGCCGGTAGAAATTGAATTCAAACACGCAAGTTACCCATGACCGCCGAAGAACAAAGAACAAGTAAACAGTACTACTCCCACCACTTCTCTTGTCCTACATGCGTAGCAGCAGGTCAAGGATACGGACAAAGATGCTTCAAGGGCAGTGTGTACTGGAAAGAATACCAAGACGCCTCAAAACGAGCAGATTTGCAAGAAAAACAAACGGCGAGTTAAACTTACGGCTAATACAGCAAGACGGCTAAAGTAGTCGAAAACAGTTAGGGAGATGTAATCATGGGAGTTAGATTAGGCGGCAGGGCACCGGGAACGCCCAACAAGGCGACTTCTGACGCAAGACAGGCCATAGCCTCATTTGTTGACGGAAACGCTCATAGGCTCTCTGAATGGCTCGATCAAGTGGCCAAGGGAGTGCGTAACGATGAGGGCGACTATGTTGTCCAGCCCAACCCAGCGAAGGCGTTCGACATGTTCCAGTCGGTTGTGGAGTACCACGTTCCGAAGCTGGCCCGCCATGAGCATGCGGGTGACCCCAATGCCCCGGTGGTGATCGACACCCACTTGAACTTGTTCAACGAACTGAAGAAGGCTGTGAAGCTCAAGAAGCAGGTCGACGCCAATGAAAGTTGAGGACGTACTAGACGACCCCAAGACGCAGGAGATGTTCCTGCAACTGTCCACAGAGGACAGGGCTGCATGGCTGTGGTGGATGGATTGGCACGAGAACAAGGCCATGAATTACCAAGTCGAGCCGTCCGGCGATTGGTGGTCGATCTGGATGATGCTGGCTGGCCGCGGAGCCGGTAAGACACGCACGGCCGCCGAGACTATCGGTCAATGGGCATGGGAGAACCCCAACACCCGCTGGCTGGTGGCGGCGCCCACAAGTTCGGACGTCCGCGGCACATGCTTTGAGGGCGAGTCCGGTTTACTGGCCGTGATCCCCAAAGAATTGGTTGAGCCAGAGGGCTATAACAAGAGCCTGCACGAGTTGTATCTCAAGAATGGATCGTTGATCAAAGGCATCTCGGCGAGTGAGCCTGACCGCTTCCGGGGTGCTCAGTGGCACGGCGCATGGTGCGACGAGTTGGCCGCATGGGATTACCTGCAGGAGTCGTGGGACATGATCATGTTCTCAGTGCGGCTGGGTAAGCGCACGAAGGTGATCGTCACCACTACCCCGAAGCCCAAGCCATTGATCATGGATCTGGTTGGCCGCGAGGGGGACGACGTGGTGATCACACGCGCCTCAACGTACTCAAACATCAAGAACTTAGCGCCATCGTTCCAGAAGCAGATTCTTCAGTACGAGGGCACGAACTTAGGAAGGCAGGAAATCCATGCAGAAATCATCGACCCCGAAGAAGGGGGCATTGTTAAGCGCGACTGGTTCCGCCTCTGGCCGGGACACAAGCCCTTCCCCAAGTTCGAATACATCATCCAGTCTTACGACTGTGCCACTAGCGACAAGACCCACAACGANCCAACTGGCTGCATTACTCTGGGCGTATTCAAGCCCCTCGACGGTGGGATGTGTGTCATGGTCATCGACTGCTGGCAAGACCACCTCACCTACCCCCAACTGCGCCCCAAAGTAATCGACGAGTTCGAAGTCGTCTACGGCGAGGGCAAAGAGAAGAAGCGCGTCGACCTCTTGCTGGTGGAAGACAAGTCGGCTGGCATCTCATTGATACAGGACTTGCAACAGGCTGGTCTACCCGTCCACGCATACAACCCCGGCCGCGCCGACAAGATTCAGCGCCTAAGCATCGTGGCCAACATCATCAAGGCTGGCCGTGTGTGGGTGCCCGAGTCTGACCAGCGTAAGGGCTACGTCCGCGCATGGGCTGAGGGCATGGTTAGCCAGATCTGCTCATTCCCTGAAGGGACGGAACACGACGAGTTCGTGGACTGCATCTCACAAGGCCTACGTTACCTGCGTGACGGCGGCTGGATCACCATCGACTTCCCGCGGGACGACAGCGTGGACAGCGATGACATCGAGGACGCAGAGTTGTACAACATGCGGCACAAAGGGAATCCTTACGCATCGTGATCCAGTTTAACTGGACTGCAAAGTTATCCACAGCCCCAGTTAAACTGGACTCGAGCATTGTGTTTGCCACAGTCATCATGGCTTGGCATAATGCCGAAAACTCCCCGAGGTGCCCATGGCCACACAACAAGGAATAACCTATGACACAGCACAAGAAGGCCCATTCTACCGAGTCCGCCCACACGGCGTTGCATCGGGCTTCGCAGCTACGAGCGGCAATATCGAAAGCCATCGGGACACCGGTCAAGGCCAGCAAGGACTATCACGAGACACAGTTCCGCAACCACTTACGGACGAAGCGGTCAAAGGGATAATCAAAGGCCCGGACAATGCCATTCGCCATGCGGCTGAGGCATATACAAAACAGCATTTAGGTAAGCCATACAAGCCTGTTGACAATTCATCCAGTTCATTGTCCAAGCAAGGCGCCATTGGACGCACATTCCTTCTGGCGGCCACAGATCACCCCGAGTACAAGAAAGCCGTATACGAGGCTTACAAGCGCCACATGCCTGAGCACGTTGGTGAGGCTCAAGACTACGATCAACTGCTGCAAAAAGCGTATGGCCACTTGGCCCATGAAACTAAGCGCCAGTTTGAGAGCTTACCAATCAACATGAGTTTTCACCGCAATGGTGAAGGCAACTACCAAGACAGCAAAGAGATGATGCGCGATGTGCATGGCCACCGACACCTCTATGTTTTCCAAGGCGGCGACCGCCATGACTTTTTGCACAACGTCCATCCCGAGTCGGGCTTGAATGACAATGAAATGTTCCGGGCGGTGCATGATGTCTATGGCCATGCCTTGCACGGCACGACCTTTGGCCCTCAAGGCGAAGAGAAGGCTTGGGCGGCTCACTCTGGTATGTTCAGCCCGTTGGCTCAAGCAGCCATGACGGCAGAGACTCGTGGCCAAAACAGTGTGGTTAATTACACGCCGTTAAATGCCCGCATAAAAGCTGAAGTGGCAGCGTTGGATGAGACTGCTTATGACGCCAAGCGCAAGGGCCGTATGGACTTGTTTGAAGCCGCCAAGGCCGAGAAGAAGAACTTACTGGACAACCATTTCCAGTTTGCCCCTCAAAGGGCTGTGTTGTTGCCTCCAGAGATGAACAGTGGCAGTTATGCTGGTGGCATTCCCGCATACATCCGCCACTTGATCCAACCAGAAGGCGGCGAGACTGCGCAACTGACNCACTTCAGCCACGAACCAAACCTGACTATGACTGACCCAACCNGATATGGCACTGGCATCAAAGGTGCAGAAGCAAGCCGCTTACAAGAACCCGGCGCCGTGCGTGACCGGACGTATTTTTATGCTGGCAACCCAGAACGTGGTGAAGTTGGTTTGGGCACACATAAATACAAAGCGATGGTCGACAAGTTGTATGACATGGGCGCTGACCCGTTAATGTTGCGCAAGCTTGCCGTGGAGGCCAACAGGACGCCTCATACGTCCATGGTCAACCCCGGCTTGGTGGATCAAGTGCAGGCAGCCAATGATTACGAACGGCTCATCAAAGACTACGGATACAACGGCATGATTAACCGGAATCTGAGCATGCCAACTGCGGCGGTGTTCAACCCTGTGCCGGTACAAAAGTATGCTGACGGTAACAGCGTAAAGCCTTTGACGTTGCCGGATGTGCATAAACAGACAATTGGTCTGGCTCAACAGTTAATGGCAGACAATCCAAAGATGGATATGCAGGCGGCTTTGGAAAAGGCTGGCCAACATTTATCCAAGAAGTTTGACTGGGAACACGACACTAAACCAGCATTGGAAAAAACGTATGGAACATTACAACCGGCTGAGTATTCGGCCAGCGCACCACAACGATTAAAGAACACTCCAGAAGTAGTCCAAAAAAGAATTGAGCACACGCAACAGTTCTTGAGCAAACCCACGGAGCCGTGGCAACCGCCTCCGCCTGAAAAGCAAGCTTTTGATCGTNNAGCAATCAAACATGCATTGGGTGGTTTCCCGGATGTGGAACAAAGCAAGTTCCCCNGAGATGTACCTGCACGAGCCAACATCGAGCATGTGCATGAGGTTTACCAAGACCCGGTTAACCGCGAGTTGATCAAGAAACAAATCTTGCGCGGTTTGCCTTTAGGCGGTGAAACTTTTTACGCATCGTTGTATCCAGTCAAGTTGGCTGCTATGGAAGCGGGCATTCCTGAAGANAANTTNAATAGTTGGATTCACAGCATTGCCCCGGCNTCGGCCCGTAACTCAATCATGAATGAGATGGCGGTGGGTCAAGCCATTCGTGACTTGCATGCTCGAGGCGTTGAATTAACTCCAGCAAACATGGAAAAATTACGTCAAGAGTTCAAAGAAAAACATGGCGTTGGTTTGCCCATGATGCCTGTGCATGAAGAAGGCGTGGCCAGCGTTCTTAACAACAACACCGATTTGCGCCAGCACAGTTTGGCCAACATCCCTACCAACTACAAAATCCCAACTTATGGCACACAAAAGGCTGGCGATTTTGCGCATTCTTGGGTGGGTGATGTGCATGAGGCNGCAGGTGAAACGCTTGGCAGCCCATACCATCCTTACTTTAAAGAGTCTGGTGGGTTTAAGAATCCTGAGTACGGCGCAGCAGAAAACCACATGTTGGATATTGCTAAAGAACTGGGGATACCCGGCGGTATGGCGCAAGCAGGACGTTGGTTTGGTGGTGGTGAACTGACCGGTTTAGTATCGCCCCGCGGTGATGCATTGGACTTGTTGGAAAAGCAAGTTGCTTACAGTTTGCATCAACAAGGTATCAATCCAACTCCCAAGGCAGTACGCGACTACACATTAAACATGATCAAGACTGGGCGTGGAACTTTGCTGCCTTGGTTTAAAAAGAGTGGCATGCCTGATGTTAGAACCGTTAAAAAAGATGGAGGCTCTGTGGAACCAACCATTGACGAGATGCAAGCCGCTCTGGCACTGCGCAAGCCACACATGGCTGCCGGTGGCCAACCCAAGAACCCGTTTGACTATGAAAACCCAGAGCATGTGGCCAACGTGGTCAAGATTGCCGCACAGCACAAACTCTTAGCCCCCATTACTGATGTGCATAAACACTTGGCTGACATCCTGTCTGGCGGCCACTACAAGCACATTGAAGACCCCAACATTCAGAACGCTATCCGCCAAGCTGGCCATGATGCCTACTATGTGGCTGAAAAGAGTGGCAAGCAAAGCCACATCATGAACAAGGCTGATGGCGGTGACGTGGCTATCAAGGACATTGGCGCTGAAGAAGCCCCCAACTTGCCGACCAAAGACTTCATCCTGCCTCATGGCCAACATCCCGGTCAACTGCCCGTTGGTGGCGTGGATATGCAACCCGCTGTCCCCGGCCAACAACTGATGCCTCAGCAACCGGGTCAACAGCCCCAGCAAGGCCAACAGCAGCCCCCACAAGGCGCTCAACCACCACAAGGTGGCCCAGCCTCTCAAGGCCCACAGCCTACATCGTTGAGCAACATCCTTCAGATGACCCCTCAAGGCCGAGCCATGGGTGCTATGCAACCGCAACAGCCACAGCAGGCCAAAAAAGGTGGGACAATCAAGCCTGTTGGGCACGGCATCACCAAAGAAAAAGTTACAATTTCGCCCAACCTTGACGCCATGCAGTACGAACTGATGAGCGTTAAACACTTCAAGAAGGCCAAATGATGGACGAGCAAGACAACATCGACCCAGAACTGAACGAAGACGGCAGTGCGGAAGTAGACATTCCTGAAGAGGACATTGACACCGAAGAACTGCCTGATGGCTCTGCGATAGTGACGCTGCCGGAGGACGGCCCAGAGGTTAACCCTGACTTCTACTCCAACATGGCGGAGAGCATGAGCGACTGGGATTTGCAGCCGCTGTCTGCTCGGTACATTGACCTGCTTGAAAACGACAAGAACGCACGAGAATTAAGAGATAAGCAGTATGAAGAGGGTATTCGTCGGACTGGTATGGGCAATGATGCCCCCGGAGGTGCAACCTTTATGGGAGCCTCTAAGGTCGTCCATCCTGCCATGGCTGAGGGTTGCGTCGACTTCGCTGCACGGGCGATCAAAGAGATGTTCCCGCCGGACGGCCCTGTACGCACGAAGATCATTGGCACGGTTGACGACCAGAAACTTGAGGTCGCAGAGCGCAAGCGTGACTTCCTAAACTGGCAGATCACCGAACAGATTGAAGAGTTCCGTGACGAGCAAGAACAACTGCTGACCCAACTGCCTTTGGGCGGCTCACAGTACTTCAAGCTGTGGTACGACGAGAAGAAGAAACGCCCATGTGTTGAGTTCTTGCCAATTGACCGAGTGATCTTGCCTTTTGCGGCGACTAACTTCTACACGGCAGAACGTGCGGCTGAGATGCACGAGATCACCCATTGGGAGTTCAACCGCCGTGTGGCGTCTGGTATGTACCGTGACGTGAGCATCACCCGCGCCACGATGGAGATTGACCCCACTAAGCCTCAGAAAGCCAACGACAAGATTGAAGGCAAAAAGTATGAGGACAATGATGACGGTCTGCGCAAGGTCTACCACATTTACACCTACATGGAACTTGAAGACGACAAGTATTCCAAAGGTGAGATGGCTCCGTACATTTTGATGATTGACGAGTTGAGCAATCAGGTCGTGGGTCTGTACCGCAACTGGGAAGAGACAGACGACACAATGACCAAGCTGGATTGGATCGTTGAGTTTAAGTTCATCCCGTGGCGAGGTGCTTATGCGATTGGCCTGCCCCAGTTGATCGGTGGCTTGAGCGCTGCCCTGACTGGTGCCTTACGCGCTTTGCTGGATACAGCCCACATCAACAACAGCGCCACCATGCTGAAGATGAAGGGCAGCAAGATCAGCGGCCAATCGGCACAGCCTGACGTTACTCAAGTTATTGAGATTGAAGCTGGCCCCGGCGTGAATGACATCCGTCAAGTGGCCATGCCTATGCCGTTCAATCCCCCTTCAGAAGTGCTATTTAAACTTCTGGGATGGCTCGATCAGGCGGCTAAGGGTGTAGTGACCACCAGCGAAGAAAAGGTCGCTGACGTGAACGCACAAGCCCCCGTGGGCACGACTCAAGCGCTGATTGAGCAGGGCGCCGCAGTGTTTTCGGCCATTCATGCTCGTTTGCACGAATCCCAAAGCCGTGTGCTGAAAATTCTGTGCCGTTTGAACCGCTGGCACTTTGACGAAATGCGCAAGGCTGACGTTGTCACCGACTTGGATATTGAGCGTGACGACTTCGCCAAGAACACCGACATCGTTCCGGTGTCTGATCCGCACATCTTCTCTGAGACTCAGCGCATGGCTCAGAACCAAGCTGTGCTGGCGTTGGTGGACAAGTATCCCGACCAGTTCAATGTCTCCAAAGTGTTGTCTCGCTTCTTGAAACAATTGAAAGTGCCGGACATCAACGAGATCATGAAGGACGTGCCTGCACCAGAGCAACGCACTTCCGCGGACGAAAACGCCGCCATGCTCATTGGCCAGCCTGCATACGCTTACATGCAGCAAGACCACATCGCTCACATCCAAGATCACTTGCAGTTTGCGATGAACCCCTTCTTGGGCCAGTCGCCATTTGCTGATCCGAACTATCTGAACAATGTGATCGAGCACTTGAAGCAACACATGACGCTCTGGTACTTGAACCGCAGCAATGCCTATGTGGCTGAGTCCCGCGGTGGCAAGCCTGTAAACAACTACGACGATCCGAAGCTGACATCAAGCATCGACCAACTGTATGCAGTTGTTGGCGCCCATGTGGAGCAAGACACCAAAGAGGTGTTCCAAGCCTTCGCACCGGCCTTCCAAAGCCTTATCCAGCAAGCCCAACAGCGCCAACAAGCTGCTCAAGGTGGACTGCCTCCAGATGCACAAGTCGTCAAAGACACAAGCATGGCAGAGACACAACGCAAGGCGGCTAAGGACAAGGCGGATCAACAGATTGCTCAGGCAAGGTTGCAAGTAGAAGCACAGCGCAACCAACTGGACAACCAGACACGCATTCAGATCGAAAATGCAAAATTGACGCACGAAACGATCAATCACGCTGCCGATATGCAGCAACAGAATTTACAATCGGCTCAACAGCCACAACCGGCAGCAATGCCACAACAAGGAGTTCCAAATGGCATCTGAAGCAGAACAAAAGGGCATCAACGTGCCTATGCACAAACGCTTGGCCCAAGGCGAAAAGCTGGACGGTACTAGCCTGCAACCCAAAGGCGGCAGCCAATCTCAAGGCAAGTCGCACGGCGGTCTGAGCGCATTGAAGAAACAAAAATGATTGACCGCCTGATCCATGTGATCAAGCTTCAACAAGCCGAGTTGAGCGCGTCCCTAGCCTCGGGGCATGCTCAATCTTGGGAATCCTATCAGCGTCTGGTGGGCAGGTACGAGGGCTTCCAACAAGTGTTGGACGAGATCGACAACCTGCTGGACGAGGATAAGGGCAAAGAATAGACCCCAGTTTAACTGGGGCATGAAACGTCCCCCTAAAGGACGGAGGCCGCGCTGATAAAGCGCTTAGAAGACGCACCTGCAAAGGTGATTTTAGGAGTTAGTATGAGTGATACAAAAGACCCAATCCCCACGATTGAGGGGCAAGCGGGCGTGTCTGATCCAGTTGAACTGGCATGGGCATTCCCAGATGTGGCACCGGGGCAGCAACCTTATGGTGGTCGCGTGATCGTCCAACTTCGACGCATCAAGAAGAAGGCTGGGATGATCATTATTGTTGATGAAACCAAAGAAAACGAGAAGTGGAACAACATGATCGGTAAGGTCGTGTCTATTGGCCCATTAGCATTCAAAAACCGAGACACCATGGCGTCATGGCCAGAGGGTTCTTGGGCAAATGTTGGTGACTTTGTGCGCGTTCCCCGCTGGGGTGGCGACCGTTGGGAGCGTCCAGTTCCTAATGAGGACGGCAAAGACCCAGTTTTGTTCATGACGATCAATGATCACGAACTAATCGCCAAAGTTACGGACGACCCACTGTCGTTCAAAGCTTACGTTTAAGGAGCTAACATGAGTAACGAACCAAAAGATCAAGATTTAGACATCGAAGAGGGCGTTGACGGCTCCGCGGTGGTCGACTTGCCGGATGATTTTGTCACTGATGACGATAATTCTGGCGCACAAGTTGAGAAAAACGAAGGCGGTAACGTCCAAGACGAAGAACCCGACCATCCTGATGACTCAGAAGCTGTTTTGGCGGCCAAACGAGCACGTCGCAAAGCAAAACGTGACCTTGCCAAGCGTGGTCGTGAGGAAAAAGACGCCCAAATTCAAGCTTTGCGTCGCCAAAATGAAGAAATGCAACGCAAACTGGCTCAAGCCGACCAGCGTTTGCAACGTGTAGAACAAGAAAGCCACCAAGGCTTCGTTTCTAGAGTGGAAAAAGCCGTTCAAGACCAGCAAGTGCGTGTTGAATACGCCAAAATGAAGCTGGCAGAGGCTGCAAACAGCGGTGACGGCCAAGCAATGGTTGAGGCGCAAGAGATGATGTATCAAGCCCGCAAGGACTTGGACGCATTGGAGAACCAACGCCGCCAAATTGACCAACAACCACGCCAACAACCGGTTGCACCGGCCGCACCCGATCCACGAGTGCAACGCAACGCTGCGGACTGGTTGAAACGAAACAATTGGTATAAGGTTGACGGTTCAGACACCGATAGTCGCATCGCAAAAGAGGTCGATGTTGAACTTTCTAAAGAAGGTTGGACACCAACTGACCCAGATTATTGGGATGAACTCGATAACCGCTTGCAAAAGTATTTACCCCATCGTTACAATGGGGCATCTGACGGCAATTCTGCTGTTCGTAAACCGAGGAATGTAGTGGGCAGTTCTGGACGTGAAGCTTCTGCTGCGTATGGTGGTACTAACCGCAATCAATTCACGCTGTCACCTGAACGGGTGAAGGCGATGAAAGAGATTGGGGCTTGGGACAACCCTGAGCGCAAAAAGAAGATGATCGCCGAATTCATTCGATATGACCGCCAAGGCGGTAACCGCTAATTACTTGGAGAACAAACATGACAGAATCACGCCTAAAGAAATCCCTCAGTGCTGGTGGCCGCAATGATCGCGCAAGCGAGGACGCAAGCCGCGAAGCACCCGAGAATAAGTTCGCTTCAACACAGGAACGTCGCAAGATGTGGAGTGAGGAGTGGACGCAATCAGCGCTTCCGAAATTACCTAACCTAGATGGCTGGCACTTGTGCTGGCTTTCGACAACCAACAGCTACGACTCCATTGATAAGCGGATTCGCCAAGGGTACGTTCCAGTTAAGTCTGAAGAGTTCCCCGGCTTTGAAAATTATCGAGTGAAGTCAGGTGAGCATGTTGGCTACATCTCATGCAACGAAATGTTGCTGTTTAAATTGCCGATGGACATCTATCAGGACATCATGTTGTATCAACATCATGAGAAGCCCCGCGAGGAGGAGGAGAAAATCCGAGTCCAACAGGAGCAACTGCAAGGTGCGGCACGAGACAGCCGAGGTCGTTCTTTGGTGTCAGTCGAGGGTGAGGGTTTTGGTGGTTTTGATCAACAGCCAAGCAAAATGCCGGTATTTTCCGGCTAACCCAAGGAGTTTAATATGAGTGCAACCTCTGCTCCGTTCGGCTTGCGCCCCGCGTTCCACCCCTCCGGTTTGGATCGCGCTCAAGCGCTTGCTGGCGGTATCACCTCTGGCTACTCGACCGCTATTCTTAAAGGTCAACCAGTAGCCTATTCCGCCTCCGCTGGCGTCATCGTTCCTATCACCGCTAACAGCACCCAAGCCACTTGGTCTGGTGCTTTCGCTGGTGTGGAATGGACTGACACCACTGGTCGTCGTCGTGTTTCTAACAACTGGCCCGCAAACACCGCGTACATCGCTGGTTCTTGCGTTGCTTATTTCTACAACGATCAAAACATCGTTTATGAAATTCAAGCTGATGGCTCAATGGCTCAAACCACTATCGGTAATGAGTACCTGTTCACGAACGTGACTGCTGGCTCAACCACTACTGGCCTGTCGCAAGCTACCTTGGGTGCTTCGACCGCTGTCGGTAATGCTCAACCCGGTCAAATGCGCGTCGTTGATCTGGCCCCCTATGTGGA
>JGI26470J50227_1000740_pt1 | contig 12699 bp, 10 predicted proteins | sample FreactTroBogLake_FD_50227 | JGI IMG/M metagenome (IMG submission 50227) | reverse complement strand
CCTGCGCAGCCGAATGTTCCGGGACCGGGCCCTGGGGTGGCGTCAGGACTTGGAACGCTGGATGACTAGCGTGTGGAGGCGGGAGAATCAGATCCCCCTCCACCCCGTCACACCCTTGGCAAGGCATCTTCTGACAGCCTGAGGGCATCCGCCGAATCGGGGGCACTCTCTACGACTTCTGTTTGATTTCTTGAAACTTCGATGGTACCCGACCCATCAGTTCCTCCGCCGCAGCCGCTGGAGTCGCCTCACCGTAAATGACCTTTTGACTAATATGACGGACCACATCGATGATGGCGGCGTTGTTGATCAGAAACGTGAACGGGGCAGGGTTCGCACTCGACCAGTCGACCATCTGGGCAACGTCTTTGTCGATGAGGTTTGCGGCCATCAGAGTCTGGTGGGCCACGGTGGACCCAGGGACCGAGCGAACGGCTTTCAGGATCCGGGCCGCTTCCGGGTCGTTGACCAGCCAATTCGCCAGGCGGATCGCTTCCTCCTTGTGAGGCGACTTGGCGCTCACGGCCAGGAGCATGGAAGGCTTGGTGGGGGTGGTTTGATCCACACCGTCTTTGACCTGGATGTTGCGACTCACGGCGAAGTTTTCCGGCTTGACCGAGGCCTTGTACTTCAGCAAGGTGCCCGACCAATCGGGCGTCATTCCAACTCGGCCTCCGGTCCAGGCGGGACTTTGTTCGAGTTTGAGCTCGTAGGGCATGGTATCGCTCAACGGCGCGGCGGCCTTTTCGTCATAGATGCGTTTCAGGACGGTGAACGCCTCTATGAAATCGGCCTGGGAGCACGCGAGAGTCCCATCATCCCCGACCCACACCTTGCCGGTCTTGGACCGGAGGNATTCGTTGAAGAAATAGAGACTCAGGCCCTGGGTGTCGAGAAACAGCAGGTAGGCGCTCTTGTCCTCCTGATGGATGCGCCGCCCTTCCTCGATGATTTTGTCCCAGGTCCAGACGGTGTTCACGGGCACATGAAATTTCTTCAGGAACGTTTTGTTGACCATGAGGCCGTAGCCATTGATCCCCATGGGAATGCCGAGCAGTTTACCGCCCACCGTGCAGTACCGGTCCAGGACGGTCTGGCTGAACTGCGATAGGTCGAGGGCCTTTTCGTGGCTCAAGTCGACGAACCGATTGGTCTGACCCACAAAGTCTGGAAGCCAGTTGGAGTCGATTTGGAACAGATCCGGAAGGGAATCTCCCAGAAGCTTGATCTGCAAACGGGCTTCGTACCGGTCCCCGGGTTGGGATTCGCCCTGAAGCGCGACCCCGGGATGCTTCTGTTCGTAGAGTGCGAGGGCGTCGTCGGTGGCAACCTTCCTAACATCCGATCCCCACCAGGTGAAATGGAGGTGGACAGTGTCTCGGACCTGGCCATGGACGATCGAAGGAAGACTGATCAGCCCAAAGGAAAGCACAACAAGGGCGGCTCGCATCATGGCTCCACCATGTCCGGAGATGGTCAGCCTGTCTTTTATCCTAGGTTAAATGCTGGTCAATCTTATGAGTGGCCAGAGACAACCTCCTTGCCATACTGATTAAAGAACTTTAAATAGTAAAGTGCAATCCAATGCAAAGTAAGTGGATTGGTNTTGTGGGATGGTCCAAGACCGGGCCCCGGGGTGTCCGAGACCCTGGATAGAAATGCGAATGAAGGAGGCCTCGATGCCTTTGATCAGTCTTGAGGAAGGAAGAAAGCAGTACACCTTGGATAAGACCCAGACGGTGGCCCTGGACGGGGTGACCCTCTCGATCGAGGCGGGGGAGCGGGTGAGCCTCATGGGACCCTCGGGAAGCGGCAAATCGACCTTGCTGAACCTGTTGGGATGCCTGGACACCCTCGACGCGGGAACCTTGACCATCGATGGACACAACACCCGGACCCTGGGGGATGCGGCCCTGTCTCGGTTTCGGAACCAGACCATGGGCTTCATTTTCCAAAGCTTCAATCTCATCCCTGTCCTCACGGTTTTTGAGAATGTCGAGTACCCCTTGCTGCTTCAGACACTTCCCAAAACCGAGCGTCGAGACAGGGNGATGGGGCTCCTGGCCCGGGTGGGTCTCGCCGAGTTGGCCCACCGGTCTCCCGAACGCCTTTCCGGGGGCCAGCGGCAGCGGGTGGCGATTGCCCGCGCCTTGGTGACCCGGCCCCGGGTGGTCTTCGCCGACGAACCGACGGCCGCCCTGGACCAAAGGACGGGACAGACCGTGATGGAGCTGATGGTCGAAATGAACGAACAGGCCGGGGCGACCCTGGTATTTTCGACCCATGACGCCACCGTGGCCAGCTACGCCCAGCGGATTGTGAGGCTTCTGGATGGTCGCATTGCGGACCTCGGGGGCAAGTCATGAGGCTCTTGGGGTTGGCCTGGCGGAATGTGTTCCGACAAAAGAGGCGAACACTCACGGCCCTGGGCGCCCTGGTCGTGGGTCTGGCCGGATTGGTGGTCTTCCAAGGCTTCCTGGGGCAGTTGATGATGGGCTTCCGGGACAGCACCATCCGAGCGGGCCTTGGCCACCTGCAAATCTCGTCGTCGCCCTTGTATTTTTCCCAGGGGGAGTTCAACCCCTACCAGTATTCCTTGCCGGATGAAGCCAGCGTCACCCAGAGGCTAACCGCAGATCCTCGGGTGGTGGCCGTCATCCCCTCCACGGGCTTCACGGCCATCGGAGGCCTGGGGGACAAGGCGACCACCCTGTTGGTCAAAGCCTATCCCACGGACCGAATCCTCTTTGGTCCCCATCCCGGGGACACAACGGGAAAATTCGTCCTCGGGACCCTGACGGCCGGGGTCTGGGCTCCCACGGGACCGGCCAATCGCTTGGTGTTGGGCGAGACAGCCGCCCGAATCCTCAAAGCCCAGGTGGGCGACGTGGTGACGCTGATGGCCCTGCTCCCCGGGGGGGCCCTCAACGGCCGGGATTTCACCGTCGTGGGCCTGTACCGAGCGCCGGGTCGGGACAAGATCTTTGCGTTCACCGACTACGCCAGCGCCCGGGATTTCACGGGGCTTGCCAGCGCCCCTGTCCTCCACGTGGTCGTCCGGGACCCGACCCAGGCCGAAGGCCTCGTCTCCCTGGTTCCTGGACATGCCGTGAAGACCTGGCCCGAATTGGCGCCCTACTTCGTCCAAGTGAACACCATGTTCACCGGGTTTCTCGCAGTCATCCGGGCCATTCTGCTTCTCATCACGTTGTTCATCCTGGGAAACACCATGAGCCGGATCGTTCTAGAACGGATGCGGGAGNGGGGGACGTTACGGGCCCTAGGGACCAAGGCCTGGGACATCCTGGGGTTGGTGGTCCTCGAAGGGGCCCTCCTTGGCCTCGTGGGGGCCTTGGTCGGGATGGCCGCCGGATTCGTGGTGAGTCTCGCCATCAACCTGGTCGGGGGCATCCCCTTCGCCAACGGGGGGGTGGTGAACCGCATCAAAGTCATCCCCGACGACAGCACCATCTGGTGGAACCTGTTTCCCGTCGTCGCCACCGCCGCCCTATCCGCCTTCCTCCCGGCCCTCAGGGCCATGAGGCTGTCACCCTCCGATGCTTTGAGGTGCCCATGAACTCCTTCTTCCTAACGTTCAAACTCGCCGCCCGAAACTTGCTTCGGCAACGGGGTCGAACCCTCTCGACGTTGTCTGCGATTGCCATTGGCCTCGTCGGCCTGGCGTTCCTCGACGGGTACATCTCCTATTCGCTCTGGGGCCTCAAGGAAATCGTCATCCATAGCGGTACCGGCCATTTCCAAATGGCCGCGGCCCCGGGGNACTTCGACGAAGGGGACAATGACCCCTTCCCGTACCTGATGAAAGATTCCCAGGCCCTGACGAAGGAACTGGATCGGATCCCTGAGGTCAAGGATGTCCTGCCGACCCTCGCATTTTTTGCCGTTCTGAACGTGGGAGGACGGATGGAAACCGTCCAGGTGAAGGCCATGCCCACCGCCTTGCGGGAAGCCGAGTTCAACGTTCTCCACGTCCGGTCGGGGACCGACCTAAACCCCAACGTGCCCGGCCAGATGGTGCTCGGCGTCGGCTTGGCTGCAAAACTCGGCCTCGGGCCCGGTAGCGTGGCCACCCTGTACGCCTTGGGCGCCGGGGGTGGGGTCAACAACCAACCGTTCACCGTCGCAGGAACCGTTTCGTCGGGGATTGCCGCCGCCGATGCGGCGTCTGTCTTCCTGGACCTTCCCGATGCCCAAGGGCTGATGGGGGTCACCGACGTCCCTCAGTTGACCGTCATTCTGAAACATACCGAGGACACCCCGGCGGTTCTGGCCCGGCTCCGGTCCCACCTGCCGGGGGCCGCTCCTCCGGGAGCCGCCTTTCAAAGCTGGGAAGAACTGTCCCCCTACTACCGGGAGGCCCAAGGGTCCTACCAGATGGTCCTGGGGGNGGCCCGGCTCATTGTTCTGGTGGTCGCCCTGTTCTCGATCTCGGGAACCTTGAACCTATCGGTTTTGGAACGGTGGAGAGAACTCGGTACTCTCCGGGCCTTCGGCATCCGCCGGAGTCAGATCCTGGTGTTGCTCTTGGTCGAAGGCGCGCTTCTGGGNCTCCTGGGGGCGGTCCTGGGGAACCTCTTGGGCTGGGCGGCCACCGGGGTATTCAACCTGGGGGGAGGGCTCCTCCTCCCGGCTCAGCCGGGGATGAGCGACCCCCTCAGGGTCCTGTTCACCCCCGACCCGGGGCACGCCCTGGCCAACGGCCTTTGGGTGCTCCTGGCGGCCCTGGTTGGCGCCTGGTTCCCTGGGGTCTCGGCCACCCGGCGGGTGCCCGCCGAGCTCTTGTCAGCCGTGTAGACGTCAGCCGCGTCAAAGGAGAACGATGATGAAATGGTTTTTAGGGGCCCTCGGGGCCCTGATCCTGACGGCCGCTGCCCAGGCCCAGGACGCCCAGGCCTTGTTGGTTCACATCGACGCCCAAAGGTCCCTGTCCGATATGGACTTCGAACTGGTGATCACGTCGTACCAGGGAGACAAAGCCCTCGATGCTAACACCCTCTGGGGCTGGGTGAAGCAAACAGCCGAGGGGAACAAAACGCTCTTGATGTTCACAGAACCTGCGTCGGTAAAAGGACGCAAGATGCTGATGGATAGTCCCACGGTCTACCTTCTTTTTCCCAAGACCAGGAACCCCTTGAGGCTCTCTCCCCTCCAGGTTCTTTTAGGCCAAAGCTCCAATGGAGATGTGGCGAGGACAGGGTTTGCCCAGGAGTACGCCCCCCGGAGCCTGACCACCGAAGACCGGTCGGGAGTTCCGTGTTGGGCCTTCGACTTGGTGGCCAAGGGGGGCCACGAGAGCTCAACCTATCGTCGGGTCAAACTGTGGGTCGAGAAGTCAGGGCTGAAACCCTGGGTCGCCGACTTCTACGGGTCCGGGGACACCGTGCTCAAGCACGTGGAGTACAAGGATTGGCGCCCGGTGGGGGACAAGGTCCTCTCCTTTGAGCTCGATATCACCGATGGGGCCGACCCCACCAAGCACACCGTGCTGCAGTACACCCGGGTGGGGCGCCAAGCCCTCCCCGAGTCTCAGTTCCGGCGGGACTACCTAGAAGGCTGGTCCCCAGAGGAACCGAAATGAAATCTTGGATCGCCTGGGCCTGGGGTCTCGCCGGAACCGTGGGGCTGTGGGGCCTCGACGGTGAGGTCGACGTCCAAGTGATCCAAGACCACGTGTCGGTGGTCCAAGGGGCACCGGGGGCCGCCCCCCAGGAGGCGGTCTCCGAGGACACGTTGGCCCAGGGGACGTTGTCCCACCGCCAGCGCCTTCTCGACGGGGTGACCGCCGAGGGAACGGCGTGGGCCTCCCTCGAGGCCCTTCCCTCCCAATCCTCCCTGTCCCTCCCTGAGGACAAGTTGGCGGTGTCGTCGAAGGTTCTCGAGGGTTGGTTGGCCTGGGAGGCCCTTCCCGGGACCCTCACGGTCGGGGCGGGGAAAGAGATTCTTCACCCCTCGTCGGGGTTCAGTCATACGCCCCTCGACTTTGTTCCCCGGGGCGGAGAGACCCTGGGGGCCCAAGCGACGTCCGCGTGGGAGGAAGGGTGGCTTGGGGCCAAAGCCTCCTGGTTCGGCGAAAATGTCTCGGCGTCGGCCTTCTACGCCCCGGCGTTGTCCTGGGATCAAGCCACCAACTCTGGGCTGCGGTACGTGACCAGCGCCCAGAGCGGAGGCTTTGCCCAGGGTCAGATCGGCGTCACCCTGGGGGCCACCGACCTTCGGGGCCTCGCCTTTTGGGGGTCCGGGAATCCGCGCCTGGGCTTGGGGCTGGATTCCAGCTGGGGCGATGCCCTAACCCTGAGGGCCGAGGTCGCCGGAGATACGGCCACGGCCATCCATGTGGACTCGATGGCGGGGTTCACCTGGACGAACACCGACCAATCGACGGTCATGGGGGAATTGAGCCAGGATGCGACCACCGATGCTGTGAAAACCTACAGCTTTGGTCGAATTGCCGGCAAGCTCGACCACAACCTCGATGCCGACGCCTGGACCAAGGTCAACCTCCGGGATGGATCCGGTTGGTTGGGGTCTTCGTTGACCTACACGGCTGACCACTGGGCCCTCGCGGGGTATTGGCTGGGATCCTGGGGATCTCCGTCGAGCGACGCAGGGTCGTCGCCGCTCCGGTGGCAAACCACCGTCGAGGTCAAAGCCTTTCTGTAGAGGTCAGGCTTCCGTACCGGCGACGAAACTCTGAAATCTCCCCGGGGTCGAGACCCAGGTTCTTCGTGGCGTAGCCCTCAAAGCCCCCGGCGTGGCGAATCCAGTCCAGGGCCGCTTCCAGGAAGGCTGGGTCGGTGTGGAGGAATCGATACCCCCGGGGCCCCTGGGCCCGGATCGACGGACCGGCAGCCAAGAAGGGAAGCAGAGGCCCGATGGCCGCCCGGGTGGCGAGGTAGTCGGCTTGGATCTGGGACTCGCTGGCTCCCAGAAGGCCGAGGGCGAGGAGGGCGACCACTCCGGTTCTGTCCTTCCCCGCCGAACAATGAAACAGAACGGGGCCCGGGGCCTGGAGCATCAGGCGGAAAATGGTCGCCAGCTCGGGGGTGCAGCGGTCCAACAGGGCCACGTAGAGGTGGGCCAAGGTGGGTAGGTCGGTTCCCAATTGGCCCCCGGGGCGACGCCTCAGACCGCCGCTCAGGTCGACGGCGTGGTACTGGACACCGGGGGCTCCGTCCCAATCGCAGGGGGCCTCCTGGCGCTCGACCGGGGACCGTAGGTCGATGACGGCGGCGAGGCCCAGGGCGTCCAACCGGCTCCGACCGTCGGGCGACAGCCCCGTGGGCCCATCGCCGCGGTACAGGCCCGGGGCGATGGGCCTCAGGTTGCACCCCGGGGTGGCGGGTCGGGTCGGGTCGAGGTTGTAGACCCCCCGGTTTCGGGCGGTGGCGTCCAAGAGCGGCAGGTGGGCCGCCAACCGGTCCAGCCCCTCGGGGGAGCACGAGTGTCCCAACACCAAGGCCGGGCCCGTCGCTTCGACCAAGGCTACGTTCTCGGCCAAGGTTGGGTGGGTGGGGAAGCGAATCCAGGCGGCCCGGCCCTGTTGGTAGAGGGTTTCGGCCAGGGAGCCCCGGGGCAGGTGCCCGGTCAACAGGATGGGACGGCCTTGGGCGGCCGCGGCTTCCAGGGCGGCGGCCGAAGGACCCCGTTGGCCCATCCCGTCGTCGCACAGGAGGGGCACGGTGGGGAGGGGCTGCCCTGGGGCCCAATCGACGGCCCTGGCGAGCCGGGCCGGTAGGCCAGCGACCCCAGGCCCCAGCCACGGGGACGGCGCCAGTTGCCGGGCCAGGGAGTCCCGCATGGACCCAGCGATGGCCACTTCCTCGACCAGGGCGAGCAACTCCAGCGACCGCCCGGTGAGGGGCGTGGGGAGGACGGCGCCCCCCGGGTGGTCGGCCAGCCATTGGCGGATCCGGTCCTGCTGGAGCCTCAGGCTCGACGGGTCATCGGCGTACGAGGCGTCGAGAACCATCGCATCGCACGGGGGCAAGGGGTCCATGGTCAAGAGGGTGCTGTGGGGCACCACGTCCCCGCAGTACAGCAATCGCTGACCCTCGGCCGTCACCAGGCACCAGACCCCTCCCACGGCGTGGCCCGACCGCCCCGTGGTGACCTGGAACGGGCCGACGGAAAACGGCGAACCCACGTCGAGGATCCGGAACGGCGCTTGGGCAATCCACGGCCGATGGTGGGGTTCCGCATACCGTTCGGCGATGTCGAGGGTGTCGAGTCGGGTCTCTTCCGTTAACCAGACGGGGCCCGAAAACCCCTGTTCTCGGATCCAACCCAGGGCCGCCACGTGGTCTTCGTGGCCGTGGGTGAGGATTAAGGCCTGGTACGAAGCCAATTCTTCCGGGGAGATCCCGGGGTAGCGTTGGCTCCCGGCCCCGGTGTGGACCCCGGCATCGATCAGCAACCCGTGGCCTCCGGACCGAAGCCCCAGGCACAGGCCTCCCTTCTCTCCAAACCCCCCGTAAAGATGAACGGTCACGGCTGCCTCCCCGGGAGAAGCCAGGCGTCCCGGATGCCTAGGTACACGTGGTCCCCGGGGGTCGGCACCCCAGACCCCGTCTCCCATTGCACCCGGGCCCCGGGGCCCTCCAGACCAGGGATGCGACCTTCCACCCGGTAGCGGCCCCCCTGGTACAGAACCCGATCGACCCGACACCCGAACCCGGGTTCCGAAGGGCCCACGGGGACAAGATCCTGGGGGCGGAGGCAAAGGAGTCCCGACGGCGACCCCGCCGAGTCCGTCTCCCCCGAGGGGCACCGGGCCAGGAACTCAAACCCCAGGGCCCGAACCCGACGGCGTCCCCCGGTGTCCGGCCCCGTCGGAACCGCCGGAAAAATCATCCCTTCCCCCAAAAACTTGGCCACGGTGGCATCCCTGGGTTCATCGTAAAGCTTCTCGGGCGTATCGATCTGCAGAAGCCGCCCGCCGTCGAGGATGGCCACCCGGTCGGCCAGTTCCAGGGCCTCGGCTTGGTCGTGGGTGATGTAGACCATGGTCGTCCCGGTTCGGCGGTGAAAGTTCCGGAACTCTTCCCGGAGGGCCTGGCGTAGGTGTCCGTCCAGGTTGGCCAGGGGCTCGTCGAGGAACACGAGGGAGGGTTCGGTGACCAGGCACCGGGCGAGGGCGACCCGCTGGCGCTGTCCCCCGGACAGGGTGTACGGGCGCCGAGGTCCGGCCCCTTCGAGGCCCACCGCCAGGAGGGCTTCGTCGACCCGTCGTTGTCGTTCCTTCCGGCCCACCCGGGCCACCCGCAAGCCGAAACCAATGTTTTCCGCCACGGTCATGTGAGGCCAGAGGGCGTAGGACTGAAACACCACGCCCACCTTCCGCCGCTCCGTGGGTAGGTGGGTCCCGGGACCCGAGACCCGGCGGTCTCCGATGTCGATCGTCCCCTGGTCCGGGGTCTCAAAGCCCGCGACCAGCCGGAGGAGGGTCGTTTTTCCACACCCCGAAGGTCCTAGGACCGCCAAGAACTCCCCCTCGAGGGNGGAAAAAGAAAGATCAGATAGGACGGGACGGCCTTCGTAGGCCTTCGACAGATTGGCAACGCTTAGTCTCGCCATGGGAGCGCTCCGGGGGGAAGATTCTTGCCGAGCCGGTCGGCGGCGACCATCAGGCCGACGGTCACGGCAAACACGAGGACCGACAGCGCCGAGGCCAGGGNGGCATCGCCCCCCTGCTCAAAGGAAAAGACGACCACCCCCAGGGTCTCATTTCCCGTGGACCAAAGCAAGGCGGACACGGTGAGTTCACAGAACGCCGTGAGGAAGATCATCAGGGCTGACGCGCAGGCAGCGGGGAGAACCAGGGGCCAGGCAATCTGAAAAAAGCGTCGTTGGGGTCCGGCCCCCACCACCGCTGCGGCATCCTCCAGCGTCCGGTCCAGTTGCCGGAACGCCGCCACCAAGGGGCGCAACCCCAGGGCAAAGAACCGCGACACGTAGGCAATCGCCAGGATGACCAGGGTGTTGTAGAGCGAGATTTTGACGAGGGGGAGGGGTTTGAGAAACAGAAGAATCATGGAGATGGACAGGACGACCCCCGGGAGCGAATACGGAAGGTCCACAAACGGGGCCAGCAGGCCGAGGAGCCGGGAGCGACCCCGGGCCAGGGCTTGGGCCAAGGGCAGGCTCAGGGCGACCACCACGACGGCTGCCACCGAGGACAGTACCAAACTATTGACCAAGGCCCGGCCAGCGGCCGCATGGCCAAAGAGCACGTAGGCGTAGTTGTCGAAGGTCAGGGTCTTCAGGGTCAGGGGCACGCCATAGGTCGGCAGAAGGGACCCGAGGACCAGGGCGAGGACAGGCAACACCAGGACCCCGGCGACGTAGACCCAGGTAAGGATGGCCAGCACCGTGGTCCAGGGTCCGCCGGTGAACCGAGGGGGAGGGACCACCGCCCCTCCGGTGCGAACGTCCCGCCGGCCCAGGCGGGGCAGGGCCAGGCCCCCGGCGGCGATGGCGCCGATCAAGAGGGACAGGGAGGCGACCTCGGTCAGCACACCGATTCCCCCCGACGAGAGTCGTTGGTAGATCAGGGTTGAGAGGACAGACACGTGGCCCGGGATGCCCAAGACCGCCGGGATGCCGAAGTTTCCCAAACACGACACAAACGCCAAGGCCGCCCCGGCCACCAACGACGGCATCATCAGGGGCAGGACGATGGTCCGGACCACCATTCCGGGGGAAGCTCCGGTGATGAGGCCGGCCTCGATCCACTCGGGGGGGATGGACCGCAGCCCCGCCCGAACGGTCAGGAACACCAGGGGAGCGTACTGGATGCCAAGGAGCAAAACGATGCCCCCCAGGGAGTAGAGAGGGTTGGGGCTCCCCACGGGCGGGGCGACCCCCAGGGTTTGAAGGATCACACTGGCGGGACCAAACACTTGCAGCCACGCCAGGGCCGTGACCTGGGGCGCCACCATCATCGGAAGAACCACGCCGAAAACCAACAGGCCCCGGGCCCGAATCCGGACCAGGGTGACCACCAGGGCCAGGGCTCCCCCGATCACCACGGCCAAGAGGGTGCCCCCGGCGGCCACCATCCCGGTGTTCCCCAGGGCCCGGAGGGTCCCCGGCTTGGACCACGGGGCGAGCAAGGGGCCCCAGGTGGCTCCCTGGGGGAAGCCCTCGGCCACCAGCCTCACCAACGGCACCAAGGCCAGGAGAAGGATGGGGAGGGCCAGGGCCCCCGTCCCTAGGGATCGTTGGCCACGGAGGATCAATTGGCGAACAGGTCGGAAAACTTCTGCTTGTCCCCGGCGTTGGCCTTCAAGACCGCGGGGATGTCCGTGGGCATCAGGTGGATGGTCGTCCCGGCGGGCAACCAAGGGGGNGTTCCGATCCCGGCCTTGGCCGGCATGTACCCCATCGACAGGGCCAGCCGTTGCCCGGCGTCAGAAAGGATGAAATCCACAAACGCCTTGGCGGCGCTGGGGTTTTTGGTGGTTTTCAGGATGGCGACCGGTTCGGTCACCGCCGTGACTCCCTCCTTGGGAAAAACGAAGTCAATGGGAGCGCCCTTCGCTTTGGCGTTGAAGGCCATGTAGTCCACGAGGATGCCGTAGGTCTTCTCACCGGACGATACGGCCTTGAGGACGGCCCCGTTGCCCTGGACTGGCGTAGCGTCGTTCGCCCGGAGGGCCGAAAAGAACGACCACCCCAGGTCAGTCCGGGCGGCCAGGGNGCTCAATTGCAGGGCGGCCGCCCCCGAGTACAGGGGACTAGGCAACGTCACTAAGCCCTTGGCTTCCGGACGGACTAAATCTTGCCACGAGGAGGGCTTAAACCCCGCTGTGGTCCGGTACACAATGCCCGAGGTGATCATTTTGGACCCGAAGTACGTCCGGTCGCCGTCGTACAATTCCCGGGGAAACCCCTTGACGTTCGCTTCGGGGTAGGCCATCAGTCGGGAATCGCCCTTGAGGGATTCCATGGTCACCGCGTCGGCGATCAGCAGAACGTCCGCCGTGGTCTGTCCTGCGGCAAACTCGGCGCTCAACTTGCTCATGACTTCCACGGTCCCTGACCGGAAGACCTGGACGGTGACCCCGGGGTAGGCCGCATGGAAGGCTGCCGTGGTCTGGGCCGCGTCTTGTTCAGGCTGGGAGGTGTACAACGTCAGCNCCCCCGTGGGGCCCTCGGCGGATGCGATCCCAGCGGACCCCAGAAGGACGGCCGCAAAAAAACCTAAAAGCCTCATAAAATTCTCCTCGTATCCTCGAGGATGGATGAAAACTGTGAGAATCCAATGAGGCCCCGGTGAGGGAGCTGTCAGTCCTGGGGTCGGGTGCCCTGGGCGGCCACGGCGGCGATTTTCGCTTGGACCTCCGATGCGTCCCCCAGGTAGGTGTCTCCCCGGTAGCGACCCTGGTCGTCGAATTCGACGACCAGGGGGACGCCGTTGGGCACGTTCACCCCGGCAATGGCCTCGTCGCTCAGGCCCCGGAAGTGTTTGAGCAAACCTCGGAGGGTGCTTCCGTGGGCACAGACGAGGATCCGTTGGCCCGCCAGGACCCGGGGCCACACCTCGACCGACCAATAGGGGAGAATCCGGGCCACGCAGTCCTTGAGGCTTTCGCAGGCGGGTCGGTCGGGCCCGGGGACCAGGGCGTACCGGGGGTCCTCGGCAACGTTCCACGGACTGTCCGCGGGGAGGGGTGGGGG
>JGI26470J50227_1000739_pt1 | contig 12699 bp, 11 predicted proteins | sample FreactTroBogLake_FD_50227 | JGI IMG/M metagenome (IMG submission 50227) | reverse complement strand
TGGAGGCGGGAGAATCAAATCCCACTCCACCCCGTCACACCCCTGGCAAGGCATCTTCTGACAGCCTGAGGGCATCCGCCGAATCGGGGGCACTCTCTGCCATTTACTTCGGCCAGAGGAACCCTAACCCCACCAACCCTAGCAACCCCGCAAGAATGCGCAAAACCAAGCGGGCGCTCCAGGCGCCGGCGGCCCAGGTGCCGGCGGGGGCCCCGACGAGGACCCCGGCGACCAGACCCCCCAAGAACATGGGGTCGAGGGGCAACCCGTGGACTCCGGCCCCCGTGGCCAGGGACCAGGCTGCCCCAACGCCTACGATGAGCTGACTGGTAGCGGTGGCTTCGACCACCGGGAACCCGAGGACGTAGGCCAAAAGGGGAACGAAGAGAAAACCCCCGCCCACCCCGAAGAAGCCCGACACAAAGCCAATGGCCACGCTGATCAACGCCCCGAGGCCCCAGGCCCGGCGAGAGGGCGTGAAGTCCAGGTCCCGCTGGGGCTTGAAGGCAAGAAAGGCCGCCCCGAGGACGAGAAAGACCCCGAAGGCAGCCGTAAACGCCGAACGGTCTAAAGTGGACTGCAGGTGGGTTCCGAGCCAGACGAGGGGGAGGGAGACGAGGCTATAGGCTATGCCGGTGCGGAATCGCACCCGGTCTTTCCGGGCCGACAGGACTGTACCTGACAGCGCATTGAAAAAGACCACCGTCATCGTGACCACCGAGAGGGCGCCGGGGGACTGACGGGGAAAGAGCCATAGCAACAGCGGCATCAGGAGGAAGCCACCCCCGATCCCGGTGAGGGTCCCCACGGCTCCGAGGACGAAGCCGAGGGNGAGCCCTAGGAAGATCAACCGAACCGGCCCGCCAAGTAGGCGTCGGTCCGAGGGTCCTTCGGACTGATGAAGAACGTGTCGGCCTTGCCGTACTCCACTAGTTCCCCGGTGAGGAAGAAGGCCGCATAATCCGATACCCGGCCCGCTTGGGAGAGGTTATGGGTCACGAGGACAATGGTCACCGACTTCTTCAACTCGACCATCAGCTCTTCGATGGCGGCCGTGGAGATGGGGTCCAAGGCCGAAGTGGGTTCGTCGAGGAGGAGCACTTCGGGCTCCACGGCCAGGGCCCGGGCGATGCACAACCGTTGCTGTTGGCCCCCCGAGAGGAAGAGGCTCCGCTTTTTGAGCTTGTCCTTGACTTCTTCCCACAGAGCTGCCTTTCGCAAGGCCGTCTCGACGATCGCATCGGATTCCCGGCGGTGGGGCCGCACGCCATGAATCAGAAACCCTGACAGGACGTTGTCGTAGATGCTGAGGCTCGGGAACGGGTTAGGGCGTTGGAACACCATGCCCAAGCGCAGGCGCACCTGAAACGGATCCTGGGCCAGAATGTTGTCACCGTTGAGCAGAATCTCCCCTTCCACCTTGATATCGTTCTGGAGCTCATGCATCCGGTTAAAACAGCGGACAAAGGTGGACTTGCCGCATCCCGACGGGCCAATGATTGAGTGCAACTGGTTTCGTCCCAGGGATACATCGATTCCCTTCAGGGCGAGGCTCGTTCCATAATGGACCTTCAGCCCCTTGATCTCGAGGGCGTTGTCGGATTGCTTTAGCGTTTCCATCGTTTCATGACCAACTTCGTGACGAGATTGAGGAGCAACACCACGACCACCAGCACCAGGGAGGCTCCCCAAGCGGTGGCATTCCAGTCTTCCCGGGGGGACTGGGCGTACTTGAAAATCAACGGAGGGAGGGCCTCCATGGGCCGAGTGAGGTTGGCGCTCAGGTCGGGACCCCCAAACGAGGTGAACAGCAAAGGTGCCGTTTCGCCCAAAACCCGGGCCGTCGCCAAGAGGATACCGGTCAACACTCCCGACATTCCCGCTGGTAGCACGATTTGCATCATCACCTTGTGAAACGGTGCGCCCAGAGCGTACGCCGCCTCTTTGATGGAGCTAGGCACCAAGATGAGGCTTTCTTCGGTGCTCTTGATGATGATGGGGATCATCATGATGGCCAGGGCGATGGCCCCGGACAACCCCGAGAAGCTCCGGAGGGGAACGACGAGCCACACGTACGCGATGATGCCCAACACGATCGACGGGATTCCTTGGAACACGTCGACGGTGATTCTAAGGGCCTCGGCGATGCGACTGCGTCTGGACTCTGACAGGTAGATCCCCGTCAACACGGCGATGGGCACCGCAATGATCACGGCGACCACGACCATCTCGAAGCTACCCACGATGGCGTTCAGCACACCGCCGTTTCGCTCGTCACTGACGAAGAGATTGACGTTGATGTGGCTGATGCCTTTGATGAAGATGAAGGACAGGATCAGGACCAGCGGCACAACCATGAGCAGCGAGAAGGTTGAAACCACCGTGGTGAACGACGAGGAGAGGAACCGATTGTAGGCCAATCGGTTGCGGAGTCGGTCGTGAAGAGTCATGTGGTCCCCCTCATGGCCATGCGGTTGATGATGACCCGGCCCGCAAAGCCGAAGGCAATGGTGATCAAGAACAGGATGAGGCCGATCTCGGTCAGAGCGGAGATGTGCAATCCGGCGGCTTCCGGATACTCATTGGCAATCACGGTAGCGATCGTACTACCGGCGGAAAACAGACTGTCCGGCATGACGTTTTGGTTACCAATGACCATGGCCACGGCCATGGTTTCCCCCAGGGCCCGCCCAAAGGCGAGCAACTGGCCCGCAAAGATCCCTGAGAAGGCGTACGGCAGGGTCACAAACCGGATCACGGAGAGGCGGCTTCCCCCCAGGGCGTAGGCCGCTTCTTTCAAGTCTTGGGGTGTCAGTCGGATGACTTCCCGGGCAAGACTGGCCGAGTACGGGATGATCATGATGGCGAGGATGATCGACGCCGTCAGGATGCCCACCCCGAGCGGGATCACCCCTTGGGAGGCCAGGGGTAGTTCCCACTGCTGAACCAACGGAACCATCACGAAGAGCCCGAAGGCACCGTAGATGATCGAAGGAATCCCGGCGAGCAACTCGATGGCGGTGGTCATAGTGGTGGCCAGCCAGCCCTGGTTGTTGTATTCCCCGAGGAACAACGCAATGGAAAGAGAGAATGGAAACGAAATAATCAGGGCGAGCAACGACGTGAGCAACGTCCCCACGATGAACGGAAGGGCACCGAACTGGTCGTTGGATGGATCCCAGTTGGTTCCTGTGAAGATCGTCCAACCGGAGTGGCGAATCGCCGGCATCGAGAAGAGCACGAGGCTGACCAGCATGGCGACGATGACGACAAAAACGAGACCGACCGAGAAGAGCAGGGCCCCTCGGAAGGTGCTTTCGGCCGCCTTGGACCGAGGACGTCGGACCGCGTTGTCCCCCAAAGCAGGGGCCGAAGCCCCTGCTTGAGTGGAAACTACGGCTCCTGGTCCCTTAGGGGAGGAGCGATGTTCCATTGTAGGTAACCGACTTCAACAGAGTCTCGGCAACCTTCACGGCGCCGGCGGGGNGCTTAGCATAGCCAGCTTCCTCGTTGAACTTCTGACCATCGTGGAGCATCCACCAGATGGTCTTGACCACGGCAGCGGACTTGTCCTTGTTGCCGGTGTAGGTCTGATCCTTGTACACGAGGATCCAGGTGGTCGTCGCAATGGGGTACCCGTCAGCGGCGGTGGAGTCGATCAGGTCAGCCTTGGCATCAGCAGGGAACGCGATGGTAGCGGCTTCCGCGATCGTGGCCAACTTGGTGGGGTCGATCCAGTTGCCGGCCTTGTTCTGGACGATGGCGACGGGCATCTTGTTCTGGATGGCGAAGGTGCTTTCCACGTAGCCGATCGAACCGGGAACTTGCTTGACGTACGCAGCCACACCCTGGTTGCCCTTACCACCCACGCCCACGGGCCACTTGGGGTTGTTGTTCTGACCCACGGCGGTGGACCAGTCGGGGCTTTCCTTGGTCAGGTAGCCGGTGAAGTTGTAGCTGGTGCCCGAAGCATCGGCGCGGCGAACCACCACGATGTTCATGTCGGGAAGCTTCACGCCGGGGTTGAGCTTGGTGATGGCTTCGTCGTCCCACTTGGTCAGCTTGCCCAGGTAGATGTCGGCGATGACGGCACCGGTCAGCTTGAGGCTGCCCGTGTAACCGGGGATGTTGTAGGTAATGACAATGGCGGCGACGCAGGNGGGAATGTGGACCACTTCGGCACCGGCCTTGGCGGTCTGGTCGGCGTTCATGGGAGCATCCGAGGCACCAAAGTCGACGGTCTTGGCGATGAGCTGGTTCACACCGGCGCCCGATCCCACACCCTGGTAGTTGACTTCGTTCTTGGTGGCTTTCTTGTATTCGTCAAACATCTTGACGTACAAGGGCTGGGGAAGAGTCCCGCCGGCGCCGGTCAGTTGGAACGATTGGGCGCTGACGCTGAACGCCACCCCACAGAGAACCAGTGCGCTGAGCATGGTCTTCTTCATAGAATTCCCTCCTTTTAGGTTTCACGGGAAGCATGCCGCAGGGTCTGTTAGTAAGCCATGAGCCTTCGGTTAACGGGGGGTGAAATGCAAGAGGNCCCCCGGGACCTCTTGCGTTAGGGAACCAAATTACTGAGAGGTTCCTGTTTCAAGAACAAACTCGACGCGACGATTTTTCCAGTTGTTGACCGCATCGCCGAAGGGGGCGAGGTTCCCGTCGGCTCCCACTCCTGTGATGTCGAACCGGGATCCGTCGATGCCCCGGCTGACCAGGGCGTTTCGAACGGCCTCGGCCCGGGCCTTGGAGAGGGGGATCAACGTCACGCGTTGCTCGTAGTCGCCCTTGGCCGGGTCCTGCCACAGCACCTTGTTGGCGTGGCCCACCACCTTGATCTTGCCGCCGGGGGCCGCCCTCAGGGCCGCGGCCAGGGCGTTCAGGGCTGCCTCGTTGTCGGCTTTCTTGGCCGCGTCCACCTGGGAAAAGTCCGCCGAATTGGCCGGGAAGAACACCTTCGTTGCCGCCACCAATTGACCGTCGACGGTGACGGTGAGGGGGGCTGCCACTTCTTTGGGAGGCGTCTCGACCTTCTCGACCACCACGGGAGGCTTGGCGATCGCCAACACTCCCTGGAGCGTTCCGACGTTGCCGTACCGGTCGAAGACCTGGGTGGTGACGGTGTAGGTGACTCCCCCTTCGAGGGAGGCATTGTTCACGGCCCGGCCGTTCCATTCAATCTGATTGTTCTTGTGGTCTTCGCTAATGAAGTCCATGAACTTGTTGCCGTTGGGGTGAATCNCCGCCAGCCGCCACGAAGCCACCTCGGCAGCTCCCGGAACGATCTGGAGGGCAAAGGTCACCTTGGGGGGATTCACGGTGATGTCTGGGTCCCCAGGGGTGAAGGGTTGGGGATCCACGGTGATGGTTCCCGAAGGCGGAGTGATGTCCAGAAGGAAGGGTGCCGACTCCACAGAAAGGACGCCCGCCGTACCATAGTCTACGGACAACCGAGCCTGGTAGGTCCCCTCGGGGGCTCGCTTCCCCGTGTCATCGTTTCCGTCCCAGGTCACATTCGGCGGCAGTTGAGGAGCCTTGTTCTTGACGGAATGGACGACGGCGCCGCCCTGTCCCACAAAGTCCACAGTCCACCCGACGACGGTATCGGGTTTGGCGAAATGGAGGGCGAACGACAGGTAGTTGTGGGGCGCTTGGGCGAGGGGCGAAAAGCCCGTGTCCCCGGCGGTGACGGAGTTCACGTCGGTGGCGGTGGGGGCTGCCGCCGGGGGGCCCGTGGTTCCGGGGGTCGCGGGAGTCGCCGCCGCAGGAGGGGCCACCGGAGTCGTCTTGGGGGCCGATTGGCAACCCACCAGGATGAGGATCAATGCTGCCAACAGCAGAGCAAGTCTATTCATTGGTAACTCCTTTGTTACGAATTGTCATGACTAGTATAAGACCTGGGGAGCAGAATTTCGAAGGCGGCCCCGCCTTCTTTCGGATTGTAGGCGCGAATCGCCCCCGTGTGTAGCTCCACCAGGGTCTTTGCGATGCTTAGACCGAGGCCAAAGCCCTTTTGGCTCGAGCCCCGGGGGCCGAAACGGTCAGGATCCTGAACTTCAACTCGGTAAAAACGCTTGAAGATCAGCTCTAAGGACTCCTGGGGGATCGGTGGTCCGGGATTCTGGAAGGTGATCCGCCACAGGGGGGGGGCTGTGGAGATTTCTTCTTCGATGGTCAGACGGATCCGGGCCCCCCGGGGGGTGTACTTGAAGGCATTGGTCAGGAGGTTCAAAAACGCCTGCCTGAGGAGCACCGGGTCCCCCCGGGTCTCGAGGGGAGGGCACTGGTCCCAGGTCGACGTCGCCCTGGGGAGTTCATAGTCGAACCCGAGGTGCTTCTCCGTCCACAGGGGCTCCAATTCATCGATGAGGTCCTGGAGAATCAAGGCCAGGTTGCAGGGTTGCCGTTCCAAAAGGTCCCGCCGCCCGTCGAGCCGGGCCAGGTTGAGCAGCGTATTCAAGAGCGACACGATGGTATCGATGTCGGCCAAGTTGTCTTCTAAGAGACTCTGCACCTCGGTGCCGGCGTGCCGTTCCACTGCCATCTCGTTTCTGCCCCGGAGGATGGCCAAGGGGGTCCGCAACTCATGACTGAGCTGACTGACCAGAGTTTCTTGAAATTGAAAGTCTCGCTCCAATTGGGCCAAAAGGCGGTTCAACGTTTCGGCCATTTGGGCTACTTCGTCCCGGCCTGGCGGAACCGTGAGTCTCAGGTCGAGGNGAGACTCGGAAATCTGGTGGGCCGAGACGCTCATCTCCCTGACGGGGCGCAGAGACCAATGGATGAACAGCGTCCCCAGAAGCCCAAAGGCCATAAAGACGAGGCCCAAGACGACCGCCAAACTGAGGGCAAAGCTGGCCCAGGCCCCCCGAAGGGTCTCGGTGAGGCAACCGAGCCTCAAGGACCCCAGGATCACGCCGTGGTGTAGAAGGGGGAGGACGGCCACCCGGTACTCTGGGGCGCCGGTGACCGTGGCCAATTGGAGGGCGTGGCTCAGGGGGATCCTGGGTTTCTGAAGAGGGATCGCTGAATTGGTCGATTTGATGAGGTTTCCCTCGAGGTCGAAGATTCCCAACGTGGTCTTGTAGGCCTGGGGCCGGTTCATCCTCTCCTGAAAATACGTATCGAGGAAGGCGAGGAAGTCCTTGTTGGTGACCGAATCGAAGGCAGGACCCTCACCTCCATTGACGTTGAAGTAGGTGTTTAAGAGGTCCTCGACNCCCCGAGCCTCCCGAACAAGGAACTCGTCGAGGCGGGCCTCCTGGTCCGCAGTGAACCACAGCGAGGCAAAGGCTCCCGCCAAGACCAGGACCAGGAAGGTTGTGGTCCACAGCGAGAACAGAATCTTCTGTTTCACCGACAGGAGCGATAACACGTCAAGGCTCCTGGGTCTCGGGGGCGCTGAGTCGGAACCCTTTGCCCCGGACGGTTCGAAGGAGCCGGGGAGCCCCTTCGTCCCCGTCGATTTTCTTCCTGAGGTGGTTGATGAACACGTCAATGACGTTGGTGTACTGGTTGGTCTCGGTGTCCCACACGGCGTTGGCGATCATGGAGCGGGTGACAATCCTGTGGGTGTTCTTCATGAGATACTCCAGCAGGAGGGTTTCCTTTTTGGACAGACTGAGGGTTTGCTGACCCCGCCGGACTTCCCTGGTGTTGGGATCGAGGATGAGGTCGGCCACGACGAGGATCTCCTTGGGATATCCCTGAACTTTCCGGGCCAGGGCCCGAAACCGGGCCCGCAGCTCCGCCAACTCGAAGGGCTTGGTCAGATAGTCGTCGGCCCCGGCATCGAGACCGGCGACCTTGTCCTCGGTGGTTGATTTCGCCGTCAGCAGGACAATCGGTTCCTTATGGCCCCGGTCCCGAAGCCATTGGCATAGGGTAACCCCTGAGACTCCCGGCAACATAATGTCGAGCAGGAAGGCGCTGAAGGTCTTCTGACCTCCGGTGAGACGCTCCATGGCCTCCTCGGCCGATGCGGTCACCTCAACTTGGATTCCGTCGAACGCCAGCCCCGTGGTCACGATCTCTTGGATCCGGGGTTCGTCCTCCACCAATAGTAGTTTCATCGCTGGGTCACCGTCGTTCATAGAACAAGAGAATACCGTAATAAGGAAATTCGTCAATGCTTTTGTGAATAAACCTTTCAAAAATTAATGTATACATCTTGTCAAGATTAATAAACAGGTAGACTATCTCCGTAATAATCGAGGAGGTTCTCATGGGTCGCTTTTCGGTGTTTTGGATCTCAGTGGTCTTGCTATCCCTGCCAGTCGGTCTGTGGGCCAACGGCGAGGCCGAGAAAGCTCCGGTGATTCAAATGGCTGACCAGCCCCGGCAGTTCGTCGCCCCGGCCAACCTTGATGCGAAGGTTCGCAAGTTGGTGCTGCCGTTTTCCACCCTGACGTTCACGGCCCAGGGTCAGGTGATCCAGTCCTGGACGTTCTCGGTGTTTGATTCCTCGGGACGCCTTGTCTCCGAAGAGTCCCGGCTTGAGACCCGGAACCGCGGGTTCTTCGGCGAACTATTCAACCTGGGCCCCCGGCCCCAGGTGGAAATTCCCAAAGAGCTGAGTTGGGACGGTACCTACCATCGGCCCGGGACCCCCGAAGATGGCAAGGTCGTTCCCGATGGTAACTACACCTACCAAATCAGCATTCTGGATAGCGCTGGCGGTCGGGCACAGACCCCACCGTTCCACGTCACGGTGAAGAACGCTCGGATCAGCGTTGATTACATCCGGATCTCGCCCACAATCTTTTCCCCCCTGGGGGCCCGGACGACCGTGACCGTCGAGCAGGCTGGAAGCCGGGAGTACCACTGGGAAGGTCAGTTTCGGGACGCCACGGGCCGCACAGTTCGGACCATTGTTTGGGACAACCCCACCGACGACCAATGGCGGGACCTGTCTCCCCCGGGGTTCACCTGGGATGGGAAAGACGACCAGGGTGCGGTAGTTCCTGAAGGGGTCTATCGCTATACCCTCGTAGGTTTTAATCGAGCAGGTGCCTCGTTCCGGGAAGAGTTCGGCCAGGCGATCACGGTGAGCGAACGCTCAGGGGCCGTGAACCTCACGGCCGACNCCCCACGGTTTTCGCCCAAGGCCGTGGGAGCCCCCACCTCGATCACTTTCCGCCCCGAGGTGGGGACCTCCGAGGGGCTGCACCAGTGGCGCCTGGTGGTGCTCGACCCCAGCCACCCCGAGGCTCCCCGGTGGTCGGCGGGGGGGCCGGGGCCCGTTCCCGCCCAGGTGGAGTTTTCTGGGGCAACCTCCGGGGGCCTGCCGCTCCCCGAGGGTCGCTACCAGGCAACGTTCCAGGTGTCGTACGACAACGGAAATACGGCGACCTCGCCTCCCGTACCGTTTGACCTCGTCTTGACCCCTCCTCAAGCCAAGCTTTCGGCCTCGGCGTTGGAGTTCGGGGGCTCCGGTAGGGCTGGGGTCACGATCACGTTCCAAGGAGATCCCGGGATTCCCTGGGACCTCGATGTGCTCGATGTCCAGGGTCGGTCCCTGCGGCACTNCCCCTTGGGGGAAGCGGGGACCTCAACCCTCGAGTTTCAAGGGTTAGACGAAAAGGGTCAGCCCTTTGCCGACGGCCCGCTGACCCTCGAGGCTTCAGGCCGGAACCAAGCCGGGGTCCCGGGGACGGCCTCGGTGGTCGTCCGGAAGGACAGTAGGCCCATGAAGGTGGCCCTCGACCTGTCCCGATCTGTCCTGGCCCCAGGAAAGGGGAGTTCGGGGGTGGTGAGAATCNCCCCCGTCCTCGGAGTCGTCGACTCGATAGAAAAGACGGTCCTCATGGTGAACGGCCCCTCGGGGGCGCCGGTGGCTAGCCGACAGGCCGACTCGATCGTCACCTTCTGGGACTGGGATGGCAGGGGTGCCGACGGCAAGCCCGTGGCCGACGGCCCCTACCAGGTGTCTGCGGAGGTAACCTATGCCAATGGAACTGTCGCCAAGGCCGGGGCACCGCTGACGGTGAACGCCCGATTCCTGGACGACCAAGCCCCTCAGGCCGATTTCNCCCTTTCCGCCCGGGTCTTTGCCCCAGAAAACGTCGACGGTCCGCAAAGCCTCACCGTGTCCCTCCGGGCCCAAGAGGGCGCTTCTCCCCTCACCGGGTGGCGTCTGCAGATCCTGGACCCCCGGGGCAAACCCTTTCGGTTGTTCCAAGGGAAGGGGCAGCCCCCCCCATCAGTGGTTTGGGATGGAAAGTCCGAAGGTGGAGAGTACGTCGAGTCCGGTGAGCAGTACCAGGTCCTCTTCGACGTCACCGACGCCGCAGGTCGAGAGGCCAAAAAACAGGACCAGGTCACCGTGGATATTTTAGTCGATAAGTTGTCCGACGGTCGTTACAAGATCGTGATTAGCTCGATTCAGTTTTCTGGGTACAGCTCGGATGTCTTCAAGGGAACCGATCCCCTGTTGGCGAAGANCCTCTTCGTCTTGCAAAGACTGGCCAACGTGCTGAACAAAATTCCAGGGTACCGCATTGGTCTGGAGGGCTACGCCGTGAGCGAGTTCTCCACCGACCCCAAAAATGCCGAATGGGAGCAAGCCCATGAACTGCTCCCCCTATCCCTGGACCGGGCCATCGAAGTCAAGACTGCCCTGGTGTTGTTGGGAGTCGACAACGACCGATTCAGCGTCCAAGGGTTCGGGGCCCAGCACCCCGTGGTGCCTAACACCGACCTCGAAAATCGATGGAAGAACCGACGGGTGGAGTTTTACCTCGAGAAGTCTAAATAGGCGTTAAGGACCGGTGATTCTGAGCTACGAAACGCTAAGATGAACGTATTGTTAGAAAGAAGGAGGCTATGATGGGAAAACTCGTGCTAGCTCTTCTACTTCTTCCCGCAGTTTTGTTCGGCCAATCCAACGGGGGGGCGACTCGTCCTGTGGTTTCTCTGCAAAACCTCGTGGTTCTCGGGTCAGTGAGCGCCGTTCCGGGGGTTCCTGCGTCCCGGGTGCCCCGGGTGGACTACGATACCCTGTTGGCAGGGGGCTACCAGGGCAAACTCTTTTCTCTCGAGTGCTTGCCCTTCTCCTTTGAGGAATCCCCCGGGGGAGGGTACCTCTACTGGGCTTACGGAACCGACGAGACCGGCTTTGGTTGGATGGAGAACCAACCGATCATCGTCGTGTCCCGGGACGCCATCGACCTTGTCGACCCCGACGGTCGGATTCGGACGGTATCGAGGCTCCGGGGGATCGAATCCCGGGTGCTCTACAACCAAGACACCGGGCAGTCCCGGACGTACCGGGTCCCGGTGTTCGAAATCCTGAACTGATCCGGTCAGACTACCGGCGGTGGTCGGCCTTGAGGATGGCATAGTGGACCCGGGCGGCCAAGCCTCGGGTCCTCTTCTCAATGAGCTCCAGGTCGGCGTCGGTGGGTCGTCCCTTGAACTCCACCGGGGTGACGAATCGCCACCCGGTCTTGTGCCGACGCATGATCTCGTCGAGCTCGGTCTGGGCTCCCCCGGACCAACCGTAGCTTCCCAGCCGGAACACGTGACGGTTCAAGAGCTTCTTCTTCCCCAACTCATCGACGAGGGCCGCCATGGGCGGGAACATCTTGTATTCGTAGGTGGGCATGGCCAAGACGAGGCCGGTACTAGTCCAACAGGCGGTGAGGATGTCCCCGAGAGAGTCTTCAGGAACTCGGAACTCATTGACCTTCAGACCCGATTCCTTGAGGGTCCGGATGACGGTCGGGACGGCCATCGCGGTGTTCCCGTACATCGAGCCCCAGATGACCGTGACCTCGGCCTTGGCCGGGCCTTTCTGGTACGAGGCGTATCGCTTGTAATCGCTGATGATCTTGCCAGGGTTCCGGCGCCAGATGATGCCGTGCCCCGGGGCGATGATCTTCAGTTGGTCACCGAGCAGTTTTTCGACCTTCTCAATGGCCTTGGCCGTGGGCTGGCTGAAGGCCGCCACGATGTTGGAGTAGTACCGGACGGCTTCCTTTTCGAAGGACTTGATCTGTTCCGGGGACAACTGGTCATCGTAGGCCGGTCCCTCCACGTTCCCGAAGCTCCCAAAGGCGTCGCATGGGAAGAGCGTCCCCGTCTTGGTATCAAAGGTGGCCATGGTCTCGGGCCAGTGGACGTTGGGAATTTCCGCAAAGGCCAGGACGTGGCCTTGGCCTAAGTCGAGGGTGTCCCCATCGCCGACAACTTTCACCGGCTGGTCTTTCAGGCTGTAGAACGCCTCCAGCAGCGGCACGGCCTTGGCGCTGGTCACAATGGTAAAGGTTTTTCGTAGCTTCTTGAACGCATCGAGCCATCCCGAATGGTCGGGCTCCATGTGGTTGATCACTACGTAATCAATGTCGTCCACCGACACTCCCAGTTCGGTGAGCTGGCCGAGGAGGTTCTCGGGAACCCCATCCCATCCACAGACGCCGTCGATGAGGGCCACTTTATCGCCCTTCACCAAGTAGGAGTTCATGTTGGCCCCATGGGGCATGGGCCAGATGCCTTCAAAAAGCATGTCCTGAATATTGACGCTGAAACAAACGATCCCCGGGGTAACTTCGGTGGCATTCATTGTCTTCGACCTCTTGGGAGTAAATATATATTTTTTTACCCAAGAAAGGAAGGCTTAGAATCATTCTTGTTTGTAAATCTCATCGAACCACCCCGAGGGGGCCCAGGCTTTTCACAGGGCCCAAAGGATGACAGAAT
>JGI26470J50227_1000737_pt1 | contig 12726 bp, 25 predicted proteins | sample FreactTroBogLake_FD_50227 | JGI IMG/M metagenome (IMG submission 50227) | reverse complement strand
ATAATGTAAAAGAGGAGTGTGATGCCGAAAATGTTCGGAGAGGTTTCAAACCATTTGAAATAGGAAAGCGTGTCATGGATGCTTGCAGTTTTCGAGACAAGGTTGACAAACAAAATACTTGTCTTATAATTACAGCTAAGACAACAAACTATTGGAACATTGGACACGAAGTCAGACATTGTTTTCAAGGAAAGTTTCACGAATGAGAGATTTAGAAGAAGACATTTGGCGCGATGACGAAATCTTAAACAAGATCCGTACTCGCGATGACTATGCTCAAAATGTCTACGCGGCATTTTGTAATATGCGTTGGTGCCCTAGAGAACTAGTACCAGCATTACGACAAGATGACAAAAAGGACCTTTGGAGTTGTAGCTGGCGCAGTGCTGGAGGGCTAGTTGCCGATTGGAGAGGCAAGGGCGAGGACTACATGGACTACTACTGTTCTGGTATTAGGGGCGGTTTGAGTTTGGACGGTAAAGAGGATGACGAGTACTTTGCCAAAAACGGATATGTTTCCGAAGGCGAAGTTACAGATGAAATACTATCCGACCTTAATCGTTTGGGATGGTTTCCTGTTCCTTGGGAAGACCATGAATAAAAGTGTAAATAATATTATGAAAACTAATTGGACTATAACCGTAGAAGAAGATCCAGAAACTGGCGAATGTATTCTTCCGTTTCCTGAAGATTTTTTAGAACAAGCCGGCTGGAAAGAAGGCGACACACTTAATTGGGAAGATAATGGAGACGGCTCATGGAGCCTTACAAAAGTAAAAGATGAGTAAAAAAGAGGATGTAATTGAATTAGTAGGATCTGTTGAAGAAGTCCTACCAGGTAGTATGTTTAGAGTGCGTGTAGAAAATATGCCAAACCCATTGTTGTGTTACATGGGCGGCAAATTGAAACAACACAAAATCAGGATCATTTTAGGCGACAATGTTAAGTTGGAAATCAGCCCATATGATTTATCAAAAGGTCGAATAGTATTTAGGTTATAATATGAATATAATTCTCGAACGTGTATATAATGTTTGTAAAGAAGTTCGAGAAACAATTCCTGATCAAACTACTTTCAAAAAATTAATAACCAAAACTCGCAAGATATTCAAAAGACACAATTTTGATATTGCAATCAAAACCAAACGTGAAAAAGATTTAGATGTAGATAAATGGTATGTTATGGCATACTATGACAGCGAGAACGACTATAACTCCGAGACACCAATAGAAGTTGTNGTACATCATAATTTAATCGGCACTGAAGAATTTGGCCAGCACCAAATTACACTATTCCTTACAGAAATTTTTGATGCCACTGTTCATGAATTTAGACACCAATATCAAAGTATGCGCAGAGATTATAGCATGCAAGGTGCTACAGCAATCAGTCCATACGATGAATATTTGGCAGACTACGATGAATTAGATGCTTATGCATTAAGTATCAGTCTAGAATTGTTAAGGGTAATGGATACATACCGAGTCAAACGCAATCTAACAAGAATTAGTATTATGAGTAAAATGCGTACAGGAGCAGTATACTCTAGCCCAACCCTTCGTGCTTATATGGACTATTTTGGGTTAAACTCAGTAACTAAAAAGTTAGCCAAAAAGATATACCTGCATTTGGATACGATTGACAAGAGATACATTTTCATATAAAATACTTGTATATTAACTCAAGTAGAGAGCGACATGAAAGAGTTTCCTACACAACAAATATTAGAATTGGCCTGCGCCGCGCAACGTGCTAACGGTGCGTACCTTAAAGAACAAGAAGCAGTCTATGCCAATGATGGAGTCTTCATGTACACTAAGTATCCAAACAAAGTTCTAATGCTTTACACTTTGGATGACAAGATGATTATCCCCGATACTAAGGCACTTAAAGTTGAACCAGAAGATGTTGCTCGGGCAGAAGAAATTCGAAAGTATTACAAGAGATTGTTGTTTGCGGCCATTGACGGCGAAAATGAATTCCTTACCAAAATCAATTCGATCCTTGGTAGTGATACAGTAAAAGAAAATGAATTTGGTTGGGTAGCTTGTTTGCCTAGCGTACAGGCCAGGGATGCTATTCACAATGAAGTTAAACGAGCCGCAAGAGCAGTTGATGAAGGTTTCCTGGGCAAACCGGGAGATCGTTTGGCAGATTTAGATTGTGAGATCCTGGAAGTAATTAAGTCAAAGAACTTTGAAGGATGGAATATCTGTGCTATAATAAACAACAAAATGGCTAGTTGGATGAGCCAAGTAGAACTTAAAAGAGGCCCTTGTGTTGTAGTAAAAGCCAAGGTAAAAGATAACAGCAAACACTGGAAACATCAGAATGATGAAACCAGACTTAACTATGTGAAAGCGGCACAATAATGGCAGGTAAAGCAAAGTCAGTTTATCTAACAATAAACAAAAAAGGTTCATTCAAAACAGAATTTACCAAAGTGTTCTTTGATGCAAAATCATACAACGAATATGTTAACAGCGATGAATTCAAAACCAAATGGCCTGAAGACGAATTTGAAATTGTAAAGGAAACTTATTAAAATGAGCAGATATACTACAGTTTATAAAGAAGTTGAAATCGATGTTGACTTGAATGATTTCGATGACGATGACATTTTGGAAGAAATGGAGAATCGTGGGCTAGCAGTTGGGGCTACTGGCGATGGCCGAGAATTGCTTACAGCTATTTGGCTGAAGCGTAGGCAAGGTCAAGATTATCAAGCAGAATTGGATCAACTGATTTACAACGGACTAGGTAAAATTGTATGAGACAAGAACTAGATGAATACCTATGTAAGGTCTATCCAAAGATGATGGTAAACCGTGACAAGCCTATGACCGAGACTGCAATGTGTTGGGGCTTTGAATGTGGAGATGGTTGGTTCCAAATTCTCAATCAGCTTATGGGAAATATACAAAATCATATTGATTGGCGTGAACGTCAGCGTGAAGTTGCCATTAAATTTCGCAAGATGTCTGAACAGCTCAAAGCTGGCGACTCTACGTTGTTTGAGGAAGAATTTAAAGACATGATCAACCAAGAGTACAAAACAAAACGTAAGCAAGAACTTATTGATGATCCGTTGCGTGAAATTCCAGAACCTATTCCGCAAGTAACTCTGGATCAAGTTAAAGAGAAGTTTGGTACACTACGTTTTTATTACCAAGGCGGTGATGACTATATCCGTGGTATGGTTAGCCTAGCAGAAAGTCTAAGCGGTGTTACTTGTGAATCGTGCGGTAATCCAAGTGAAGTACAAAATGACGGCGGATGGATGCGTTCTATTTGTAATTCATGTGAAGAAAAACGTTTACTTAAAGAAGGATTTGAACAATGAAAACATTTTTAGAATGGTTTGGTCGTAATAGAAAAATCATTGGTTATACTGTAGGGGGTCTAAATTTATTAGATGGACTTACTAGTATAGCATTTGAAGAATATACTAATGGTATTCTATGGTTGCTAGTCGGTATAGTAATTTTAATTGATACTAAGGAATTCAAATGATTACAATGAAAGAATGGATGGAACTGGTTGACTATAAGATCACCGAAGGTGGCGATTTTGGTTGGCAATGTTACGGCCCAAACGCATATCAATTAAGTAGCTGGAACGGACTTCACGACAAAGGTGGGTGGAGTTTTAATATTGTATTCAGTACTAAGACGCAAAAGGTTTATGAAGTAACAGTGTGTGACTATACTCGTAATCGTGCTTATCGTATGATTGCTGAAAACAAACAGGATAAGCATCGTAAAGAAGCTGAAAGACTTGGTACTAGTTTTAACGAGGCTTGGGACGATGTCAACTATGTAGATTTGGAAGTCGATGATGATTTTATCTCAAAAGCTCTAGCAATCAAAGAGGGCCGTGAGTATGACACAGACGTAAGTATTCCGTTGGACTTGCCAGATGATTTATTGATGTTTGCCTTCAAACAAGCTCACGCAGAAAATATGACATTCAATGATTGGATGAATAAAATGTTGCGTGAATTTATTGACAAAGTAGAAAAAGGCCAGTATACTAAAGAAGATGCGCAAGATTGGCTTGCTCAGAATCATTTACCAAAATTTCCTATAGAGGAAGAAGATGAGAATCAAACTAGTCTCTGATCTCCATTTGGAGTTCAGTGATATTAATATTCAGAACGACAACGACTATGACGTTTTGATCTTAGGTGGTGATATTATGATCGCCCAGGATCTCCACGACCATCCTGAGCTCGTTAATACTAGTGATCAACGGGCTATTGCCAATGGTACCGGCTTGGGTCGTAGACAAGAACGTGCTCAAAGATTCCGTGACTTTTTGAAGCGTTGTAGTTTTCAGTTTCCGCATGTGATCTACATCATGGGTAATCACGAATTCTACAATGGTAAGTTCTATGCTGGTATCGATTATATGCGTGACGAAGTTGCCAAGTTTCCCAACATCTATATGTTAGAACAGGACACTAAAATCATCGATGATGTCGTGTTTGTAGGTGGTACACTTTGGACTGATATGAACAACCGTGATCCGCTGACCATGCATGCCATAGAAGGTATGATGAATGACTTTCGTATCATCCGCAATGACTTTAGAAGCTATGCTCCTATGAGTGCGCTGGATGTTGCCGTTCGTCACGATAAGACTCTTGCCTACATCAAACTGATTGTTGAAGAACACAAGGATAAGAAGTGTGTTGTAGTTGGACATCATAGTCCTAGTTTCCAAAGCTGTCACGAACAGTATGGTAACGACACACTGATGAACGGTGGCTACCACAGTGACTTGAGTGAGTTTATTTTGGATCATCCGCAGATTGTGTTGTGGACACATGGACATACTCATCATCCGTTTGATTACAAGATTGGTGAGACTAGAATTGTGTGTAACCCACGTGGTTACGAAAACGATGGTTACAGCGAAGATACTGGCTGGAACCCAAATATTTTATTGGAGATTTAAATGACAGAAGATGTAAAAGCAGTTAGTGAAATGGTACGTATCACTGCCGAGAACAATGCCGAGTTTATGAAACAAGTAGCTGACCATATTGAAAAATTGGAAGATGCAGTAATTCAATTACAAACTCGCGTAGCTGAATTGGAGGCCACTAGTGGCAACAATACTCAGGCACAGTGATACTTGCCAGATTAAAATGGCTAAGAGTAGTAAACTGACCGAAGCAGTCGTTCAGGATTTTGAAGAACACCGGATCCTGAACGTTATTGTTGGAAAGGCAGTTAAGATCAACATGAAATGGAATGGGCGTTGTTACGAAGGTCGCAATGCTGGTATGGACTTTGAAAGCGCAGGACCAACAGTCACTCGCACATCTACGGGAAGATAAAATGAAAATTGGACTTAGTTATAGTCGTTGCGTTCGAGACATTGTCGATGGCGAGATAGACATTGACGATGTTCTTGTTGTTATTAGCCGTACAGACTTTGATCCTCGTAATGATGTACAATGGGCAAGTATTTGGGGAGGCTATCACGATCCTTATGGATTGAGTAATCCAGAATGGGCGGCATACCCAGACGGCGATGAGGATCGTTTTCGTAGTGTAAGCATTGAACTTTGGGAAACTGGCAAGCTACATCAGCCACGCCAATTTGGTGCTCATCCTAGTCGCCGTCCAGAAATTTGGCTAGAAGCAGTATTGCCAAATAGTGAGTTAGCCAAAAATCCTAGTGCCAAAATGGCTTGGGATAAGTTCCAAACTATTGCGGGACTTTCGAGCGTCAAACTGGATGACAAATATCAGTAATGGTTGTATAATACTAATATCGTAACAGTTATTAGGAGCAACTATGAAGTATGCCGTATTGCTTACAGCATTACTGCTAGCCGCTTGCGATCAAAACGCAAGTGTATCAGTCCCTGAGCCAAGAAAAATAACCTATCAAGAATTGATTGACTATCCGCTAGATTGCGAAAAAGCGGATAGCCAATTAGCCGAGCTTAGAGCTATCCAAGAAGGATATAATTTCGAATCGGATCCAGATTTGTTAACGCATGATGAACGAGCTTGGAATGCCATAATTAAATCTGATATTTGGTGGTTTGCTTACAGGTGCAATAAATCATGAAAAAATATTTACTATTATCACTGTTAACGGCTAGTCATTTTGCCGTAGCCGACTGTAATCTGAAATCGGCTAGCATTTTGGAAAACGAACACAAGGTTGGTTCAGTTACCAATTTGTCTAAAACATTCGATGGTAATCTAGGGCGTTGTGCCGTATCTTATCAAATCAATGTAGACGGCCAAGATCATAATGTTACATATACAGCTTCTGGATCCGAAAAAGAAGAAGTGTTGTGTGCATACGCAGTCGAACGCAGTCGTAGAGAACTACTGTTAAATTTGGGCGGACAATTTAAAACACAAGCTAGTTTGGTTTGCCAAGAAGGTACAAAGCCAAAAGAAAAAATTAAAATTGGTGATACTATTTTGGAAAACGAAGTAGGAATAAACAATAAATTGAATTTCTACTGGCCGTATAAAAATTATTCAAAATGTCGCATATTTAAAGAACAGTATGTTTGGGATAAGGCTCCAGTTGAATATCACGGTGTAATTTGCCAAAAGCAAGATGAAAACTGGATTGTAGTTGACAAGTGGTAACAAAGGCAGTATAATTAAATTTTAAACACACAGAGAGGCACTTATGAAAGCATTTATAGCAGGCACAATCTTTGGACTAATTCTAGCTACTGTTGGTTTCAGCGGTATTGCTCGAATGTTAGATAAAGGTGTAGACACAGTTAAAACACAGAGTACGGAGTTAGCAAAATGAAAATTGTTTTGACATTGATTTTAGTAACGGCCCTTGCCGCTTGCTCAACTGTAGCAGGTGTAGGTAAGGATATTCAATCGTCCGCAGAGTGGACAAAAGAAAAGATGGGTGGTTCAAAATGAAAAAGTTTTTAATGTTAGCTCCTTTGGTTGCCGTGCTTGCGGCTTGTGGTACAACTGATGTTTATCAGAAACGTGCAGACAATGAACGTGAACGTCAAGAACGTTATGTAGAACGTGCAATTGATCAAGCGCCTAAGTGGTTCAAAGAACCTCCACTGAGTAACAGTGCAGTTTTTGAATCTGGTACTGCTGTGAGTGCAGATTGGTCTATGGCTGATATCAAAGCCAAAGCTGCCGCTTATGGAAAAATTTGTATGGCCGCTGGCGGTACTGCTAGCCAAAATACAAAAATCTATCGTGCAGATAATGATTCTGCAAGTTCGGAATTCAGTGAAATGGCCTTGCGTACTAGTTGCAAGAGTGTTGACTTAACTGGTGTTGAAGTTAAGGAAATTAAACATATCGGTGAAGGCGGACGTTTCCGTACTTACGTATTAGTTGCATTGCCTACTGGTGACGCTAATGTATTGCGTAAGGCTAAAGAAGCCGCTAAGACTCGTGAACAAATGGCTCAACGTGCGCCAGAAGCACTTAAAGAACTTAACTAAGGAAAAATATGTTTACAATCGTTGTTGGGGTATTATTTGGTATTGTAGTCTTGGCAGGGCTTGCCTTGATCGATTACAATAACAAAACCAATTATGAAAACGCTATTGAGCGGGCACAGCGTATCAAGGAAGATACAGATAGTATCAAAGCACATCCAAGTATGCTTAAACGTCTTTGGGTATTGTCTTTGTTGCCTGTAATCTTGTTTACAGCATTTGAATCATTTACAATCGTTCCAGCAGGTTACATTGGTGTACAGGTTACACTAGGTACTGTTAATCCAGAAACATTGAGTGAAGGTTTGCATTTTGTAAACCCAATCAGCCAGGTCAAGGAAGTTGAAGTTCGTGTTGTAAAAGCAGACTTGAAAGGTGCCCAAGCAGGTACTAAGGACTTGCAGGTTGTGCATACAGACATTGTGGTTAACTATCGTATTGATGGTGCTAAAGCGGCTACTATGTACAAGGAGTTTGGTTTGGATTTGGAAAACAAGATCCTGTTGCCAGCTATTAACGAATCATTCAAAGCTACCACTGCCCACTATAACAGTGAAGAATTGGTAACCAAGCGTGATGAAGTTAGCTCTGCTATCCATACTGAACTACAAAACAAAGTAGGCAAGTACGGTTTGGACATTAGTGAAATCAGTTTGGTTAACTTTGGATTTAGTCAAGAGTACCAAGCGGCTGTTGAACAGAAAGTCATTGCTACACAGAACAAGCAAAAGGCTGAACAAGACTTGGCTCGTATCAAAGTAGAAGCTGAACAGCGTATTGCTCAAGCAGATGGTGAAGCTAAGGCTATTGCTATCCAAGCACAGGCTATCCAGTCAAATGGTGGCGCACAGTATGTTCAGCTACAAGCGATTGAAAAGTGGGACGGCAAGTTACCTAGCACTATGTCAGGTGTTGTACCGTTCATCAACGTAGGCAAGTAACATGAAATTGTTTGACCGCACTGGGGGGCATTGGCTGTTCTGGTGCGGTTTTACATATCTCAGTTTAACCGCAGTGGTTGCTCTTAGTCCTTACAGAGACTATACTATGCTTGTAGAGTTGGTATGGCTTGTTATGGTAGCTTTACCCTTGATATGTAATCCGCTGGCTCGCTGGCTTAACATGAGAGAGAATCATATGTTAGATAAATTATTTTTTAAGAAACCTAGTAACGTAGTTCCATTTCCTAAAGAGCCTGAACACGGTGGCGGAGATGGTGGCGGTTATACTCCCGAACCAAAGAAACCTGCTGTAACTTATTATAGTCTAGGAATGAACAGTGATAACAGGCTAGAGTTCAAAATGGGCTATAGTGCTATTACTATGAACCATGGCGGTATTACTAATTTGATTGAGCAGTTAAAGACTTTCCAAAAACAACTTGCCGAATACGAAGGCATAGAGGAAGAAGAAAATGTTTGAATGGTTCCAACGTTGGCAATATGAAATTAATTTTTTCATAGCAGGGTGGTGCGCTTTGGCCGCTATTGACTGTTTTGGTCGTGGCGATTGGCTTTGGGCATTACTCAATGCGTTTTTAGTTTGGTTTAATATTAGGTTAGCACGATGAAATTTAGAAAAAAGCCTGTAGTAATTGATGCCGTACAATTCATTTATTCTGATGAAGGTATTGCGTCTCTTAAAGAGTTTTGCGGAGATGCGTTAGGCAATATCCGTAAAGAACGCCATCTCACTGCCAAAGGTGAAGCAGAAATTGGCACACTAGAAGACGGTGTCCATTTGACTGTGAAACATATTGCCACAGAAGGTGACTGGATAATTAAAGGTGTACAAGGTGAGTTCTATGCCTGTAAGCCAGATATTTTTGAAGCAACATACGAGCCAGCAGAATGATATACAACGAAATTGAACTTATAGAAATGGCTCGTGACTACGAAGCTATGGAACGTCAATCTATACAAGATGCAGAAGAATTGCGTCAGCTTCGCGAAGGCGAACGTATTATTGTGCCAGTGGACATTGAACATGCACGTACAATGTTTAAGTTAGCTAGTTACTATCTTAGCCAACATGATGAAGAATTTACTTTAACAATGGAGAAATAATGCCAAACTTAGTGCCCATGGTAATCGAGCAAGAAGCTCGCGGAGAACGTAGTTACGACATTTATAGTCGTTTATTGAAAGATCGTATTGTAATGCTAGACACAGATGTTAACGAACATTCTGCTAGTTTAATTGTAGCACAGCTACTTTTCTTAGAAAGTCAAGGTAATGAGGATATTAGTTTTTTCATTAATAGTCCTGGCGGTGTCGTTACCGCTGGTATGGCAATTTACGACACTATGCAGTTCATCAAACCAGATGTCCAAACCATCGTTATGGGACAGGCTTGCTCAATGGGTAGTTTACTCGCCACTGCTGGCGCTCCTGGCAAACGCAAAATGCTACCTAACGCTCGTCACATGATACACCAGCCTTCGGGTGGTGCTGGCGGGCAGGCTACAGACATGGAAATCCAAGTAAAAGAAATCCTAAAAATGAAGCAGAATCTAACCCAGCTTTATGTTAACCATAACAGCAAGGGTAAAACTTTTGATGAGTTTTATACAGCTATGGAACGGGATAACTTTATGAGTGCCCAAGAAGCACTGGATTTTGGCTTGATTGACGAGATAGTAACAAAACGCTCATAATATGCGTATATAATTGGTATCCATAGTACACTATAAATAGATATGTCTAGGAGTGTACTATGGCCCAACTACCATTTAATTGGTCAGAACTTACCCGAAGTAACCTGTACTCTATGTTCTATTCGCTTAAAAGCGAAATCGTAGGAAAAGAGTTATCTCCTAGCCAAATACAAAAACGTATTAGCAGGCATATCAAAGCACACTTGCCCTTAAAACTTAAAAAATGTCTGTATGCTCCTACTACTCCAGGATATATTTTTATGGGCGGAGTATATTATAGTAATTTGGATCGGAAAGGCGTGCCAGCTATAGAAGTTAATTTCAACTTTAACCCTACAGATAACAAGCTAAGACTTACAGATTATCGTTTCAAACGTATGGCTATTAGATTTGCCGATGTTGTATGTCATGAAATAATCCACATGCGACAGTTTCGTGCTAGAAATTTTAAGAACATTCCTGGCTATCAAAGCACCGCACTCTTAACCAAAGAGCGTAAAAAACAAGAGTATTACGGTGATACTGATGAAATGGGAGCTCATGCTTTCAATACAGCTTGTGAGTTACTGGATCGATTTGGATATGATCCACATATTATTGGCAAGTACTTAGACTCAAATCAATGCCGTAGACACAAAAATTCAACGTGGTCCGACTACTTGAAAACATTTGATTGGAATCACAATCATCCAATTATACGCAGAATGAAAAATCTAATCTTGCGTAATTTGGCAAACGCTTACGAAGGCAAGCCATTTAAGACTACCACTCATCTGACATATTGATAACTATACTATAAAAATAGTATATATGGCAAAATTTAATGTAATTTTATTCTGCGGAACTTCTGAAAAAAATACAAAAACAAGAAACTACGGAGTTGCTAGACTAGCTACTCACATAAGAGAATGTGGTTACACATGTTTAGTTGTTAATTTCAGCGACGAACTAAATTGGTCTAATTTTATAGACATACTAGATCTAACCATGGACGAAAATACTTACATGGTTGGTTTGTCTTGTACTTTTTTACCGTTGCGTGTAGTCCCTTTAAATAGTGAACAAAATTCTTATCAAGAGTATGATTCATTGTATGGGCAAATAAAAAATTTTAGCGATGAAAGTAAGAATACAACAACATTGATCAATGACCTAATCTATAATAAAATAGACCCTTGGTTGAATGAAATTCGCAAAAGGAATCCAAAAACAAAAATTACATGTGGCGGTACAGCTATTGCCTCATATTTAGATATAAAAAACATTGATAATTTCTTTTATGGCCTATCTGAAAATATGGTTATAGATTATTTGAATTCTCTTAGTGGAAAAGGGCCAAAAAGAATTTTTAATAAAGTTTTGGATTATGATTATAAATCACAAAATTCAGATTGGGATTTCAGGTCTAGTAAAACAATATATTCAGACTATGATTTTGTAACACCAAATGAAACATTGTCTCTCGAGACAAGTAGAGGTTGTAGATTTTCTTGTTCTTTTTGTGCGTTTCCTATGATCGGTCAAAAAAACTTAGATGATTACGTAAAATTTGAAGAATGTTTAAAAAGCGAACTTATTGAAAATTATAATAAATGGGGAACAACTCAGTACTTTATTGTAGATGACACTTTTAATGACACTACAGAAAAATTAATAAGAGTTAAAAGAGTGTTTGATAGTTTACCGTTTAAAATAAAATTCTGGTGTTATGCCCGAATAGATATTATTGCCGCACATACTGAACAAATTCAACTACTCAAAGACATGGGGTTGGAAGAAGTATTTTTCGGTGTAGAAACTTTTCATCATAAAGCTAGTAAAACAATAGGCAAAGGAATGAAGCCAGAAAAAATAAAACAGGCTTTAGCTAAATGTAAAGAAGTTTGGGGCGATAGTGTTTTTATTACTGCTGGTATCATTGTCGGATTACCATACGAACCAGAAAGTTCTATATTAGAAACAGTTGAATATTTGTCAGATCCCGATTGTCCAATACATGCGGCCTGGTTACATCAATTGAATATTCATGATTCAAAATACCCAGATCCTCGAATAAAATATGTTTATAAAAGCGAATATGATAGAAATTATGACAAGTATGGATACTATTTTGAATCTACCGAAACAGATATAATGAATTTTACTCGCTGGCGCAAAAAGGATGATGGATCAGGAATAAACAGTTATGAACAAGCTCTAGAAATATCTAATAGATGCAATGCTATAATTCCTCATAAACTTACGTTTGATTTTTACTTACAATCATTAGATCATCCAATATTATCAAACAGACAGCTTTGCCAAAAAATGGGTTTGGAAGAATACCTCAAAGTTCAACAGACCATTGATAAAACAAAATTATATAAAGAAACAGTTAAAAATCAATACTTTGATCCTTTACTTAAAAAACTTAAAAATGAAGGTTGACTTATTGATAACTACTCTGTATAATATTAACTTGTACAGTTAATCAACGGAGTTAAAATGAGTGTTTGTGCTAGTCACATTTGGAGTTTGGAAAGTCATCCTAGTCGTCTTAATAAAGAAGGCATTATTGAAGCTATTGCCAAAGAAGGGTGTGATGAATTTTTTGAAGGATGCCG
>JGI26470J50227_1000736_pt1 | contig 12754 bp, 11 predicted proteins | sample FreactTroBogLake_FD_50227 | JGI IMG/M metagenome (IMG submission 50227) | reverse complement strand
GAATCTTGGGGTTAAATGCCATTTATTTACGCTCCTATTGTCATCAAGGCAAAGGCCATAGCGTCTTGGTCAACGCTAGACCATGTGGGGGTTGTTCCATTGCTTACTAATACTTGACCGCTAGTTCCAACGCCTAGACGAGATACTGTTGAGGCGCCAGTTCCTACGATGAGGTCACCAGCTGCAGTAACGGTGCTGAGGGCAACGTTTCCTGAAACAACGTTGCTGACAAAGCTTTGGATTTCTACGACGTCTCCCGCTACAAGGGCGGTTAATCCAGTAACAGAGGTTCCGTTGGTAGCTGTGTAGTCTTGTCCACGGACAAGCTTAATGCCGTTCAAGAATACAGATTCAGTGCCTACTGTGTAGTTAGCGGTTACAGATGTTTCTCCACCCGTTGCGGTGTAAGCAACCAAGTTGTTATTAGGAGTATTTCCTGCGGTGTTGTCAATCCACAGGTCACCAACTGTTGGGTAGGAAGGAGCAGTGTTACCGACAAAGACGCGGCTTCCTACCGCACCATCAGTAACAACGTGTGTTCCTACAGGATTATTTTGTGCCATTATGCTATCTGGCTTCCAAAGGCTGAATAGGTAATTGCTGAAGCTGTACCAGACTGGACATACAAAGTATCTGCTGTTCCACCGTTAGTCATGGTCAGACCAAGAGTATAAGTCTGGGTTGTTAGCGCAGGAATGGTCTGCTGATAAATAATCGCAGTAGCGGCAGTATTTGTTGTGCCCGCCTTGTTGCAGTAGACAGTTGCTGTAGCAGGTGAGGTTGTGGTGTTGCACAGAACCAGGCTAGAAACTACCGTTGATGTAGAGGTAGGAACCGTATACAGAAGAGCTGCAGATGTGTTTGCGGGGGCTGTCTGGCCCAAGATAAGGTACGAGGTTGCCATGAAACTCCTTAAAGGTGGTGCTTAAATTATGACCTATTGAGCGCTTTCTGTAGGGGTAAAACAGCTCGTATTGCGTGTAGCTAGGCTGGGGTTTACCCATATTTGGTCTTCCATTTTAGCGCCCCATTCATGGGAAGTATCTACCAACACAAACCCATGAGAGGACATGAACTCCGCAACTGCGTCCTTAGTAACATGCTCTGGGTGTAGCTGTACAGCTTCTGTCTCTATGTGGAATAGCTTGACGTCTTTAAGGCGCTCGCCAAATCCTTGAAGTACTTGCCAGCTGTAGCCCTCGGTATCTATCTTGACAACATCGATAGTTCCGCCATCTGATGTCTTGACAAGGAGGGTGTCAAGGCGACTAGAAGGCACAGTAATCTCTTGAGTCTTTCCTTCAAAGAAGGATGCTGGTGGGTCAATAGAGGTGTCTTTGCTAAAGATAGATGAGGTGCCCAAAAGCTCTAAGTTGTCATCCGTTACCTGATTAAAGGTTACTTCACCATCTTTATCTGTAATAGCGCACTGATAGGTGTGCATCCATGGGTATCTGCTCTTGACTATTTGGTAGCACCTAGGGTTAGCGTCTACAGCTATGACTTTTGTACCAAGTAGCTCCTGATAGAGGTAATTAGCGTCATCTCCATCTCGGGTACCGATATCAATAATAAGAGGTGCCTTGGCGCCAAAATATTTACGGTAGTTGGTGATAACTGGCTCTAGAGGGTTGACATACTCTGGAGAGTCGTCAATAGTATTAAGGTTGTTATGAATTGCGCTTCGGTATATCTGGTGAATATCTTCTTCAAGAAGCTCGCGCATAATATTGATGGCTTCATCCTTGCGACCAACCCACCAACCACTGACAGCTTTTTCAAATCTAAGACCGTACTCCCCTGGATACTCTACCCATACAGGAAGAGGACCAGATTTTAAGTGGCCAAATGATATGCCCACTTCAGCGGTGGTATACGCCTCTTGCCATTTCTTATTGCGCTCATACCAACGAGCAAGTAAGAACCACGCCTCTGGTCGAGAAGGAATATAGGCAATAGCCTTTAAGTACAGATTAAGGACAGTGTTCTCTCGGTTCTTCTGATTAGAAAAACAGTGGGCAGACTTTAACAAGGCGGCATATACATGCTCTGGGTGCGAGTAATATCCGTATTCGGCGGTACGCAAATAGAACGAAACAGCTGATGCTGTCTGACCAATGTTCTCGTACTCTGTTGCGATGTTGAGGCTAAGGACAGGATTGAACGGGTCGTTAGCTAAAACTACAATTAGGTTATTAATCTTATTAGACATTAAGCGCCTCAGCAATCATGTTGTCCACAATAGATGTGGGTACTTCTAGAACAAAAGCAGCGTTATCCTGGAATCCAAAAGAAATCAGCAAGTTGTTATTAAGGACTGCTACTCCAGCGCAGAACTCAATTTGGCCATCTAGGAATGACCACGACGATGGAGATACTCCAATAAGGTTAAAATCCTCATCCCATACACACAGGCGATGGCGATAGGTGCCGTTTTTTTGCTTAAGATAGTTCTTAAATAGGACTACCTCATGGGTAATAGCGATGTAGTAGTTGCCCCAACGAACGAGCTGAGAGCCACCTCGTTGGTCAGCATTAACGGCTTTTCCTGGATTGACGACTACCTGCTCGCATACAGGCTCATCTGGATTAGCCTTAACAAGCTCTGTAGGGGAAGTCCACTTGATGTAGTGGAACTCCTTATCCAGCACTGGCATCCAGTTCTTCTCGCAGTAGGAGTTCTCGTCGATAGGGGCGGGAATACGAACGCGCTTAACTTCTTTAGCCGTCCACTTTTCTTTATCTACATCTAGCTCTGAAAGCTCCATGCGGCCTTGACCGTTAGTAGTGGTGTCTCGACGCACACCTGTGCCGTAGTACTTGCCGTTCCACTTAACAAGGCGAGCGTCTTCTAGTCCTACGAATGTCCAGATAGGAGTGACATCTAAAGTGCTTGTATCAATAGAGCAATAATTAATAATGTTAAGGTCATTATCAAGACGAAGAAGATAGTTGTCTGTTATTAAACGTTGGTCCTCTTCTGGATGAAGATATGAGAGTGGGCCCCAAATACTAGGAAAACGTTGGTTATTTTCTGCGTGATACAGGGTATAGTTAATATGGCGCAAAATACAGAGGATATCTCCATCATCATCTATAAAGATAGATGGATTCATTAGCCCTGTTCCACCAGTAACAGCTGATGGAATAATAAGAGGCCGTAATTTTCCGCCTTGTTGCACCGACTTCTGTACTAAGTTCATTAGAGAAGTGTAGCTTACATACCACCAAAGAGAAGAGCAGTTACCGTTGGGTCGGCAGAAAGAATTCCTTGAACACCCTGAACACCTTGGATACCTTGAATTCCCTGCGTACCTTGTGAACCAGTAGCGCCTTGCGTTCCAGTAGTTCCTTGGCTTCCCGTTGTGCCCTGCGCACCTGTAGAGCCTTGCGTTCCTGTAGCGCCTTGCGCACCAGTTGCACCTTGAGCACCAATCGTTCCTTGTGCACCTGTGGTGCCCTGGAAACCTTGTACTCCTTGAATACCTTGTGTGCCTTGCGCACCTGTTGTGCCCTGAGCGCCAGTAGCTCCTTGTGAACCCGTTGCACCCTGAGTTCCTGTTGTTCCTTGAGCACCAGTTGTTCCTTGAGTTCCCTGAATACCAACAGCACCGTCAAGGTTTACTGTCCAAGCAGCGAAGGTTCCTGAACCCACGCTTCTTGTTACGGTTACTGTCATTGAACCCGTGCCAGGGTTATAGGCAGTTACATCTCCATAAATCGCGTTTGAAATCGTGTTGGCAATAATTACTGATTGACCAACAGAATACGAAAGGTTAGTTCCTATAGTTAACGTTTGGCTTCCGCTTGCTGGAAGAGTTAATGAAGTAGTAGAGGATGTCTGGTACTTATCTCCTGCAGTTCCTTGTGTACCAACAGTTCCCTGAATACCCTGCGTGCCCTGAGTACCAGTCGCACCTTGAGCGCCTGTATAGCCCTGAGTACCCTGCGTGCCTTGAGCACCAGTGGCTCCCTGAGCACCCGTTGTTCCCTGGAATCCTTGAACTCCCTGGATGCCCTGTGTACCCTGAGTGCCTTGTGTACCTTGCGTACCCTGTGAACCAGTTGTTCCCTGACTTCCAGTTGTGCCTTGAACACCCTGTAATCCTTGGATTCCTTGGGCTCCAGTAGAACCTTGAGTACCAACGTTTCCTTGTGTTCCCTGTACACCTTGAGAACCCGTAGCTCCTTGGCTACCTGTGGTGCCTTGGCTACCAGTAGTTCCTTGCGCACCAGTGGTACCTTGCGTACCTGTGGTTCCCTGTGTTCCTGTGTAACCTTGAGTACCCGTAGCGCCTTGTGAACCTGTTGTTCCTTGCGCTCCTGTGTAACCCTGAAGACCTTGCCCTCCTTGGGTACCAGTGGTGCCTTGAGTTCCCGTTGTGCCTTGTGCGCCTGTAGTTCCCTGCAGACCCTGGACTCCCTGAGTACCTGTATAGCCCTGGGTTCCCGTTGTTCCTTGAGTTCCCGTTGTTCCTTGGGCGCCAGTGTAACCTTGAATACCCTGTAAGCCTTGAGTACCCTGTAAAGAGCTGTGATGAGCAGTGATGTAAGTATCTACACGCGCATCTGTGTAATATAGATTTTGAACGCCCTCTGGAAGGCCGTCTGTATTAGTTAATGCGGCGCCAGAAATAGCATTAGCGACTTCATCTAAAGATACGCCAGAATCATTCCAGGTTACGCCATCATAAACGCGTATTTTTTTAGTAGTACTGTTGTAGTACGTATCTCCAACATTATAGCCCGTAGGGTCAGCTGTAGCAGATAGGAGACCTATCGGTACGCGAAAACTACGGGCCATACTGTCTAACTCCTAATGAAAGTTGAGCTAATTTACGCTTGTACTACGACTCGGTAAATCTCTCCTGATGCAGGTGCTACTGCGAAGCTAATAGTAGCAGTTGTAGTGGTGATGTACTTGACATCGGTTACCACTTCATTTGCAGTGGAGACCTCGTATACAGATACTTGGATGTCATAAGTACCCAAGTTGTGTGTGATAGTGAAGTCAGTAGTTGTGTATGGAGATACTGGAGTAATAGTAGCTGCATACTTACGTACAACAGTGCTGTCAACAGCAATACCGCTGCTTGTTACCGAGATACCGTCGCTAGCAACTGCTGAGATAGTGTTGCCAGAGATATCAATTCCGTTACCTGCAGTGTATTCACCAGCAGCAGAGAACTGTGTCCATGTGTAGGTTGTTGGGGAAGTTCCAACAGTACCAAGAATCCAACCAGTCTTGCCGTTAGTTGTTCCGCTCTCTACGAATACAAAGTCGCCCTTTACAGGTGTGGCTTCATCCGCAACTCGGTTTACAGTAAATGTACCTGTTACTACAGCAAAGCTATAGATACCGTTCTGTCCAGCATCAGACTGGTTCTTAAGAAGAACTCGTGTAGCTGAACCATCTGTAGGAAGAGAAACTCCATCGATAGTAAGGGTTGAGCCTAAAGAACCAAAATCAATTGGTCCCGTAGAAGCTACCGCAACAGAGTTCTTAACATTAAGACCCTGAGCAACACCATCTACATAAGAACGAGTAGCGATGACCGTTTCATCAACGCTTAGGGCGCCATATCCATCAAGAGATAGACCAGTGCTTACAGAAAGGATTCCAGCGTTCTCGCCTTGGATACCCTGGATACCTTGAGTTCCCTGAGCGCCAGTAGTTCCCTGAGCACCCGTGTAACCCTGTACACCGTCAGTTCCCTGAGCACCTGTGGTTCCCTGAGCACCTGTGTAGCCTTGGATTCCATCAGTACCTTGAGCTCCTGTTGCTCCTTGCGTACCTTGTGCTGCAAGAAGATTCCAGTCTCCTGAAGAATCTGGTGGAGTAACTGAAGTTGTAGTAAGGGAGATATATGAAGAGCTGTTGTAAGAAACTACATCGTTTTGGTAGTAAGTAGTTCCTGAGTTCCAGCTTCCCTGCCAAGTAAATGAGGTACCAGTAACACCTTGGATACCTTGCATACCATCATTACCTGAGGCACCTTGTGCACCAGTGTAACCCTGAACACCTTGTGTTCCGTCATAACCCTGAACACCCTGAGTTCCATCAAAGCCTTGTACACCTTGTGTACCGTCAAAGCCTTGAACACCCTGAGTACCGTCAGAGCCCTGAACACCTTGAGTTCCATCGTAACCCTGGATACCCTGTATACCCTGGATACCTACAGCACCATCAAGGTTGATAGACCATGAAGAATATGAGCCTGAGCCAGTAACTCGGTTAACAAAGAAGGTTAAGTTTCCAGCCACTGAGTCGTAGGCAGTAACAGTTGCGTACATGATATTGCTGCCATCATAAGCAACAACAATGTCCTGTCCAATCGTGTAGCTAAGACCAGTGTCTACTGCAGCAACGATTGTTTGAGAATCAGCAACAAGCATAGCTGTTGCGCTAGTTGTTGCGTAGTGGTCGCTTACACCTTGAATACCCTGAATACCTTGGGTACCTTGGGCACCATCGGTACCTTGAGCACCTGTGTAGCCTTGAGCACCGTCATATCCTTGAATACCTTGTTCACCTTGGACACCTTGAGTACCGTCGGTACCTTGAGCACCAGTTGTACCTTGGGTGCCTTGAATGCCCTGTGCACCAGTAGTACCTTGTGAACCAGTCTGACCAGTTGCACCCTGTACACCTTGGAAACCAGTATTACCTTGTGCTCCATCAGTACCCTGGGCACCCGTTGCACCTTGTGCTCCTGTGTATCCCTGGATACCTTGAGTACCATCAGTACCCTGAGCTCCGTCTGTACCTTGTGCACCAGTGTAGCCTTGAACGCCTTGTGCGCCATCAAAACCTTGAACGCCCTGTGTACCATCAAAACCTTGAACACCTTGTGCCCCGTCATATCCTTGGATACCTTGTGTACCTTGTACACCAGTAGCGCCATCAAGGTTTACTGTCCAGTATCCACCAGTACCTGCGCCAATGTAATCCTTAATATCAACGTTAAGCTCATTTGTTCCGTTGTTATAAGAGACTACTCTACCGTGGATAAGATTTTCAGAGTCAGCAGCAATAACGACATCTTGACCAACTGAATAAGATAGGTTTGCATCATTAAGTACGAATGTATGGTTTGAATCAGAACCTAAAGTGTAACTAGTACTAGAAGTGGTTGCGTAACGGTCTGAATGTCCGTCAGCACCTTGAACACCCTGAGCACCATCTGTACCCTGAGCACCAGTTGTTCCTTGAGCACCGTCGTAGCCTTGTAAGCCTTGCTCACCCTGAGTACCTGTTGTACCTTGAGCTCCTGTGTAACCTTGTACACCCTGAGTACCATCAGTACCTTGTGCACCTGTCGCACCCTGCGCACCATCTGTACCTTGAGCACCTGTTGTACCTTGAGCTCCAGTAGTTCCTTGAGAGCCAGTTGTACCCTGCGCACCATCGGTTCCTTGTGCACCAGTAGCACCTTGTGAACCTGTAGTTCCCTGCGTACCATCCGCACCCTGAGCACCTGTTGTACCTTGTGCACCCGTGGTGCCTTGCGCCCCATCAGTTCCCTGTGCACCAGTTGCACCCTGTGCACCTGTGCTGGTGTTAATCCAGTTGCTGCCATCCCATGTACGGAGATAGTGAAGCGTGGTGTCGAAGTAAATCTGGCCTACAACAGGACTTGTTGGAGCAGATGCAAGGTTTTGAATTCTTGCGTTTTGCAGCTCAAGCTTTGTTAAGTCAATCGGGGTTAGAAACTTACGGGCCACTTGTTATCTCCTTATGATAAGAACGCGGTTCCTGAAAAAGATGATGAGAAGGTGATTGTTAGTGAGCCCAGAGAAGTGTACGAAATTTCACCTTCATAAATAGTACCAGCGGAATCTTGAACTGTAACGTTAGGGTAAAAATTTAAATTGTGGTTAATAACCCATGTATCGCTGGCAACTCCTTGACTGTGGGTATACGCCACACGAGAAGTAGTAAAGTACAGATTATTGACGCCTTCTGGTAGACCGTCAGTAGTAGAGATTGCCGAAGCAGCAATTGCATCAGCTAGCTGTTGAAGAGTAACTCCGCCGCCATTAGTTCCCTGAACACCCTGCGGTCCTGCAGAACCTTGTAAACCTTGAAGTCCTGCTAGTCCCTGAGTACCTGTGGCTCCCTGGGCGCCAGTGGCTCCCTGAGCTCCTCCACCAGGTCCTATTGGTCCTTGAGTACCTTGAGTTCCCTGGGAGCCAGAACCAGCAGGTCCTTGAGTACCCTGGGCTCCTTGAAGTCCTTTAGGGCCACCCTGCCCAACATAAACAACATTTGGAGGAGTTTGATTAACGTTCTGAATACCGCAAGTATGTTGAACGCCTACGCAACGGCAATATGTCATGGTTTACCAGCTTCCCGAAAGAGCGCCGCTAGCTTCTGTCACAGCTTGCGTGGTAAACACTTGTCCTCGCAGGTAGGTGTTCTCATAGTTTGTATCACCAGATGCAGTGGCGCGTAAATCCCAAAAAGCTCTAGGAGGCATGTAGGCAGTATCGTTTCTAGTAAGTGATAGACGAAGCTTGCTCAACGAGTCCGATGTTGAGATGACTTCAATAGTAAATGTGGCATAAATAGAAGGAGCATTTGGATAGGTGCGAATTTGAGCTTCCCATGTAAGCCCTGTGATATCAAATGGGAAATCGACTTCTTCTGAGTACGAGTCTCCTTGATACAGAATGATGTCTTGAATAGCTACATAGCTTGGGAAAGGCTCACGTCCCATAAGGTCGTTTTGAATATATACGCGCTCTGGTCGACGGCTATCATCAATTTCTTGAGCCATGTAAACAGGAACAAGCTTGTTAGTAGTACGAGAAATTCGGCGCAGAGTGCCCATCTCAATACGCCATAGACCGATATTAAGCTGAGCACAGAGCTGATGGTACTGCTCCCAACGATTCTGAATAGTCTCTGTTAGCTGGCGGTAGCGCTCAGAACGAGGAATAGTAATTCCATCTGGGGCGGAAATATCGATATCAAAAGAGGCGTCAGTAGCAAGCGCCCACAGAGCTTCGATAGTAGCAAGAATAGCTACTGGGTATTCCTCAACAGGTGGAAGAAGGCCAAGAGTCATTTGGCTACCAAGGCCATTAGTGCGTTGGTAGAGGTGCTGAGTTACAGCGGTATTAACAAACAGACAGATGTCATCATCTGTAAAGTAACGAAAAACGTTACCTGTAATAAGAATAGAAGCGTTATTTGCTGGGGTGTGGACAAAGTGAATAACGCCAACGTCAGGTTCTACGGTATAACCAGTATTAACGGCTACAGGGCTGCCGTTGACATTAACCGTAAGTGTGTAAATGTCAATAGGATGGATAGCTAACGGGAAGTCTGAGGTCTCTCCGTCTCCCGTAAAAGTAAGGGTAAACTGACGGGGCTGGTCACCTAGCTCTAACCGTACGCGAGATGTTAAGTCAGCCAGATTTGCCACGTACACTCCTCACAACGGTATATCCAATGATGGCGCCAAACGCCAAAAAAATCTCTACATACGAAGAAGGCGCCCTAAAAGGACGCCCGCTCCAACTACAGGTAGCTTAAATAACTCCTGCTAAGTAACCTTTTTCTTGAAGGTGCTGAGCAACGTGCTTAGTAACCTTGTACTTTTGTCCCTTTTTAAAGTTGTAGTTATTGCCTGAGCCAAGGGTCATGTTCTCAATGTCCTCAACCACACGAATAACAACTTCAGCATCATTGCTGATTACAGTTGGTTCGTCCACAATAACTGTCTGACGCTCTGGGACTGTGGCGTCAATTACTTCTGTTTCTAGCTTAACCTGTGCCTCGGCTGTTGCCATAGACATAGAACTTGCACGTTCCTGCATCTCTTCGAGGTTCGCTTCAACCATAGCTTCGCGCTTACGGCCTGTAACGTCGGAGGGCTTTGCTTTTGCTGCCATTGTATTTTTCTCCAATTTAATGTCTCGGGGTAAATAAGGGGGCGCTTTCGCACCCCCCTTTAAGCTTTACTTAATTGGTTTCGGCAATTACTACAGCCTGGTCAGTAATAAGACCAAGACCGAAGATTGAGTACCAAGCAAGTGCGTGCTCACGACCGAAGTCCAAGATACCGCCATCGCGGAGCTCGACTGGGAGTGAGATTGCGTGACCGAATGCGTTATCTCCAATGAAGATAGCTGAGTAGCGGTCGTTTGAACCATTACCTGTGTAGGTAGCAGGGGTGATGTAGCCTCCACCAGCAGTTACTGTTGGGTTAGCAACAGCGGTATCTGTGGTGTAGTTAGCGCCAGCACCGTTAGCAACCTTGAGAACCTGAGTGGTCTCAATGAATACTGTGTCATACAAGCGGCCGATTTCACCGAGCATGAAGTTACCTGGAGCTGCGTACTTGGTAACTTCGATGAACTCTGGATTGTCACGGAGCTTGCGGCTCTGGTGTGGGTGAACGAAGGCAACGTAGGTCTCGCCCAACCGAGGGATGTTCTTGGTTGAGAGTGTCTCAACTGCATCCTTAACAGTGTGGGTGGTGAGGTTGAAGGTACCTGTCATAGAAGCACGTGAGGTGCCCTTTGTACCATCTGCGTACCAGTTGTTGACAGCTGTCAAACCAGAACGGTCTTCACCGTAGATGGTTGAGGTAGCTGCGTAGAGGGTATCGCGTGAAAGCTGGTCAAGATAGACAGCCATGTTGCGACCCAAGAGACGTGAAGCAGATGCCATAACATCATCGAATGATGCGTTGAGCAAGAGCTCAGACACTGCAAGTGCGTAACCGTGCTCAGCAACAGTGATTGAGAACTGTTGTGCGGTCAACGCGTTGGTCTGCATGCGGACACCTTCGACAAGCGGTGAAGCGAAGCCGAGGTTGTTGTAACGCATGAAGTTGATTTGAAGACCAGGAGCAACACCGAGTTCAGTCTTTTTGACTGCGAACTGCTCAAAGCGAAGGATAGGCATAGCCTGGAACAAGATTTCCTTGGACCAGATTGTCTGAATCGCTTGAGTCAGCTGGGTGTTGGTACCTGAGTATGCTGTAGGTGCAGCGGCAAGATTGCCTGTACCTGTAATACCTGATGCCATTTAGCTTTAACTCCTTGATTGGATTTGGATTGGGGGGTTTAGGGTTATCCGAACAAGCCCTTTGTCTTCCCCTGAGCACCAGGGCTCAAAAGACGACTTCTGTATTTAGCATATTCTTGGACAGACATTGACTGAATATCTTCAGCCGTAAACTGACGATTCTCCGAATTAGTTTCCAGTGGTCCAGCTGCAGGAAGAGTTGTGCTCGTTCCACGCATTTCTTTACGGGCATTTTGCATTGCTGCTTGTGCCGATTCGAGAATTCTTGCAGAACGCTCCTTAAGACTATCCACGCTAGCTTGAAGTTCTTCTCGGGTATTACCAGAGATGAGGTCAACTAGTTCAGGGATAATATTGTCGCGCTCTTGGTCTAACACTTGCTGACGATATGCCTGCAAGTCTGCATACGTTCTTTCACGCTCCAGAAGAGCGAAGGCACGTTCGCGTTCCTGACGCTCACGCTCCAACTGCTCTGCCCACTCTTGTTCTTTAAGCTTGATGAGGTCCTTGGCGTCCAAGTCCTNNTCAANCTTAGCTTTTTCTTTTTCTGCCTTCTTAGCTAATTTCTCAGCTTCCTCGGCAGCTTTACGAGCGGCTTTCTCTTCTTTTTCTTTCTTTAATGCTGCAACTTCTGCCTTCAGTTGGTCTACAACAGGATAAAGTTTATCTTTTTCCTGTGAGCGAACCTTTGCGAGGTCCTCTTCTGTGTAGAACTTCTGAGTAGGAGCTGCTGCTTCTTCAGTAACAGTAGGTGCGTCAACACCCGACACGTTAACTACTGGAGCTGTGTTGGCTTCTGCTTCAAAAGCAGCTGCCATGTTTTCTGCAGTACTCATAGCTATATCCTTTGATTCTAGGGGTCGTTGTCCGAAGTGAGAGCTCATATGACCAAACGGTTGTCTTGCTATATTTAATTTTTCTCTAACAGCACGAAAAAGTCAGGCTAAACCTTTACTTTTCGTTCTCTTCTGGATTACGACGTTGAGGCAACATCGTTCCATAAGCTTCAGTGACCAACTTGTTGCGCAAGTCGGCTTCGCCCATATTTGCTTCTTCTAGGGCGGCATCCATGACAGGGGCTACTGGCTGCATAGGAGCTTGTGCACCAGCTCCGCTTGAGGTAGGCGCTCCTGGCTGACCAATAGGTGCTCCGCCAGTTCCTACAAGAGAACCTGTCAACTCTGCGATTTCTGTCTCAATTTGAGTCTGAAGAAGCTTGAGTGCGCCATCAGCTGTGGCATCATCCAAAAGCTCTTGACGAATCTCATTAAGCTTTTCAGCAGGAAATTCTTCGCCCAAGGTGCGAAGAGCGCCTTCCTTAGACTCTAGTCCAAGTGACAAAAGGGTTTGGATTTCGTTAAGCGCAATTAATTTATCTAGTGGCAGTGGCTGTGGGAACTGCACATANGANCGATANGTAAGAGGGTCTTGTGGGTCTAGCTTGTCTAACTGGCCCTTCTTAAGCTTCACATCAGTGGTTGGGTCCCAGGTGAAGGTCTCAGGCTCTTTGACTGCAAGGCTGAGAAGGACGAGCTCGTTAACGCGCTCTAATCCATGTGCGTACTGAATAATCTTCTGGTGATAGCGATTCATCAACGGTTGGAATTGGATAGAGAGCGCTACACCAGAAGTATTTGAAATAGGCTGTGCTTGTCCCAAAGCTGTTTCAGGGACACCAATCATTTCGTGCATGGCCTTCTTGAGCATTGCTAG
>JGI26470J50227_1000735_pt1 | contig 12794 bp, 23 predicted proteins | sample FreactTroBogLake_FD_50227 | JGI IMG/M metagenome (IMG submission 50227) | reverse complement strand
CCACGACATGGCGACCGAAGTCGGCGAAGACGCAGTGATGTAGGGTTCGCAGCCAGAGCGCGACCCGCCAGTCCCGCGCTCTGGCTGCGAGGCGGTCCGTCCTGAGGTCTCTCCGCCGATGGAAAGGCGCAAGTGGGAGTGATGCCCCAGCCGCCGAATTCGCAAGAGAAGCAAAATGGCATTAAAGTGGGATGAGCAACGCAAGACCCGGTTGCGTGAATTGTGGGCAGGAGGCGCGACGATGGATGAGATTGCACGCATCTTCGGTCTTGGTGTTACGCGGGGCTCAATCGCAGGGGCCCTCAGCCGCTACGGCCTGAAACGCGACCCCAAGCCGAAGCGCCCCGCTCCGCCGCCGCGCGCTCCCCGCCCCCAGCGCGCTCCCTATCGCGAGCCGCCGCCCATCGAGGCCCTGCACTTGGCTCCGCCCGCGCCGAAGGCCGAAACCACAGGACCGAGCGGAAGGATATGGACGACGCGCCAGAAGGGAGAATGCAACTGGCCCTTGGGCGAGCCGAATGCCGACATGCACTATTGCTGCCGCCCTTCTGCTCCGGGCGGACAGGACGCCTACTGCCCCGCCCACCGCCGCAAGGCCTACTACCCACAGAAGAAGGCCTCATGATCATCGCCGGAGCCGGAATGGCAGGCCTGCTGGCCGCGAACATGCTTGGGCCTCTCAAGCCCTTGGTTTTGGAGACCCAAGACAGCCTCCCCAACAACCACAGCGCCGTCTTGCGCTTCCGCACTTCTGTGGTCGGAGACACGCTCGGCATCCCGTTCAAGCGCGTCTCCATGATCAAGGATTCCGCGCCTTGGCGCAACCCGGTCGCCGACGCCTTGGCCTACAGCCACAAGAACACAGGCCTGCGCCGCTCGGACCGCAGCATCACTGCGGGCCTAGTGGCGCAGGACCGCTACATCGCCCCGAGCGACCTGCTCGCCCGGATGGCAGAACGCGCGACCATTCAATATTCGACACCTTGCGATTTTGCCTCCGGTCCGATCATCAGCACCATTCCGATGCCTGCCTTGATGCGCGCCCTCAACTACCCGGACCAGCCGACCTTCAGTTGCCGGCCCGCAACCAACATCAAGGCTGGCGTTCCGGACTGCGACGCCTATGTCTCCCTGATGGTGCCGGACCCCAAGAAGCCCTTCTCCCGCATCTCCCTGACTGGCGACGAACTGGTGATCGAGTGCCCCGGCATAGAAGAAATGGACGGATGGACAGCGATCGAAATCGCAGAGGAGGCGGCCAGTCTCCTTGGCCTGTCGCAGCTGAAGGACATCTCGTGGCAAAATTCAACCTACGCCAAGATTCTGCCAATCGACGATCATCAGCGACGCGAATTCATGCACTGGGCGACCGACAAACACAATGTGTTCTCGCTCGGTCGCTTCGCCACCTGGAGGCCGGGCCTTTTGCTTGATGATCTCGTTCAAGACATCCGCATGATCGCGGGCTGGCTCAACAACCGCTACAACATCAGGAGAAGTCGGTGAAATCAATCAACATCGCGGCCTCGCCGCACAGATCGCTGAACGAAGCGGTCTTCAGCGAGACCAAGCGCCTGATCCGCTGTGCGGGGTCCGATCTGGCAGAAGTCGCCCGCAAGGCGCAGGTCGGCCCCTCGACCCTCACCAATACGACAAGAACCGCGTGGAATGGAAGTTCCAGGTCGGCCTCAATTTCATCGCGGGCGTCAAGGAGGCCAATCTTTGCCTGCTGACCCAACTCATCAAGGAGCCTTAGGCTGATGCCGACCGTCACCCTCCTGAGCTACACCGGCCACGGCCACTCGGACCCGCTCTACGCCGGGCGGCTGCTGGCCTATACAAAGGCCACGCGGCTGAACATGACACCAGCAGGCTTCTCTGAATTCATGGAGAAGCCTGAGGCTGAAATCCTTCAGGAGCTGGAATACATGGCCGGCACCATCCCGAGTTCCTGGGAGTTTGCCGATCTGACCTTCGCCGTGAACGGCATCAGCCGCGCAACTGCGCAGCAGGCCACCAGGACGCGGACGGCAACCTTCGCGATGCAGTCCCAGCGCGTCACCAACATGGCCGACGTGACTTGGGACGTTCCGCCCACGGTCGACCCAGTCACATTCAACCGCCGAATGGCCTTGGCCATCGACTTCTACAATCAAGAAGTCGCCGCAGGCGCATCGCTGGAAGACGCACGCGACCTGTTGCCCATCGGTGCCCACTGCAATCTGATCGCCAAGTACAATCTTCGAGGGCTGGTCGATCTCGTGCGCGCACGCGACTCCCTGCGGGTGCAGGGGCCGTATGCCGACGTGGTCCGGCAGATGCGCGCCCTGACCCAGGAAATCTGGCCCTGGACCGCGACGTTCTTCGAGCCCAAACACGCCAAGGCGGTCCGCATGATCGAAGCGGTCGCCACAGAGCTCAAGGAACAGGGCGCGGTCTACAAAGGCCCGGCGGGCATTCTCGCCAAGGCAGCAGACCTGTTGAAGTCATGAAGAACCACGTCCTGGTCGACATCGACGACACCCTCAGCCGCGCGGCGTGGCGCACAGACTTCATCGCCAGCGCGGGCTGGGACGCTTTCCATGCCAAGGGCGTCAATGACGAACCGGCCCTGGAGTTGCTGGCCTTCATCAGCGCCTACAATCTGATGAACTTCAAGATCGTCCTGATCACCGGCAGGCCGGACCGCTTCCGGCCCTCGACCCTTGGCTGGCTACTCAGACACAACGTCCCGGTCCATCACCTGCTGATGCGTCCGGACAAGGACTTCCGCCCGACGCCGGAAATGAAGCTGGCCCTGGCGACCGAGCACTTCGGCTCGCTGGACGCCCTGAAAGCTGCCTGCGCGCTCTACATCGACGACCACGACGGCAATATCGCGGCCTTCGCAGGCCTCGGAATTACCACGCTCCAAGTCAGGCTCGCTCAATGACCAAAGCCCACGAAATCCTGACTGCCGCCGCCGAGACAAACAAGCAGCGCGATGCGCTCTATGGCGGCAACTACCTGCGCGTCGGTGCGGTTCTGCATGCCATGTTTCCTGGTGGGGTCAGACTGAAGTCGGCTGAAGACTTCAACCGCTTCCGGCTGCTGTTGATGTGCGTCGACAAGTTGTGCCGCTACGCCGGGCGGTGGCCGGATGGGCACGAAGATTCCCTTTTGGACCTTTCGGTCTATGCCGCCATGCTTTCAGCCACGGACAAGCTCTATGAAGATTGATATCGGCCCGAATCACGTGCTGGTCGAGGGCCAATTCGCCTACCGGCCACCGACCATCTCTCCTTCTGAATGGACCGATTGGTGGGTCGCGGCCCGGCAGATCGACGAGGCCGACGGCACCATCGCAGAGATGGAGCATGCGCTGGACGCCGCTGAAGACGCCCTAGCGCAAAAGGGCGCTCTGATCGAGGAACTTGAGCTGAAGGTCGCGCGGCTGGAAGCCAAGATCGCGGCGGCGCGCGAGGCGTTGAAGTGATCTTTCGCAGCATCGAAATCGACATGGACAAGGTCACCTTTGTGGAGGCCTCCGGCACCAGGCCGCAATCGATCTTGCGGCCTAAGAGTTGTGGGAGGGCCGAATGGATGGCCTTCTGGGAATGGGCCTTTCCACGCGAAAGGCCTGGGGATGAAATCCGCAGGATTTATAACGCCGGATGATCGCCCTCCTGTTCGACACGGAAACGACCGGACTGATTGACAGTCACCTTATCCCGTTGAAGCGCCAGCCGCACGTCATTGAGTTCTATGGCTGTGTCGCTGATTTGGCGACGGGCGAGGTCCAGCAAGAGTTGGACCTCTTGATCAAGCCCCCTGTGCCGGTCAGTGCCGAGATCACGAGAATTACCGGGCTGGACGACGCGAGCCTGAAGGATGCCCCTGCATTCTTCGAGGCCGCGTCGTCAATCTTTTCCATGGTCGAGTCCGCCCCCCTCGTCCTGGCTCACAATCTCAGCTTCGACCGCGAGATGCTGGACCTGGAGGCCGATCGCCTGAGCCGCAAGATCGCGTGGCCACGCCTGCTTTGCACGGTGGAGGCAACTGTCCACATCAAGGGCTTCCGCCTGAACCTGACCGGCCTCCACGAACATCTGTTCGGCGAAGGCTTCCCCGCCGCCCACCGAGCCAAGAACGACGTCATGGCCATGCTGCGTTGCGCAGTCGAGCTCCATCGCCTGGGAGAGATTTGATGCCCGCCCGCCTTTTGGTAAGCTTCTCTGGAGGAGAAACCTCGGGTTATATGACAAAATGGATTCTTGACGAACTTTCCTATGCTTTCGACGAGATCGCGGTCGTGTTCGCGAATACCGGAGAAGAAGACGAAGAGACCTTGAGATTTGTTCACAACTGCGATCGGCATTTTTCATTCAACACAGTCTGGATCGAAGGCGTTCAGTTCCTTGGAGAGCGTCGGGCTGCCGGCCACAAGGTCGTCACATTTGAAACAGCCGCCCGAAAGGGAGAGCCATTCGAAGCTGCCATAAGGAAATATGGAATCCCGAACCAGAAATTCAAAGACTGCACTCGCGCCCTTAAGCGCAAACCCATTGAGTCTTGGGCAAGAGAAGCAGGCTGGGGCACAGATCACTTGATCGCAATTGGCATTCGAGCAGACGAGATGGACCGAATCAGCTCCGACGCGGAGAAGCGGCGGATAATATACCCATTCGCAAAAGGCTTCCCGAGGACGAAGCCGCAAGTAAACAGCTGGTGGGCAAAGCAACCATTCAGGTTGAACTTGAAAGGCTATCAAGGAAACTGCAAGTGGTGCTGGAAGAAAAGCGACCGTAAGTTATTGACCATAATAGGTGAGAACCCAAGCTACTTTGATTTTCCGAGAAGGATGGAGAAAGAGTACGGGAAGGTCGGGCCAGAGTTTCGGCATGATCCAGCGACCCGCCATACGCCGCTTTCGCCTGACTATCAGCGCAAGTTCTTTAGAGGCAGCCGATCGACCGGAGACCTTTTCGCCCTTTACGAACAGAAAAAGGGCAAATTCCCTCTTGCTTGCGACGACCACCTTATTTTCGATGAAGAGCTTGACGTCGGCAGCGGCTGCGAAGAAAGCTGCGAGGTCTACGGCGAAGACGACAGCGACGTTGAAGAATGAGAACGCGGACAGGCTACAGCTTCTCATCGGCCACCGGCCACCTTCCGGAGACCATGGACGCCGTCAAGGCCCTGGGCTGGGGCACCGCACCCATCAGCGACCGCATGAGCACCTTCGGATTTGTGCGCTGGACGAAATTGGCCAAGAAAGCTGGCCTGCGGCCCATCTATGGTGTCGAAATCCCCTGTGTGCCAGAACTCGGCCTGAAGAAGCCGCCGATCGATCATTGGACCTTTTTCGCCATCGACAGCCTGCGCCCGCTTCACGACCTGATCTACACCGCCACCGACAACCCCGGCAAGGAACCGAGCCTCCTCTACGCCCAAGCGCTGGCCGCTGACGGCGTTTTCGTGGTGGCAGGCGAGCGTCTGCTGGTCGACCGCCTGCCGCCCTCCCTGCACCACCACTTCAGCCTTGCGCTCTCTCCATCTACGCCCAGGGGGCTTGTGAAGAGGGCGCAGGCAGCCGGCATCCCTTTCCTCGCCAGCAGCGACAACTACTACACCCGGCCCGAAGACCTGGAGTTCTACCGCCTCGCCCTGGGCTGGCGCGGAGGCACCCAGACCTACCCGCGACATATCATGTCCGACCCGGAGTTGCATCGGTGGTTGATCGATGCAGGCTTCATTCCGAACCTTGTCGACGCCTCCTTCGCCCGTCGTGACGCCGTGATGGCCCAATGCCAGACGACAATGAAGAAGGCCAAGTTGCTGAGTCCGGAAAAGCCTCAGTCGTTGCGGGCCATGTGTGAGGATGGGGCGCGGGAGAGGGCTATCGATCTAACCGATCCAGTCTACGCTGAACGGCTAGATCGCGAGCTCTCGGTAATCGCCGAGAAGGAATTTGAGGACTATTTCTACATCCTCAGCGACCTGCTGTCTTTCGCCCGCGAGCGAATGGTCGTCGGTCCGGCGCGCGGCTCCTCCTGCGGCTCGCTGGTTTGCTATTTGATCGGCATCACCGCTGTCGATCCGCTGCCTTATGGACTCATATTCGAGCGCTTTCTGGACCAGAACCGCATCGATCCGCCCGACATCGACTCTGATTTCAGCGACACAAAGCGCCATCTGGTTTTTGAGTATGCAGAACAGAAGTACGGCAAGGAGCGCGTCGCGCGCCTGGGCACTGTCGGCATGTTCAAGGCCCGTTCTGCCTTGAACCAGGCGGGCAAGGTCCTAGGCATCCCCTCCTGGCGCACTGACAAGCTGGCTGACTCAATCATCGAGCGTTCATCCGGCGACAGCCGCGTGATGAACTCGCTTGAAGACACGCTGAATGAAACCGACGCCGGCAAGGCAATCTTGCGCGAGTATCCCGAGATCGCGACAGCCGCGCGGCTAGAGGGCCACCCTTCCGTTTCCAGCCAGCACGCGGCAGGCCTGTTGCTGACGGACGAACCAATCGCAGAGTTCGTGGCCATGAACGCCCGCACGCGCGCAGCTTGGTGCGACAAAAAGGACTCCGAGGAGCTCAACCTTCTGAAGGTGGACGCATTGGGCCTGACCCAACTGTCCATCTTCGAGCGAACGCTGGAGTTGATCGGAGAGAAGCCACATTCGGCTTTCTTTGACCGAATCCCGCTGGACGACCCTGCTGCCTTCGACGTTCTCAACCGTGGTCAATTCAGCGGCATCTTCCAATTCACCGGCACTGCCCTGCGCGCGTTGGCCAATCAAATCACATTTGAGCGCCTGGACGACGTGGTCGCCATGACGGCTCTTGCCCGCCCTGGCCCTCTGGCATCGGGCGGCGCGATGGCGTGGATCAAGCGCCGCAATGGCGAAACGCCGCCTGAGACCATGCACCCGCTCTTGGCCGAGTTGACCAAAGAGACCTATGGCGTCGTGGTCTATCAAGAGACCGTCATGCGCATCACGCGTGAGCTCGGCAACTTCTCATGGGCCGATACAGCTGCCATCCGCAAGCTAATGAGCAACCGGTCAGGGGATGAAGCCTTTGGCCGCTTCGAGGCTTCTTTCCTCGAAGGAGCCAAACAAAACGGCATGTCGCCCGAAGCGGCGGCAGAGGTCTGGTCTCAGATCGACACCATGGGGAGCTGGGCTTTCAACAAGAGCCATGCCGTGGCCTACGGCATCGTCAGCTACTGGTGCTGCTGGCTGAAGGCCCATCACCCTCTGGCGTTTGCCGCCGCCACGCTGGACGCCGAAGCGGACGCAAACAAGCAACTCGCGCTCTTGCGCGAGTTGGCAACCGAAGGCACGGCATATGTGCCGGTCGACCCTGAGTTCTCCGTCGACCGCTGGTCGATTGCCGAGCGAGACGGTCGCAAGATTCTGGTCGGTCCCCTGACCGCAATCAAGGGCGTCGGCCCCGCGAAGGTCAACGAGATAATGTCAGCAAGGCGCGAAGGCGCGGCGCTCCGGCCCGCCTTGCTGAAACAACTGACCAACGCCAAAACCTCGATTGACTCCCTGACCCCGATCGCCGATGCGGTGCGGCGGCTTCATCCGGACCTGACCAAGGTCAACATCTTCAGCGAGCCCCGCGCGGTCATCAACGTCCAGCCGGGCGTGCGGGGCGAGGTGATGGTGTTCGCGCGCATAACCAAAGTGTCACCCCGTAACGAGAATGAAGCAGTCAACGTCGCCAAGCGCAATGGCCTGCTGCTGACCGGCCCGACGCAGTCGCTTAACCTCTTCGTCGGGGACGACACAGACGAAATCTTCGTCAAGGTCGATCGTTTCAACTACGAGCGCCTTGGCCGAAAAATCGTTGAGGAAGGCAAGGCGGGACGCACTCTGCTGGCAATCAAGGGCGTCTGCCCGCCGGACTTCAGGATGATCAAGGCGCAACAGATTCGCTGGCTGGGAGACATCAATGATTGACGGTGGTCTGCGCGGGCTGTTCAGCAAGCATCTTGTCGGGTGGCACTGCCAGGCGATAGAGACCGGCGGCACCGGCCTGGGCATTCCGGATCTGAATTACTGCCGCTCCGGCGTCGAGGGCTGGATCGAGATGAAACAGACCGAGGCTCTGGCGGTCGACATCAGCCCCAATCAGGTCGCCTGGGCCGAGCGCCGGTTGCGCGCTGGCGGGCGCGTCTTCCTGGCTGTGCGCCGAACGACTACCGCCGGGCCGCGCAAAGGCCCGGCGACCGACGCCCTGTTGCTCTTCCCTGGCGCAGTCATGCGCGCAATCCATTTGGGCGGGATCATGGCTGCAGAGCCGCTTTTGCGCTGCGAGGGCCCGCCATCTAAGTGGGATTGGCAGGCAGTAATGGGCTACCTACTTGCCGACCAAAAATAATTGTTTTCTTTTTTGTTTGAGATCAGGCATCTTTCTTTTGCCGGCGCGAGGCCGGTAGCCCTTGGAGGATTCTGAGATGCAAGCCCCCGCCTTCTTCGTTGTCGAGCATCGGTCGATCCACTGCCAAATCACCGACGCCACCATCGGCTCCAGCCTCCGCACCGTGGATGGTTGCAGGACGCTCTCTCACGCCCTGGCCAGCGCCCGCCGCCGCGCTCACATCGAATACACCAACTTCGGCGACGGATACTTCGACGTCCGCGCCCGCAACGAATTCGGTCGCCTCGTCCCTGTCCGCACCGCCCCGGTCGAGGCCGACNGCGACGACATGCCTTTCTGATCGGAAGCCACCACCCATCGCCCATCGCCCGGCAGCCAAATCGGCTGGCCGGGCTGAGGCGTCAGAGACCCTGCATCAAGGAGAATCCATCATGATCGACTTCAACAATGTCCCCACCGCGACCCTGGTCGCCGCCCACAACGCCTGCGCCGAACTGCTCGGTTCCAAGCCGGTCAACAAGTTCGCCGACCGGCCGACGGCCGAGAAGCGCACGCGCTTCCTTCTGTCGCAAGTCGAACCCGACAAGCGCCCTGCGCCGTTTAACTACGAGGTGACGCGCGCTCGGCAGACTCCGGAGTTGCTCGCCAAAGAAGCGCCTCCTTCGGAAGCCGCCCCTTTGGCGGCGATCGCCTTCGCCACGCAACGGGAAGGGTCCAAGCGCAAGCAGCTGACCGACTTCCTGCTGCTCCGCCTGAACCAGCACGTCCCGGAGGAGGAACTCCTCAAGGCCCTCTACGGCCCCGCCGCGCAAGACATGCGCGGGGCGCTGGCGATGGTCCTCAAAGGCGTGAAGATCGACATCGACCGCAACAAGCAACCGGCACGCCTGGAGCGCAAGCGCGTCGACAAGGTGACCTATTTCGGGTTGTTCAGCAATGGGTAGAGCATGAAGTATTCTGACCGAGAACTGCGCCTATTGGCCCTGCTCCCTCTGAATGGGGGCAGGGTCAGCAGCCGTGAGCTGCTGACGCAATATTATGGCGCCCAGCCGCCGCTCAACGCCCGCGCAATCCTCACCAACCGCCTGCGCGGCCTAGCAGCCAAGGCCGAATTCGCCAACGAGCCTTGGCGCATATGCAAAGGCCCGCGCGCAGGCCCCAAGCCGATCGACTACTGGAGGGAGGCGCGGTGACCTACACCCCGCCCTACAAGCCCTACGCCAAGCAGCAGGAAGCCCTGGACAAGATGGATGGCCAGGAGGCCTTCGCCTTGTTTATGGCGATGCGCACCGGCAAGACAAAAACATTGCTCGACGACTTCGGCCGCATGGAGCTCCGGGGCGACGCAAAGAACCTTTTCGTCATTGCGCCCGGCGGCGTCTACAAAACCTGGGTCGGAGCCTGCCAGGAACATCTTTCGGCTGACTTGCGGCAACGAGCAATCATAGGCCTCTGGGAATCTGGCTCCGGCGCGACCAAGCGCCGGGACTTCCGCGAATTCATGAATGAGACGGGGCGTCCGCGCATCCTGCTTATGAACGTGGAAGCTTTGAGCTCGGTCAAGGACGCCCGCGACGCCGCTATCGCCTTTTCTGGCGCCGCTGCCTGTGACACGGCAATTGACGAATCGACCATCATCAAAAACCCAGCCAGTGCCCGAACCAAATTCATCAACCAGAAGCTCGCCCCTCTGGCGAAGTACCGCCGCATCCTGTGTGGCCTACCAACGCCGCGCGACCCCCTGGACATCTATGCCCAGATGGAGTTCCTCAACTGGCGCATCCTCGGCCACCGTTCATTTTATTCCTTCCGTGCGCGCTATGCTGTGATGTGGCAGGCCAACTTCAATGGGTGGCAGGCCAACTTCAATGGCCGGTCCATCCCGGTGGTGAAGGGCTACCGGGATTTGGACGACCTTCAGGCCCGGCTTGAGCCCTACAGCTACCGCTGCCTGCTGGAAGACTGCTATGACGTTCCGCCGAAGGTCTATGTGCGGAGGGAAGTGGCCCTGACGCCGGAACAGAAACGTATCTATTCAGAGATGCGCGACTTCGCCACCGCAAAGCTGGCAGCCGAGAGCTATGTCACAGCGACAGTCGTGATCGCCCAGATGTCGCGACTTCATCAAATCCTATGTGGTCACACGACCGATGAAGAGGGCCGGTTTCAGGAGATTCCTGAAAACCGGACCTCTTCACTCCTCGAACTTCTGGCGGAGTTCGATGGCAAGGCGATCATCTGGTGCGCCTATGGCTACGACGTCGAAAAGGTCGCGGCGGCTCTCCGCAAAGAATACGGCGACGACTCAGTCGCTTGCTTCTGGGGCGGAAACGCAAAAACCCGCGAAGGCGATGAGACTCGGTTCAAGGGCGACCCCGCCTGCCGCTGGATGGTCGCCACCGCTGCTGCGGGCGGTCGCGGCAGGACCTGGCTGGGCGCTTCGCTGATCGTCTACTACTCAAACACAGAAGACTTGGAGCACCGCAGCCAGAGCGAGGAGCGCGCCCAGGGCGTCGGCAAGACGGACTTTGTCACCTACGTCGACCTTGTCGCTCCGGGAACGGTCGACGATCGGCGAATATTCGCCTTGCGCAACAAGATCGACCTCGCCGCGACAGTGACAGGCGACAACTACAAAGAGTGGCTGATCTGAAAATTCCTGTTTTCTTTTTCTAATTTGTGGCCGATAAAGGGTCGTCGGCGAGAGGCCGATGGACCTCAGAGGATTCTGAAATGATCTACGTCCTTTTAGATGATGCCGGCGAAGTCTGTAGCCTGACCTTCGACGCCAAAGAAGCGCACCAGCACGGGGCCTACGAAACCCGGAACGACTGGGCGACCTTCGCGCAGGCCCAGGCACGGGCCGATGAGCTCAATGCGATGGACTGCTCCGACGTTGAATTCATCGCCACTGACGCCGGTGAGTGGGTCTCTTCGCGCTACGACGTGATCGTCCTGCCGGCAGTCGGCGACGACGTCAGCTACGGCTTCAACGGCGACTGCTATCCCTGCGGCCAGATCGCGTCGATCAGCGCCTCAAAGCGCGTGGTCCGCACCAACACCGGCAAGACCTTCTACCGCCGCCGGCAGACCGGCTCCTGGGTGATGAGCGGGACCTGGTCTCTGGTCCGTGGCCATCACCGCAGCCTTAACCCGGAGTTTTGAGCGATGATCGTGGTCGTCGGCATCTTCCTGGCCATCACCATCCTCGCGCTCACATTCGCATTCGCGATCGCACGGCTCGTGCTTGCGATCGTCGTCCTCATCTACCGGCTAGCGCTGCTGGCTTTCCCCATCAAGGAGCAGAAATGATCTCTTTTCAGAACGACGGCCTGATCCCGCTGGAGGCCATCACTACGATGGGCGTGTCGGTGAAGGAAACCGAAGCCCCGATCGGCTTCTTTAGTACGGGCCTGAAGTACGCCATCGCCGGGCTGCTGCGGGCGCTGGGCGCGGGCGACGTCAACGCCCCGACCCCCGAACTGACGGACTTCTGATGCGCAGCGCCATCTGGAAATACGCCCTCGACAACGGCCTCGCCGTCCATCGCATTCTGGCTCCTAAGGGCGCGGAGCCTTTGTCGGTCCAGGCCCAGTACCGGGAGCCGCAGCTGTGGATGCTGGTCGATATCGACCAGCCCACCGGCTATTACCGCCTGACTGTCGTCGGGACGGGACACACACTCGACCCCGCCGAGATCGGCAAATACGTCGGCACCTGGATCGACGGCCCGTATTTCTGGCACGCATTCCACAAGGAAGAAGACCAATGACCAATAACGACCTCCCTCCGCCCTTCGTCGTCTACTGCGACATCTCGGGCCGCAGGCAGCGCGTCGGCGCGGCCCACACCTTGGTCGAGGCCCAGGCAATGGTGGTGGCGGAGCAACGCGCCGCCCGCCACCTATCCGGCCAGGACGACGCCCGGACATTCCACGTCTACCAAGCCTCCTGGAAGGAAGTCCTGTGACCGCCGAAACCTTGAACCGCGCCTGTTCCGCCCGCCCCGTTGCCCCGACAGAAGCGGAGGTTTTGGAGGCGGTGGATCGTCTCAGTGCAATTGGTGAGCCCATCATCTTTCGACGTATCATGCAAAATAAGATGGTTGGCTACACCGTCGATGCAGCCAAAGAAATCGCCTGCGCCGCCATCGCCGCCCTCAAGACGAAGGAGTTGAAGGGATGAGCAGTTTCCTTCAAGGCGGGGAAGCGTTCCTGGCCGCTATCGGCGCGATTGCCCTCCTGGGTTTGGCTATTTTTTTGTTCAACTGGCATGGCGCATCAGTTGGGATGCCGCTGTCGAACGCTACTACCAACGCAAGAGGACCGCGCCATGACTGAAGACCTGAAGCCGGGGGATTTGGTGGCGTTCCAAAAAGCATGGGCGGACTACACGCGAAACCCCACTACCGTGAACGCCAG
>JGI26470J50227_1000731_pt1 | contig 12829 bp, 19 predicted proteins | sample FreactTroBogLake_FD_50227 | JGI IMG/M metagenome (IMG submission 50227) | reverse complement strand
CAAGTGGGTTATCAAGAACGCAGTAACCACCTCAGTCGCTTAACCCATAGACCGCAGTGGGGGTTGATAAGCCCGCCTTCGCTTATCCCCCCATTGCCTATCTTTGCTAAGATAATCAGAAGGCAAACTACTAGGAGGCATCATGTCAAAACTTACACTTCCATCAGGCGCAACAGTTACCCTCAAAGACCCTAACTCACTTAAAGTTAAAGATCGCAACCGCATTATGAAGGCTGGCGATGGTGGGTCAGCAGCAGAGCGCGGAATTGCTATCAGTAACGCACTTCTCGCCGCAATTATTGAAGACTGGTCTTACGACCTTCTCATCCCTTCAGTTAAAGAGGAATCCATCGAGGAACTGCCAATCCCTGACTATTCTCTGCTCGTCAAAGAAACCGAAAGCTACATCAAGGCGATCTTCCCTGAACTTGCAGACACCGACCTCAATCGCTTGAATCCTGATAGCCCTTTAGAAAACTCGAACGGCTAAAAGGATTACTGCAAGGGTTTCAAAGAAATCCAGACTTTGATTACCCCGATGAGGAATGGTTCTACTTTAGATTTGCAGATAAGTTTGGTTGGACTCCTGACCAAGTAGATGATCTGCCAGCAATACGCGCTGAGTGGTTGATAGCAATAGCCGATACCATTGAGCAAGTGAAGATCGAAAAGATGGAGAACCGGTGAGCGATAACCTGCCCGAAGTCTTAGCGGCTTTGAAGGCATGGCAAAATCGCATGGATAAAGCAGGCGAGTTAGCTACGAGAGAAATCTCTATTGCTCTCTGGACTGATGCTCGTAAAATCGCTAGTGAAACTTCAAACCCCCCGATACAGAAAAATAACAAGTTACGGCATAACCCTCACATCGGCCCACGATCAGGAGAAGGCCCGAACATCGCAACGGGTAATCTCTTTCGCAATATCATCGCTCAACCAGTTAGGCATCAAGGATTTGGCACTTATGTCGCAAGCGTTGAATCCGGTGCTGAATACGCCAGAGCAGTAGAACAAGGCTCATCTAATTGGAATGGGGTAAAATACCCATATATGACTCCTGCGCGTGAGAATCTCATCGCAACGGGTAAAGCGCAGATGATCGCATCAGGATTTCTAAGAGCAGCGATGGGGGTTTAGAGTGGCAGGTGATATTCCTCCATTAAATATTGACATCCAAGTCGCTCTTGGAAACCTTACTAGCGCAGTAGATCAAGCCACATCCGAACTTGGAAAAGTAGGCGATGCTGCTAAAAATCAAGAGTCTAAATTCTCGTCATTAAAGACTGTCATGGGTGGAGTCTTTGGTGGAAACTTGATGATGCAGGGCGCACAAATGCTAGAAGGTGGATTGCGCGATGCTATTAAAGCAATTCAAGATACACAAGTAGCCACAGAACAACTTTCAACAGCCCTCAACGATGCTAAACAAAACACCGCCGCCAATAGAACAGAAATCCAAGCGACAACGGAAAAAATGTCGGCTTTGGGTTTTTCTACTTCTGCCACAGAGGGCGCATATAAGACTTTAATTTCTGCAACAGGCTCGACAACTGAAGCCACCAAGTTGATGGCGATGGCGGCTGATCTTGCCCGTTACAAACATGAAGATTTAGCTACTGCCGCTGGCACACTTGAAAAAGCCACGATGGGCAACGCTAAGGCTTTCAAGGAGTTCGGTATCACTCTCGATACAACCTTGCCTAAAAATCAGGCTATCACTAAGGCAATGGATGAGTTAAACCAAAAGATCGGCGGGCAAGCAGTTGGATACACTCACACATTCGCCGGCGAGATTGAAGTCTTAAAAGCCAAGTTTGACGATGTGGCAGTTAAGGTCGGCGCAGTTGTCATGCCGATCCTGACAAAACTGATGGAGTTTATTACGGGCGTTCTCATTCCAGCAATCGTTTGGCTATACAACATCGCCATCGGCGACTGGATTAAACAACTTGTAAATCTCTGGAACACGCACGAAGGTCTAAGAAAAGTCGTCGTTGATGTTATTAAGGCAATCGTTGATGCTCTTGGGTACATCGTAGGGGCTATCGGTAAAGTTGTAGATGCTGCCTCTCACTTGCCTCTTATCGGCAGTCACTTCAAGGGTATCGGCGCAGGTATTGATGAAGCCGCAAAGAAAATCGGTGATTTTGGTAAGGGCTTAGATGCTCTAGCTAATAAGAAAATCGGTGGGGGAGCTAGCCTTGCTGACCAACTCGCCACTGCCGGAACTACTGGCGCGGGTGGGGATACCGGCGTTACAGGCAACCTCGGAGCCGCTGGAAATGTATCTAAAGCCCACGCTGCTGCTGCTAAAGCAACTGCCACCGCACTAGCCAAGCGCAACGCCGAAATCAAGAAATACAACGATGAGGCAGTCAATCTAGAAGATCAGATGAACGCGGTTCTCACAGACCGCCAACAGAAGATGGATGCGGCAACTGCTACTCGTGACGATGCTTTAGCAAAAGCCAACGAAACTTACAACCAATCAGTCGCAGACATCAATCAAAAGTATGACGATGCTATGGCTACGGCTCAAGATAATTACAACACCGCAGTCGAGAACGCTACTGCCACTCATCAGGAAAATTTGCTTGATATTCAGCAACAGTACGCAGATAAAGCCGCGCAGATTGAGCAAGCCGCCGCCGATAAGCGACAGAGTATTATTCAGCAATCTATTGATGCAATGACTAGCGCGTTTGCCAGCGCAACCAAGATTGACATCGGCAAACTATTCACGGCTGGTGGAGGAACTGCCGGCGGTCTAGTATCTCAGTTGCAAGATCAAATGGCTCAAATTACGCAGTTGCAACAAGATGCTGGACTTCTTGCTGCGCAGGGCTACAATCAATCTTTCATCAATGAGGTTATTTCACAAGGGCCAGCACAGGGAGATGCGCTTGCTCAGTCAGTCCTCAACGCAACTCCTGACACTCAAAACTCTATTAAATCTCTCTACGCTCAAATCCAAGACACATCTCAGAACGGGCTCAATACTCTTGCCGCGCAGATGAACGATGGAACGAGTTTTGCTACCCAAGCCCTCGCGCAGCAATACGCGCAAGTCGGCGTTGATCTACAAACACAACTTGCCGCCAACTCATCAGCCATGCAGACGGCAATGGATAAAGAAAACGACACCTTTAATAAATCACTTACCACAGCCCAAGACACCTTAGATAAGGCTACAAAAGCCGCCACAGATGCCCGTGACCTTGCTTTACAAAATGCGCAAGATACCCTTCAGAACTCCATTACGGCGGCTCAGGATGCCTTTAGCAAGTCTGTAACTGCCATCTCAGACTCGACCATGAAACAACTTGATGCGCTTCAAACCAAACTTGAATCGGTAGCCGCTTCTCTTGGCTCCCTCGGTGCCTCGACTGCGAGCATTTCCAGTTATGGGTCAAGTATCGGTATGTCTACGGGTGGAACAAATACTAATCTTGTTAATCCTTTGGGTGGCTCAAAAGATATGTCTAATTACGGCGCACCAGTTATTGGCTCACTCACTCAGAATGTCTATACAACTGACCCATCACTCCCAAGCCTTTCAACTGCTCTAACTACCGCGATCACGCTTGGACAAACTCAAGGCATTATCCCTAAGAGCGCAGTTATCTCTAACTACGCAATCCCGCAAACCTCCAACGGAAGGGGTAACTAATGACTATCACCTCACTTCCTTATTACGGGTTTGCATGGAATGGATTTGCCTTTGGCGGTACTGGTTCTCCCTATCAAATTACAGCGGCAGACGGCATTGAGGGCTTGCCGACAATCAGAAATCAAGACGATACTCAGGGCTTTAACGATGGAATGTTTACGGGCAGGGACTTCTTGGGCGGCAGAACAATCACCCTCACGATCCTCACGCTCTCAGGTAATGGAAACTCTGCTCAGGCTAATTACAACCTATTAAAAGCCGCGCTCTTACCAACATCTACCTACACAGCATTTTCAACAACCAATCAATTACAGTTCCAACTTTCAGCGGCTTCTGGACTTCAATTCTTTAACGCTCGTGTGAGAGATTCTAAAACTGTCATTACCCCAGATTTTACTTACGGATACATTACCTCTCAGTGGACTTTCTATTGCGCCGACCCTCGCTTCTATGACAATACGCAACTAGCTACAACAATCCTTTACTCAAATCTTGGTCGAACATATAACCGCACCTACCCACTCACTTATGGTGGAGGTTCTATCGCCCCATCTGCCGCAGTAAATAATCAGGGTTGGGCTACAACATATCCAATCATTACTATCACGGGGCCGATCACTAACCCATCTGTCGGCTCAACCACTCAAGGTAATTACATTACGATTCAGGGAACTTACGCGGCGACAGACACAATCGTTGTTGACTTGGCTCAAAGATTAGTAACTGTTAATGGAACGACCGCAAGAAATCTTGTCGCAGGTGGATCAAACTGGTTCTCTGCTCAACCAGGGTCTAACTCGTTCTACCTTACGGGTTCGGGTTATACTTTGGGAGTTACCGCCGCATCTGTCGCGTGGTATAACGCTTACATTTAGGAGATGAAGTGACACTTAGAACCCCTCCAAGTTGGCTCCAGAATGGAAGTCACAGCGCGGAAAATGACAGATTGACCCAGCAGGCAATTTGGAAATCAACGGGCATCATCAACTCTGGCGACCTCTACATTTCTCAAAACGGCGTGGGCAATATGAGTGTCAATATCTCAGCAGGTTGGGCTGCGGTTCTTGGAACTTATCAAACAAATATGGGCGTTTATATGGCTTATAACGATGCCACAGTAAACGCAACAATCACCACCGCTAATGGATCAAACCCACGCATTGACCTTATCTGCCTTACTGTCGCCGATGCTTACTATTCTGGTGCATCAAATACTGTCACAGTGAATGTGGTCGCAGGAACTCCGGCCGCATCTCCAGCCGTTCCAGCAACTCCCACTAACTCAATAGCTCTCGGTCAGGTCTATGTCGGAACTTCCGTCACATCTATCCTCACCGCGAACATTACAAACTACAACATTCTTGCTACTTCAGCGACAAACAACAATGTAATGCAAGCCGGCAAAAACGCCATCATTAACGGCGGCATGGACATCTGGCAACGCGGTACTTCTATCGCATTGGCGGCTTCCGCAAATGCATACACCGCGGACAGATGGCAAGTGAATACAGGCGCGAATGAAGCATCCACAATTTCCCGTCAAGTAACTGGCGACACTACAAACCTTCCTAACATTCAGTATTGCGCGAGAGTGCAGCGTAACTCCGCGCAAACGGGAACAAGTGCGATCTACTTTGTTCAATCTTTAGAAACTATTAACTCAATACCGCTTGTTGGAAAGCAGGTCACAGTATCTTTTTATGCTCGTGCTGGAGCCAATTACTCTGCAACAAGCAACCTTTTACAAGCGTACTTAACCATTGGAACCGGTGTAGACCAAAATGTTTTATCAGGTTTCACGGGCGCAGTAGCCGCGCTATCCACAAATGCTACTCTAACTACAACTTGGCAACGCTTTAGCATTACTGGCACCATACCAACAACAGTTACACAAACAGCAATACAATTTTCTTACACACCAACAGGAACCGCAGGAGCCAACGACTACTTTGACATCACAGGCGTACAACTAGAACTTGGCTCAACCGCTACCACCTTCTCTCGCGCTGGTGGAAGTATCGGGGGAGAGTTGGGGCTGTGTCAGAGGTATTACTACAGAAGTAGCTCTACAGGAGCCAACCCTGGCGAACAAACTAGACTAGGTGAAGCTATTGCCTACTCAACTACCCAGGGTTTAGGCTTTATTAAATTCCCCGTAACAATGAGAATTATTCCTACCGCTTTAGATTTTGCTTCTCTTGTTGTTTATCAAGGAACTACAGGGCAACCATCTTTAACCAGTGTATCAATTAACACCGATTGGCAAAATCAAAATATGGGAGCAATTAACTTTGTCTCTAGCGGGCTAACAACTACAACCTCTTATTTCTTAGGTGTTACTCCTTCGGTTAGCGCATATGCTGGATTTAGTGCGGAACTATAAAATGATTATCACCTACCCGATTATTGTCGATACCAACGGAAACCTAATCAAAATGGTTTTATTAGACCATGAAAACGGTTCTTTTACTTCAATGACTAAAACAGATTACGATGCACAACAGGCATCTAGCACACTCCCATCCGAGTCTTCTATCCCACAGGCAGGTAACTAATGAGCAGAGCGCAGAGTCGGTCGCAAGGGTTGAGCAGAATACAGGCAGAGGCTACGGCTCAGGCTAATTTCACGGCGCAGTTGGCGGCTACTAATGCGAAGTTAGAGGCGTTGGGGCTGACGGCTCAGGATATTGCGACACTCTTAAACGCCGCAAAAGGGTAGTGTATTGGTATGGCTACTCAGTATCGCTACCTGTTAGCCGATGTTCTCACTAACCAAATCCTCGCAGAGCTATCCCTTACCAATGTTAATTTCACTCAGCAACTAAACACCGCCGGAACTTTTACGGGGGAGTTGCTTCTCACGGGTGTAAACACCGCCAAACTCAATGTGCTTAACTCAACCATTCCAGCTAGATGCGCGATTTATGTTGATCGCTCAGGAGTCTTGGTATGGGGCGGGATTATCTGGAACCGCGAATGGGACACGGGAAACCAAAGACTCAAGATTACCGCCAGAGAGTTTGAGTCTTACTTTGAACGCCGAAGGATTACATCGACCCTAGTCTTTACAAACCAAGACCAACTGACTATTGCCGAAAACCTTATTAACGCCGCGCAATCAGTACCTTATGGAAATATCAATGTGCTAATACCCTCAACAACTTCAGGGGTAATTATTGGATCGCAGATTTACTACAACTATGAACTTAAAACCTATTTCAACGCGCTTTTAGATTTGGCTAAAAACAACAACGGCTTTGATTTCAATATTAAAGTCGCCTATGACGGAAGCGGAAACCCTACAAAGACCCTCCAACTAGGCTACCCACGATTGGGAAATACTTACTCATCGTCATCAGCAACTGTTCCCGTGTTTCAAATCCCTGCTGGAAATATCGTTCAATACAACTACAAAGAAGATGGCACTAAAGCCGCTAACTCTGTCTATGCCACAGGCGCAGGGTCTAATGAGGGCAAGCTAATCGCTAACAGCGTAGATACAACTAAGACTTTATCTGGCTGGCCCTTACTAGAGGATTCATCTAATTACTCCAACATCACCGACTCAACACTTCTAGGCGGGTTGGCAAGTGGTCAGGTACTAGCTACCTCCTATCCACCACAGACCCTTCAGATTGTCGCGCCGCCATATCTCGATCCTGTATTTGGAACTTACAACTTAGGAGATCAAGCCCGCGTAATTCTTAAAGATAATTTCTACCCTTCTACCTTTGACGGCAACTATCGCATCGTGGGATTAAATGTCAGCCCCGGCGAGAATGGCCCTGAGCGCGTAACCTTGACCCTTACAACAACATCTAATTAGGGAGGCGATCTAGTGCCCTGGGTAAATCAGCCACCAGCAATCCGTGACATCTTTGCGCTCTTAGATGATCGCATTCGCAAACTTGAAACTTCTGGTCGCTTTACTGTCCCCATTGTCGCAACTGACCCGACAAATTACCGCAAGGGCGATATGTGGATCAACTCAACAACTAACACTCTGAAAGTCGTGGACTCGGTTGGTACAATTAGAACCGTCACCATTGTCTAACCCATAACCCGAAAGGGCGCAAATGTTCTGGAGTAACGCTAACTCAATTTCAAACACTATTTGGGCAACCCTTGAGAGCATAGTTATTATCGGAACACCTATCTTTTTTATCCTCAAAGGACAGAGAAAACTGGACAAGCGTTTAGACCGTATCGAATACGCACTATTTAACGATGGTAAGACGGGGCTGATTAACAAAGTCGATGCTCTGATCGAGAACCAGCAAAGCATTAAAACGGATGTAGCAGTCCTCAAAGCGCAAAAAGAGGATTAAAATGACGGATGCTCACGATGGGAATGTGACCCACTCTTACACAATCCACTATCCGGCGCATCCAGCTCGCACCGATGACCCTCATTATGTCGATTTTAACCACTACCACAAGGCAACCCATGACACAGCAAAATGCTCAATCGGAGAACACAGAGATGACTTCTCAGAGTGCAGCCTTGATAAGCCTCTTGAATTGCATCACGCGCACATCGAATTTAGCCTACAAAACGGGGTCGATCTCAAATGGCTGGAAGTCGATTATCCAGGAGTATCTAACCCTGACGAAGTAGGAAAATGGGTAGAATCGGCAGAGAACCTAGTTTGGCTTTGCGAGTTCCATCATCGCGGTTCAGGTGGGGTTCATGTAGCAGCCGCAAGCGATTTTGAAGCAGAAAAATATGTTCGCAACCTCATCGGAAAGAAGGAAACAAATGGCTAAGTTCAAACTCAATCTCACAGCAAAAGAAAAGGCACTCCTTGAGCATTATGGCTACGGTGTAGTCGCTGCTAGTTATGCCGCATATCAAATTGACCCACACGCAACCGTTAAGCAGATCGCCATTGAAGCACTTGTCGGCGGATTGCTCGCTCCACTTTTGGCTCGTATTAACCCAAAGAGCCTTGTGAATACAATCACGAAAGACACAGGCGCACCTGCTCCATTGGTTCAGGCTGGCGTTGATGCCGTACTTGCTGATGCAAATAAGATCGTTGCGGCTGAAACTCCAAAGGCTAAGTAGTAGCATAAGCACACGCCGTTATGGGCTTCGTTCCATGACTTAAAGCCCTGCCCTACGGGGTGGGGCTTTTGTGTTAAGAAAGAGGTCAGATGTCCACCGCGCTTGATGTCCTTAATGTAGCTCGCTCGCAACTTGGCTTTCACGCGGGGGCGCAAGATGAAAACCCTTATGGCGACTGGTACGGAATTAAAAACGCACCTTATTGCGCGATGGGAGTTTCTTGGTGCTTTGCTCAGGTTGGACTCTCTCACCTCATAGCCGCGCAAACTCCTAAAGGTTTTGCCTATAACCCTGCCGCGTTGCCCTGGTTTCAACGGCAAGGGCTAGTTGTCAATAAATACGCCGCGCAACCTGGCGATCTTGTCTTTTATGACTGGAACTCAGATGGCACCGTTGATCATGTCGAGATTATCGAGAACGCTTCTCCAGACGGCATTACCACTATCGGCTTTAATACAGGCAACCCCAATGATGCCGTTCACGAAAGTGGGTGCTGGCGCGTTCATCGCCCGTACTTATTCATTGCCGCGATTGTTAGACCTAAGTACCCAGTACCCCTCAAACCCGTTTCTAAGGGCTCTACGAGCAAGAAGGCGACTGCGGTAGTGGGTGGAACGGGAACAGTCATCGCCGGTGCCACAGGGATCATGCACAACGGGATGCTGACTACTACCCCAACCGCTTCAACCCCTGCTAAAACTGTATTCGTAGCTCCACCTTTTCCCGTTTCTAAAACCGCCTTCAATCTAGGTCAGCAAAACTCCGCAGTCATGGCAGTTGAGTTGGCTCTTACAAAGGCTGGATTACTCCCCCACCAATACGACACGGGCATTATGAACACCTACGCGCAAGCCGCGCTGGTTAAATATGAGGTCAATCTAGGGCTGAAAGTTACGGGCGCACTTCCGCAGATTATTTACGATCAACTCAAAGGCACACTATGAAATTAAAAGACCACTTCAGGTTTCACATATTCGATGCCAAGCAACTCACGATCGCTATGACTGGCGCGTTCTCGACTTGGGCGGCTACTGGCTTTCAACACGATATGCCCCACTTGGGGTACATCTTGGTCGGCTTTATTACTGGCGGTCTAGTTTCGCATGAGTCTATGGCAAACCCGAATGTAACCCCCGACTCCCACATCGCCACCCCATACCTCGCCAACATAGACGATGGGGGAGTGACCAAGCCGATAGCCATACCCTCAGACCCGTATAAGCCTGAAGGGGCAGATGTCAAGCAGGTCATCAAGATCAATAGTGGGCTGATAAAGGAATGATTTATCTCTGGACTTTTATCGGTTTCCTATTGCTACTTTTAACAATGTGCCTATAAGATCATCCCGTTGGCAACCGCCAATGATCCAAAAAAACTTAACATTGCTCGCTGGCGTGAGTGCTATCAAACCAGCAATAGAACCCTCGTCACTAAAAGGCGGGGGTTTTCTTATTGCGTGTCAAATCGCTTCCCATAATTATTCTCGGTACGCTTCTCCCTGAAAGGGAGGCAACCAATGGCACTATCCGACTCAATCGAAAAGTTCACCGCTAAAACCTATAAATGCACACTAGCGATCATTACAGAAATGCTTGATAAGAAAGACCGCGAAGTGTTGCTCAACGCTATTAAAACAGGAGTCCCAACTACGACTCTCGTCTCAGCTCTCAGATCAGAGGGTTTCCAAATCGCAGAGGCTACCTTTAACAAACACCGCAACGGGAAATGCTTGTGTCCATCAGAGGACTAAACGAAGTCCTGAAAGACCGCCAAGAAACTTATGGCAGTCCAGAGGAGGCTTTTACCCGTATCGGGCGAATGTGGGGAGCAATCCTTAACAGAGATGATATCCCTGCCCACGAAGTTGATCTTATGATGCTCGCTCTTAAAATAATCAGAATCGCAAATAACCCACAACACGAAGACTCTTGGCTAGACCTTTCCGGTTACATCCAACACGGGCGAAAGATTGTAGGCATCGATGAGTCTTGAAAAAGCAATCAAACGAGCAGATGAGGAATCAACGATAGATGACCTACGCGATGCGCTCGCCAACACGCAAAGACAACTCGCCAAAATCAAGAAAAGCCGTGATGATTTTACTTCAGCAGTTGTTCAAGCTGCCCATGATGCGATGCTATCTCTTGGCGCAATCCCACCAGTCCCAACACCAAAGAAAGATGTTCGCACCAAGCGTGGCGAAGTAGCTCTCCTTCATTCGACAGATTGGCAACTAGGAAAGCAGACTCTCACCTATAACACAAAAGAGTGTGAGCGACTTGTTAAGCAATCCATAGATAAGACAATTAAGATCACCGAGATTCAAAGAACTCACCACCCAGTCAAAGAGTGCGTTCTCATGCTTGGTGGGGACATTGTAGAAAACACGACAATATTCCCCTCACAGGTTTATGAAGTGGACTCAGATGTTATGGCGCAATTTGTCGCAGCATCTCGGATAATGATTGACATTGTTCGCACACTCCTAGCCAATTTCGATAAGGTAACAGTTGTTTGTGAGCCAGGTAATCATGGAAGAATTGGAAAACTTGGCGAACTTCCAAAAGATGTGAACTGGGACAAGTTGGTCTATATGTTTGCAGGGCAGGCTTTGAAAGATGAAAAGCGACTGACTTGGCAGATGAGCAAAGAGGATATTCAGCGCGTAACAATAGGCAACTACAAAGCCCTACTTATTCATGGTGACGAAATCCGGTGGGGTACTGCTTCAACGATTGTCAGGTTTGCTGACCGCTGGAAGTCAGGGGCTTACAAGTTCTTTGATGAAGTGGATCAAATCACTAAAGGCTTTGATTTTAGAGATTTATACATCGGTCACTTCCATCAGCACCAATCTTGGAACATGGCTAATGGCGAAGGGTCGGTCTTTATGAGCGCAGCGGTTGAATCTGGTAATCGTTACGCCAGAGATTTACTCGCTTCCAATGGTGAGCCTTCTCAGCGTTTGCACTTTGTCGATCCTGATAAAGGTCGGGTTACTTCTGAATATAGGTTGTGGCTAGAGTGACCACCATCGTTGCGGTGCAAACTGCCGAAGGAGTGAGGTTTGGCGCAGATGCTCAGGTGACTGCGACTAGAAAATACTCACATATTCACATGACAAAAATCAGTCGGCGTGGACAGTATCTCGTTGCCGGAAGCGGATTATCTAGCTACTGCGATGTTGCTCAACATATCTGGAACCCACCAGTACCAACTGCTAATGATAAAAAAGACATCTATCACTTTGTAATCTCAAAAGTAATCCCATCGTTTAAGCAATGCTTCAAAGACAACGATCTCAAGTTAGAAGGCGACAAAGATGAAGAAACCCGATTTGCGTTCCTTATTGCAGTATGTGGCGAAGTGTTTGACATTGGGGATGATTTCGCCGTTTCTATTGATGCTGGTGGTCTATACGCTATCGGTTCGGGTAGCTCACTCGCTCTGGGTGCGCTGGAGTCGGGCAAGTCAATCAAGCGAGCGTTAGAAATAGCCGCAAAACATGATCCCTACACCGGCCCACCATTTATCTACGCAGAGCAGAAAAAGGGCTAATCCTCTTCATCATCTAAGAAACTGACCTGAGAAATATCTATTTCTTGGTTCTTGGCTGCCATTAAGCCCGTTACAAATAGGGTGCTGGCTCTGCCCACAATATCGTCAATCTGATCGGGGTACTTCAGTTCAGCCTCTACCATAACGGCAAGGCCGTACAGACTGATTTGGACTCTAATCATGACCTAATCTAAGCACGAAACGCCCGAAATTGGGTGCTTCCCAAATCGTAATCTATGCCGTAAGGTATCGCCCAACAGGTTCCAGCAGGAACCCCCAAACGGAAGGCAACTCATGGCTAAGTTCAACTTAGACGATTATGAAACAGTTGAATCCAGACTCAAGAAGTTCTGGGCGCAATTCCCAAACGGCAGAATCCACACTTTCCTAGTTCATCGTGACGATAGAAGTTTCATCGTTCGCGCAGAGCTATACACAAACCAAGAAGACAATCGCCCAATCACAACGGGCATGGCTGAGGAAATCATCGGCGTTGGAATGGTGAACACCACTAGCGCGCTAGAGAACGCAGAA